>CEUV01003953.1_pt1 | contig 12666 bp, 7 predicted proteins | sample 356401 | NCBI WGS metagenome assembly CEUV01 (sample SAMEA2622710, study PRJEB7988) | marine metagenome | isolation source: saline water (ENVO:00002010), including
CAATGGCGGCGCTTGGGCACTACATACTCGTCCTGTATCGGTCATACGAGTCCGATTCACAAATTTGAGATGCAGAGACACAGGGGCCAAAGAAGACCCGTTACTCGTTCATGCAACTCGCTTAGCCAATGAGTTGGAAGCTATTTCTTCAAGGGACGTTCAACAGGTATTCGGACTTCCACTCAACCTCTCACAGAAGTTGCTAGAAATGCTCCTTTACCGTGATTTGATCCAACCCTCATCAAAGCGAAAGTCTAGATTGGACGGACGGCAGGCAGGATTCCTTTTCGAAACTGATGCTGATGAGGAACGAAGACACCCGAAGAATACGGAATTCGATCAACTCTTTGAATTGACAGAATCCGGTCAACTCGCTGCTACACAAGGAGAGATTCGACCGATTGTCCCGAAGGACGTCACCCTACATATGATTGAAGAAACCGGTGAATTCCTACCGTTGAATACAAGCATGGTGAAGACGAAAAACTGGGATGAGCCGGATTGGTCAAACATGAGGAAACCCTCGATATCTTCGATTGTTTCATGGTTTGAAGGAACAGAACGGAAATCACGTCGAGTGGATGATTCAATCGAAGGAATCTCCTTGGAAGAAACCGTACGAAAAGATGATTTTGGTATCGAGCAGAAAAAATGGGATGCTACGAAGATTCAATCCTATCAAAAGGCACAAATCCCTGGTATTTGGGCTTCGACGATTCTGAGAGAACGACCAAGCTTAGATCTGGGTAAAGCGATTGTTTCGTCGGCGTCAATCCATACTTCGGGCGGCAGTTGGAATAGAAATTCTGATGGTTTATCTGGAAAAATAACGAAGATCCCTTTCAGAAACGGATCGCACAATCCTAGATTGCATCAAGGAGTGATAGGAATTGAAGTTGATTCACATGGGTATCGCGACCTTCCCGACATTACACTACCCGAGCCTCATCGTATCGGCATACCATTGGACGGAGAGACACAAATTGAGGCACTTGTAAGGCCTCTTCCGACCCAGGAGAATATCGCAAACTGGTGCAAGGACATGGTCGATGCCCAAATGCGAAAGTTACCTGATGGTTCACTAGGACGATATGAAGTTGATCAAGTGGTCGAATCACTACGGAAATTAGCGACTGAACTATGGTCCGACCCAGATAACCAAACGCAGAAGTGGCACAATGCACTGATCAAGAACCTTGAGGTAACCAATCTCGATTCCGTACTTACAAGATATCGAGATGAAGGAGAGTGGGAACTGCAATATCGAATCGATGAGAGGGAGGTGTTCCAGAATGCCGATTGAACGTATGACCTTGAACATTCCAGATGCGCCTCTGAAAGATCTCTTCACTTGGCTACCAAGAGAGGGGGGCAAAGAAGATTTCCCGCATCTCGATCAAGAAACAGAAACCGATCGAATTATCTGTACTCATCCATCGAATCCATGCATTCTCAACACCATGATTGAGATGATTGAGAGCGCCCAAGACAATGTCTTTCTTTGCAATTGGATGCTATCTCATGCGAAGGTTGAGTCAGCCTTGGCCCGAGCCGCGGGCCGGTTGAATGGTCGCGTTCACGTCTTGACAACACTGGAAACGAGTGTTCACAGCCGATATACGGATGATGATTCCGCTCTCAATGATTTGAGCCGTTTGCAAAAGTTGGCTGGTGAAGGCGTTTACATCAGATTGCACCCAGAAGCTCACGCTAAGTTCCTTATTGCCGATGATCAAGTCTTGGTAACTTCTGCAAACATCCGTGATACTTCCCTCGAAAGGAACATCGAGACAGGAGTGCTCTCCTCAAATCCGCAGATTGTCAAAGATTTCAGGTCTATATACGCACATGTCTGGCTCCAGGAAGCAAAACAACATATCCGCCCCAGCAGAGCAGACCCACGTCTTGGAAATACATGGAAATCTGACAAGTCGGAACCGCCTGCCTTTGATGGCGATGCTTGTTGGACACTCTCAAACCGTAGAATGAGTCTTGCAAAGCAGATTATTGCAACCATCAATGCCGCAAAAAGATCATTGAGAATATCTACATATGCTTTTTCCAGCCTTGAATCAGGTATAGGTAAACAAGTTCTCAAGGCCATCCTCGCAGCTGATGCGAGAGGCGTACGAACGACGATTCTTTACCACGCAACATCAACTGCGATCGGGCGACCGCCAAGGGAACATGAAGCACATGGGTTCAAAGCAATCGCTCGCTGCAAGAATCTGACCATGGTTGGGCATCCTCGCTTGCATGCTAAGCATGTCATCGCAGATGAGGAAACAGCGTTGATGTTCACTGCCAACCTCGATGGAAGTCACGGTTTGAATTCTGGTATTGAAGTCGGTGTCAAGCTTTCACCAACTGCGAGTATTGAACTTTCGAAGTGGCACGATTCTCTGTTCAACGACTTCCCTCTGGAACTTGTTGTCGAACCAACGTCCACCGTTCTCAGCTCGAGAGGTGGAACAAAGATTGTCAACCTACCTAAGGATACAATCATCTGGACAAATAAGCAATTTGAATTTGTCAAGCAACGAGTGACGGATCTTGCAGAACAACCGTCACTTCTCAGCGCAGAAGATAACCGATGGATTGAACCAGAGACCAAAAAAGACCCACGACGGCCGAAACCCTACGAGAACAGAGTGAAAGCACCTTCGTTTAAACAGGGCATCATAACGCATTCTGGTCTCGAATTGATTGCATCTGGAAAGGTTATCCAAGCAAGCAAAACTGAGGTTAAGGGCACACGTTTGCATCATGGCCATTTGCAACCAGGCGAGCATGCACTCAGTATAGGGCGGCCATTTAGTGATGATGAACTTCTCGAAATGATCGAAGAGTTGCTACCCGCTCCAGAAAAAGGAATTGCGATTAAAGAAGTCCTTGTTTTGATTAAGTCCAGATCAGAGATGCCAGATGTTGAAGTACCGTTCAAGCTCAATAACGACGGTCTTGAAGAATACATCAATGCTCATTCGAACAGAGGGCTACTCAAGTCGAATCCAATCAAGAACGGAAGATTAATGCCGATTCTCTCGGACATTGAAGCAGCTGAGATGTTAAAGCCGTATATTGGAGAAGCATCGAATGACGAGTTGCAAGCCATATTGGACGAGGCTAAGAAACCACACAAGTTCCAAATTTCAAAACGATTCCTTAAACGAATAAATGCAATACTGGAGCCCCAAATCGAGAACGAAGAAGATTAGATGTTTCTTCATTAGTAACAGCACGCCGAATACGAGGAATTGTTGATTTCCTATTTGGTTTTAGGTTGGGGCGTACCTCACGGACTCAAAATATAGTCTTTGATTAACTACGAAGGTCTTCTCTTGCTGTGTTGAAAACTGCACGTCCACGTGACGTAATTTTGTGTTGCCAAACAACATCCTTTGGATTGAATGCCCTGAGCATTTGCTCCCTACTCCAATGTCTTCGAGCGTCCATTTCATTCATGTGTAAACCCCATTGAGTCCAGCGATTTTCCGCTCGCGAGGCTTGTAGAACTATAACAGGCTTGAATGTACCAAATTCTTGGGTGATAGAGGTCCACTCAATGTCGCTGTATCTGTCTTCAAGACCTTGGTGAAGGTCTCCTACAATTTCATAACCAACTCCAGCATTACGATCGAGAGTCTCAACATGTCCGGGGAATAATGCGTCTAGGCGGGAGAAATCTTCAGGACCCATGCCTGTTGAAATTAGTAACGTGTCATGGCCACTAGGGCCCAGTCCAGTGTGGTGGTCAATAGCCCATATTCGATTGACAGACTCGAGTTTATTGTCTAACCATTTGAGTAGTAACTCGGGCCCGGGTTGTAGGCAATCTCCACCGTACTGGATTGCCTTTGGATATTCGTACTGTCCTTCCGCAACACATTGTTTTAGATTATTGAACCCGTATTTCCGAATCAGATTGAGCGCTTTTAATTTGAACCATCTTTCTTTTTGTGGAGGGGGCGATTCGGGATTTATGAATTCACGAATTGTCTCATATCCTACAGGAACCCCCTCGTATTTTTGGTCCCTTTTCAGGAAATTTCGATTCAGGTCTACGTTGTTTTCATTGAATCTTCTCCACCAAGCCATGCCGTAAGGATTGATTGCGTGTACGAAAATAATTGCATGGTCTTTGAAAGAATCTTCTCTACACAAATCATCCATTACTGCCAATTGGATTGCGCTTCCGGGGTATCCCTCCACTCCGTGAACTCCGCTACTTGAAAGCAAAACCTTGCCAGATTGAAGCGATCCAACTATTGCAACATCGATGCAAAGCGGCTCGCCATCGGGCCCGGTCATTCCAATTTCTAACCTTTCATTTTCCACCTTGTGACCAGCTTCACGCAATTCATCGCAAGCGATTAGGAATCTACCGGCGGCTTCAGCGTACGAATTAGCAAACCAAAACCCCCCTTCCATAGTTTATGCAGTCGCAATTCACATTTGAACACTACCGAACTATCAAGAATCACAACCCCCTAAGGAAACCGATGCCGAAGGAACTGGTTGCAGCCGATATTCGAGTTGCAAAGACTCTGCCTTCGAAATTCTACTACGAACAGGAGATATTCAATTTCCTCAAACCTATCTTCAGCAATTGGCAATTTGCCACCCATGATTCTGAAATGAAAACAAATTCAATCATTCCTTTGGACCATATAGAGGCAATAACAGGCGAGCCAATAATCATTGTAAGCGGCGAGAAAACACAGTGTTTGTCTAATATTTGCACACACCGAGGTATGCGTTTAGCCTTGCAACCATGTACAAAATCAATCCTCCAATGCGAATATCATGGCCGCACATTTGACTTGAATGGAAAGATGAAACATATGCCAGAGTTTGAACAAGCGATAGGCTTCCCTAGCGAATCCGACAACTTACGCAACTTCCCAATGCACAGTTGGAATGGGATTAATTTTGTATCTCAAGAAGGCGAACTAGAATTGCCTTGGACAGAAATTGGAAACCGGTTTGATTTTCTAGATATCGAATCATTTGTCCACGACTCATCTCGCGACCGCGACCATTCGATTAATGCAAATTGGATGCTTTATGTTGACAACTATCTCGAAGGCTTCCATATTCCATTTGTCCATCCAGAATTGAATCAAGCATTGGACTACTCGGGGTATTCAACGGAAGTTTTCGAAGGCGGAGTATTACAAATCGGAAAAGCATCGAAAGGGGATATGAAGTTTAATTTGCCGAAAGACCACCCGGATTATGGCCAAGATATTGCCGCATATTATTTGTGGCTATTTCCTAATATGATGTTCAATTTTTATCCATGGGGACTTTCTGTCAACATCGTAATTCCAGTCTCTCCTGAAAAGACAAGGGTTCTGTACAGGGGCTATGTAAAAGACGACACGCTAGCGCAAAAAGGAGCCGGCTCCATTTTAGATACAGTTGAAATCCAGGACCAGAACATCATTGAGCAGGTGCACAAGTCAATGCGCTCCAAAGCATATGATAGAGGAAGGTACTCTCCTACTAGAGAACAAGGAGTACATCATTTCCACAGAATCATTTCAAAAATTTATGAGAAAAACCGGTGATAATATGGAAGATACGCCTTTGCTAACTATGACCAAATCTCGTATCGTAGGCGAGCAACCAGAGATCTCAGACGAATCAAAAGCGCTTCTAGGCACACTTTCTGGTCTTTGCTCATTCCATTCTTGCGAAGATTTAGCCAGCTTCTTGTTCACCGATATGTTCAGGCAATTAGTCGGTGAGGGAGAGCCATGGATTATTTTTGAAATCGGTGTCTACAAAGATCATACCAAAACGATAGAATCAATCCCTGTTCATGACGGAATAACTCTTGCCGATGGAGCAATGACGGGAGGCATTCCTGGAAATCTTACAGTAGTGAAATCCCAAGATGAATGTTCTGAAACTCTTTCAATTTGGCACAACTATGTGATAAACGAGTAAAGCGATTCTTTGAAAGGGAGCCTACGGCCCCATTAAACCGGAGAGAGGTCCATGGGCGACGACAATTTCCGCGATGTTCTGCCCGACCCTGACCCGGAGCAGACACTTGAATGGCAAGAAGCGATTCGTGCCGTAAGCGATGCCTTGGGTCCTGAAAGGGCGCACAGATTGCTGATGCAGACAATAGGAGCTGCTAGGGAAGAAGGCGTAGATATCGATGTGGTCAATACTCCATACCTCAATACAATTCATCCCTCACAACAGCCACAATACCCCGGTGATTTGGAGATGGAAAAACGCATTCATGGAATCATTTCATGGAATGCAATGATGATGGTAACTAGAGCGAATAAAGCAAATGATGGCATCGGCGGCCACATCTCTACCTTTGCATCAAATTCACATTTATGGGAAGTAGGACAGAACCACTACTACAGAGGCAAAGATCTGGATGGATGGGGCGACCATGTTTACTGGCAAGGGCATGCAAGCCCTGGAGTTTATTCTCGCGCATGGCTAGAAGGCCGACTCACAAGAGAGAACATTGACAACTTCAGAATTGAGTGCGATGGAAACGGACTCTCTTCATATCCGCACCCAAGATTGATGCCTGATTTCTGGGAGTACCCTAGTGTTTCAATGGGCCTTGGTGGGATGACAGCAATTCACACCGCTCGATTCAACAGATACCTTTCCAGCCGCGGTCTTGCTGATACTTCGAACTCGAGGGTTTGGTACACTATGGGTGACGGAGAATCCGACGAACCAGAGTCTCTTTCTCAACTAACTCTTGCATCTCGTGAAAATCTGAACAATGTAATTATGGTGATGAACTGTAATCTACAGAGATTGGATGGTCCGGTAAGAGGCAATTCAAAGATCGTTCAAGAATTAGAAGGAAGATTCAGAGGCTCTGGATGGAACGTAATCAAGATTCTTTGGGGTTCGATGTGGGACGACCTATTTGCTCGTGATTCTGAAGGAGCGCTTGCTAACAGACTGCAAGAATTAGTCGATGGTGACGAGCAGAGAATTTTCACGAGTGATGCTGCAACATTCAGGAATGAATTATTCAACACGCCTCAACTGAAAGCCATGGTCGCTCATCTGAGCGACGAAGATTTGGAAGCATTGGCATCAAATCTTGGAGGTCATGATATGGTGAAAATCAATGCAGCATATGCTGCTGCTGAAGCAAGTGGTGACAAACCAACAATCATTCTTGCACGTACAATCAAGGGATACGGATTAGGTCCTGCATTTGCAGGAAGAAATTCCACTCACGGCAAAAAGAAAGCAGATGTTGACAGCATCAAATGGATGCGTGACGACCTAGGGCTTTCTTTCACTGATGAAGAGTTGGAAGGATTTCCATTCATCAATCCTGATGATGAACCAGAAGCTGTAGCCTATCTCAAGGAAAGAAGAAATGCACTTGGCGGATTTTGTCCGGAAAGGAGAGCACCTCCTAGTGAGCTTACCCCGCCTGGCGCTGAAGGGTATTCTACGTTTGATGAGGGTACAAAGGGAGATATGCAAGTTTCCACAACCATGGCCTTTGTGCGATTACTTAGCGGTTTGATGAAGGACAAATCAATCGGTAAGAGGGTTGTTCCAATTGTGCCTGATGAAGCTAGAACTTTCGGTATGGATCCTCTGTTTGCACAGTTCGGAATATACCATCCAGAGGGGCAATTGTACACCCCAGTTGACCACAAGATGTTGATGAAATACAAGGAGAGTGAGAAGGGGCAACTCTTCGAAGAAGGTATCTCTGAAGCGGGAGCAATGTCGACATTTATTGCAAGCGCAACATCTTACTCAACCCAAGGCAGTCCTACAATCCCATTCTACATCTTCTACAGTATGTTTGGATTCCAAAGGGTCGCTGATTTGGTTTGGTCTGCAGCAGACCAAAGAGCAAGAGGATTCATGATCGGCGCAACTAGTGGTAGGACTACACTCAACGGCGAAGGCCTGCAGCACCAAGATGGACACAGCTTGCTGATGGCCCATACCAACCCTGCAGTCAGAGCGTACGACCCTGCATTTGCTTACGAATTAGCAACAATCATCCGTGCAGGAATCGATGAAATGTATGTTGAGGAAAAAGATGTATTGTACTACATTGCAGTCTACAATGAGAATCATCCAATGCCTCCTAAGCCGGCAGGATCTGAAGAAGGAATTGTCAAAGGAATGTACAAACTTCGTAGCACTACTAAGGGAGATGGACCAATTGTAAGGTTGATCGGTTCCGGGCCAATAATGCTACAACTCTTGGCAGCGGTTGAGATTCTGGAAACATACGGAGTTCGCTCAGAAATCTATTCTGCAACCTCTTATGGGGAGTTGAGAAGAGAAGGATTAGATTGTGAACGTAATAACCGTTTGAACCCGAGCGATGCAAGGCAGATTCCGTATGTCGAGCAACTGCTTGGAGACGGAACTCATCCAACAATCGCGGTTAGTGACAATCAAATCGCAGTACCCGATATGATTAGACAATGGGTCGGTGGCGACTATTCGGTCCTAGGAACCGATGGATTCGGAAGGTCGGACACCAGGCCAAATCTTCGTAAATTCTTCGAAATAGATGCTCAAAGTATCACAATTGCCGCACTATCTTCACTGGTTAGAAGCAAAGAAATCGATGCTAAGGTATTCGATAAGGCGATGAAAGACCTAGGGATCTCTCGTGATAGGGATGATATCACAGCACTTTGATTATTCAAAGAAAATAGCGACATCATCTAGAGATTTTCTAGAAATATTTGGCACCATTGCATCTTCTGCAGGATAGCCAACTGGCATTACCAACATTGCATGTTCATGTTCAGGACGATTGAGAATGTCCCTCAGGAACCCCATAGGGGAAGGAGTATGAGTTAGGGTTACTAATCCCATGTTGTGGATTGCATGTATGAACATTCCAGCTGCAATTCCACAGGATTCTGTAGAGTAGTATGTTGGTCCGTTTTCTCCATTAGTTCTAACTCGCTTAGAATGTCTGAACAAAACGACCAACCAAGGAGCATCGGTCATGTGTTCTTTTACAGCATCAGTACCTAGTGGCCCGAGAACTTCTTGCCATGCTTCCGGCATGCGTTCAGAGTAGGTTTTCCTCTCTTCTTCCTCAGCCGCTTCTCTCATCTTTGTTTTCAATTCTGCATTACTAACTGCTACGAATGTCCAAGGCTGTAGGTGAGCACCACTTGGCGCTGTGGAGCCACAGCGTATTGCCTGCTCAACCAATTCACGAGGTACATTGCGGGAAGAAAAATGTCGAGTAGTCCTCCTTTTGTCCATATTTTCGAACAATTCTAAAGCACGCATTTTCATTTCATTCTCAGGTAGTTCAGCCCATTCTAAGGGGATGAAACCATCCTCACTCAATTGACCACCTCAGGCATTCTCCCACGCAATCTCAACCAGGTTTCAGAACCGAAAGTCAGAGCGTACAGTGAAGCCAACCACAAAGTTGGTCGAGCCCAATACCCGTTAGGGGCATCAATTAGCAGGATGCATAACCAAGACAAAGTGACGAAGTCAAGGATCCACCTCATTCCTGCAAGAATTTGTTTAGAGTTCGATTGCATTTCAGTTAACTGAGTGTCTGTAAGTACAGCAGTAATCCCTTTCAATTTCGATAGAGCATTACCGCCGTTCCATCTAATCCTACCTAATTTGAATCTGTTCCATCCATCGATTACAAGGAATAGAGACACCCATACGACTACAACTTCTAGTAGAGGTTCAGCTCCATACAAGTCTAAACCGTTGAAGGACCAGTATAACAATCCCCATAACCAAGCAATAATCAGTATCTGGGACGTTTTTGCGAATTTGCTCAATTTTCGTAATAACTCTGCATCATGCGATAACAGCATTTCTAGAGAAATGACTAGACCTACGCTGAAAGTAAGAACGAAACTACCTGCAAGCCACCACCATTCTAGAGAGGAATCCCTCCATGCCAATAGCAGAGCAACCAGCGTCCAAGCCATTACCAGGGAAGTGGTTGCATTCACGGTTGCTTGCATTACATACAATGGGTCCCGCCCATCTTTGAGAACCGCTAGACCGCCCATCAGTCTGACTTCAAATGCGGAATCATCCACTACTCCTTGAGCAGCAGCAGTCATTCCGCCAATCGATTTCAGTCGAGCAGATTCGACTAGGCCTTCAGCCTCTTCACCGGAATCCCCGCCACTCCACTTAGAACCACGAGCAGCAGCAGCGGCAGCGCCCCTGCCTCTGCTTCGGCCCTTTCCAGCACTTCTGGCTTTAGCCCAAGCTCTAATCTCAGGAGTTGTGACATCCTCAACTTGGTCTTCATTTAGCGGCGCTCCGTGGTCTGTGTACAACCATCGACATTGTATTGGAATGGGAGCAGGGTCTACATCGGGAGCAACCATCTGGAATTGCCCTGGGCCCAAGGTTGGCAATTGCTTGACTAAATCTTGGTCTCCGCCACTCTCTTTGAGCAAATGTCGAACCTTTTCAACATCTTGGGGTTGGGTGAATCTACCGATGAATGTTGTATTTGCTTGGGCTAAAATTTTGTAATCTACATCTGAAACGTTTTGTGTGGCTAGAACACAGGCAACGCCATATTTTCTAGCCTGTTTGAATATCAATTTGATCAGGTCTTTTGCTGGCGGATTTCTTGGATGCGGTGGCAGATAAGGCGCAACTTCATCCATGAAGAATAGCAGTTTCAATTCGCCTTCAGCAGGTTGCTGAGTCAACATCCAATCGTACAGTTCACGTGCTAATTCTTGAACGAAATATTGCTTTTGAGCTTCGTCTTGAATCGTATTCAGATATACGATATTCAAGGGAACCTTTCCTGGCATTGCAGGCTCACAAAAAGAATCGATATCTATTGGAACACCATTGGAGAACAATAGCTGATTTACACCGCTGCTGAATGCAGACAATCTTCTTGCCAAATCATTACGTGTTGATTTTGGCAACATGTCATCATAGTCACGAAGGCCGTGTTCGAACATGATTTCTTCCCATGGAGGGACTTCGGGTTTATCTTCATCATCTTCAACATCGATGAAAGCCTCTGGATAAAGTGCACGAGTGAAGTTTTCTTGTGGCTCTCTCACTACTTTAGCCAACCCTCTAAAGTCACCTACATCAAGACCTAATCTTGTTCCATTTACTAGGATTTCATACAAGAAAGGCTTCACAACTTTGCCTTGAGTTTTCTCAACATCAAAACCAGCCAGATTACTGAAACCAGCAGCAACCATGTCCCACGCAGTGATTGCCTCTTCTGGGTCTAGATCCGCAGGCGGTGAGCGAAATGGGTCGATACACAAAGGCAAACCTTTGGAACGCAAAGGCGTCCAAATTCTAACTTCCATGGTGGAAATCAACTTCTTCATTCGGTCAACTTCTCCTCCTTGCTCAGCCAAATCTTTCTCATCAATTCCTAGAGCAAGCCTTGCCAAATCACCTTGCGGGTCAAGAATTAATGCTGGAATGCCAGCCAAAGCAGCCTCCTCGATTACCGATTTTGCCATTACAGTTTTTCCTGAGCCCGTTGAACCCAACATTGCTGCATGTCTGGCAAGGACCATCTTGTCGATTTGGACAATTTCACCATTATCTCGTCTCTCTCCCAAGAGCATACCCTTTGCCTTGATTTTCTTCTTGCGAGAAGGTTTTGGATTTTCTAGAATGTCGTCGACGAGGTCTCTCAACTCATGAGAATTCTCCTCGGACATGGGCCGGCCAACAATGCCTACCCTCTTGAGGATGACTACGCCCACTACGTGGGCGGGACACACTCAAGGAGGCGAACCCTTTCGCCGATACATGGACCGCGTCCCATTAGCGAAACCATTCTGGGATGAGGAGTGTGAAAGGGCTGCGATTTCTGCATTATCCAGTGGCAGATGGGTAAAAGGCCCGGAAGCAAGAATGTTCGGTGAAGAGTTCGCAAAATGGTGTGGAGCTGTTGCAGCAGTACCTTGTCAAAGCGGTTCAGCAGCATTGTGGGCGGCTATGAGAATACTCGATATCGGGCCGGGCGACGAAGTAATAGTTCCAGGAATGACTTTCATAGCAACCGCAACATCAGTAAGTTTGGTTGGAGCAACGCCGATTTTCGCAGATATCGAAGAAGACTATTGGTGCATTTGCCCCGATGATGTAGAAGCCAAAATTACTGAGAGAACCAAGGCTGTAATCGGGGTCCATATTTTTGGTCAAATGTTTTCTCCTAGGCTCAGAGAGATTTGTGACAAACATGGCATATCACTTGTCGAAGACGCTGCGCAGGCTCATGGTGCAAGTTTGAATGGCACACTTGCTGGAGCGATTGGCGACATAGCCTGCTTCTCATTTTTCCCATCCAAGAACATGGCTGTTGGAGGCGAAGGTGGAATGATTACTACCACACGTGAAGATTTAGCGCAGAAATTGTCGAGATTAGTCGACCACGGAAGAAATGACGCTCTCGAATCGGTTGAACTGGGCACTAACCTGCGCATGAGTGAAGTTTCAGCAGCTATCGGTAGGATTCAATTGAAACACATTGATGAATGGACAGCGAAGCGTAGAGAGAATGCTATTGACATAAACCATTCAACAAAAATTAGGCCAAATTCCGAACATGCGTGGCACCAGTTGTGTGTCTTGAATGACAACCCTGCTGATTTGATATCTAGATTTGATTCTGCAGGCATAGAT
>CEUV01007602.1_pt1 | contig 12661 bp, 10 predicted proteins | sample 356401 | NCBI WGS metagenome assembly CEUV01 (sample SAMEA2622710, study PRJEB7988) | marine metagenome | isolation source: saline water (ENVO:00002010), including
TCATGTCCTGAAGGGCAGCAAAGGTTTCTGCGTCCTGGTTTGCCGTTGTCTCCTCTCGTTCCTCTTGCTCCGAGTGGAGCTTGTCGGCGGATGAGGTGAACCACTCTCGCCATCCCATGGTGGTGGGAAGGGGTCATGCCGTTTGAGAGTGATGTTCAAAGGGGGCGCCCTGCGATTGGCGTTCATGGCACAGGACCTTTTCCAAGGGGAGAAGATCCTGGCGTTCGATTTGGAAACCACTGGCGTGTCAACCAACAACGATCGCATCGTCCAGTACGCCCTCATCGGCACCCTCAGCGACGGCACCCCCGTGAACGTGGAACAATTGGTCAAGCCCCCCGTTCGTATCCCGTACGAGGCCAGCAACATTCACGGCATCTACAACGAAGACGTGCGCGACAAGCCACCGCTTTCCGAGGTCGCCGATGAATTGGCTGAACTGATCGACGGCGCCATCTTGGTGGGTCACAACGTTCGCAAGTTCGATTACGCCATGCTCAAGACCGAATTCCTTCGCATGGGTCGACTCGCCCCCCAGCCCAAAGCCATCATGGACACGTTGGAGTTGGTCCGAAGGCTTCGATTGCCTCGGCCGCACAACCTCGGTGCGTTGTGTCAGCGACACGGGATTCGTCTCGAAGCGGCGCACACGGCAGCAGCGGATGCGGCAGCAACCATGTTGCTGTTTTGGCGATTGAGTGTAGAACATGCTGGTGCGTTTCGAAAATCCATTCCTGAACTTGAGCGGTGGATCGTCACCGGTGACAGCGCCAAAGATGCATCAGAATTGGGTCGGGGCTTGGATGATCTTCCGCCCGTTGACAGCATGGGCAAAGTCAGGGAAGACGGTGAAGAACTCGTGCTCGCTTTTGGCCGCCACCGTGGACGCTACCTGCGGGAAGTGCAAGCCAACGACCCTTCCTACATCGGTTGGTTGTTGTCCCCAAAAGGCATCGATTGCCCCGAAACACAAGAGCGCATCAAAGCCCATCTTGGCTCATGATTCCTCTCGCTCGTACGGTACACCGTCGGGCATGGGCGCCCACGGCAGCACATCGCACCACGGGCCAATGCGCCATGTACCGCGCCCCGTCATGACCGAGCCAAGGAACATCGGGCCCTGATGGCCGCTGTCTCGAAGGGTCTCAAGCACCTCTTTTCCACGTCCATCAAAGCGAGCAGAAACTTGCTGGCCGGTGGGAATGGCGCGTCCGGACTCGTCGAGCGGTTCGCACAACTCCAGCACGGCGGCGCCTGATGTGGCCTCGTAGCGATGCATGAGGACCACGGCGTCACAGAAGTCGCCCTGGTGAAGGGTGCCCGATGATTGGCGCCATGTCCACCAGTGAGGGCACCACGCCTTCCAGTCGCAGAAACCCCCGCAGCTGCTGGGCCCCGGCGTTGGGTCCATCGGCATCGTCGTTGGCTGCGTGGCTTCCCACGCCGCATAGGCTTGCTCGAGCACGCTCTCGCCCTCGGCAGCCCATTTGGTGGCGGTTTTCGTGTACCATCCCTCGGTGCGAACCGGCGGTGCGGCGGGGTTGTTGGCGAGGAGAATGTCGCGATACATGCGGAGTTGGCGGTTCACTTCAGGTTTGAGCGCCTCCGTGGGTGCGTTTCCAGTTTTCAAGTCGGCCACGAGCCAGCCTTCCAACTGACCTTCTTCGTCGACGTCGGCAAACAGCAAATCCAGCCGCCCCATCAATCGGCTGTCGCTGGTCACGAGCTCGCCCTCCACGGCAATGGTCAACGATTGTAAATGGCGCCAAAGGGCCACGGTTACCTGCTCGTGTCCCAAGTGCTTCGCACCGATGTGGTCGAGCAAGAGCACGACACCCCCCTTTTGTTGCTTCTTGGCCTCGCTCCACTTGGCGTCCTTCCAGTCCGGACGCCGTGGCGTTGCCATGAAGACCTCCTTTTCTTCGTCCCATCGCGTTTTCAGAAAACCCTCAGCCGTGAGCGGCAACCAACCGGTTTCACCGCCCTCTCGGCCTTCAAGGTCCATGTTGAGCAAATCTTCGATGGAAGCGTGGACGGCGGTCCCGAGGGAGGCAGCCATGCCCGCCTTTCGAGGAAGGCGCTGGCGGCTCAACCAGTACATTCGAGGGCAGGTCTCGTATCGATTCCATGCTGATGGAGAAAGTTGGTGTGCCCTTCGGGGTTGAGGACTACTTTGCTCCATAGGGGAAAGGTGAGCGGCGTTCATCATGAAGGTTTGGTGTCAGAACGGGGAAAGTGTTGAAGGGCACGCGGCCCCACCGCGGTGCATGGATACCCCGAGTCTCCGAATCAACACCACCATTGAACACGAGAATGCGATGGTCATCGCCTGTTTTCCGAGCGTCGGCATGGTCTCCAGCATCGTGGCGCACTACCTCATTGACCACCTCGACTTGGAATTCGTTGGTGGCTTGGTCGACGACCGACTCCCCGCCCTTGCCATGATCAACCAGGGCGTTCCATTGCCCCCGATTCGAGCCTACGCAGGCAAACCCAAGTGCAGCATCGAAGGGTGCGACCAGGTCATCTTGCTGATGAGCGAGATGGTCGTGCCAGAATCCCTGGTCCACAAAATCGTCTGGGCGCTCTTTGAGTGGTCCAAGGAACATCAGGTGCTCGCTGGCGTCGTCGTGGACGCTTTCGCCAAGGCCGGCATGAAAAGCGGCATGGACGGTGTTGACCCCGTCGTGGAATACGAGGACACCGAAGAGATTGACGTGGTCGGCATTGGCTGCAACGAAACGGTTCGTGCCATGCTCAAAGAGATGGACATCCCTCTGCTTGAGACCGGTGTCATCCGTGGCATGAACGCCGGCATCCTCAGTGAAGCCACCCGGCGCGGGCTGGGTACCATGTCCATCATGGTCGAAGCCGACCCTCGCTTCCCCGACGCCCGTGCTGCTGCGGCCCTCATCGAGAAGCTCAACACGCTCCTGCCCGCCATCGACTTGCCTCAGGAGCCGTTGCTGGCCGAAGCGGAAATGCTCGAAGCCCAACTTCAGGCGCTGATGGAATCGGCCGGTGGTGCATCGAAGCCCAGCCCCTCGTCGAACGCTATGCTCTACGGCTGAATGGCCGTCAAGAGAAATCTGATAGGGAAAATTGCCCAGAACGCTTTGGTTCAGGTTCACCTGTGACAGCTTCGTCTTCTATCGCTTCTTCAGCATCGTTGTTCACTGCGCTGCCCGACCCCTCAAGTCGTGCATTCAAATCGTCCTCCGACCAGACATCAACGCCAAGATTGGTGGCTTTCGTGAGTTTGGAGCCTGCCTTTTCACCGGCGACCAGCACGTTGAGTTTGGCCGAAACGCTGCCAACGATCTTGCCACCGGCGTCGGTAATGCGTTGCTGAATCTCCTTGCGAGGAGCGGACAGCGTGCCCGTGACGCAAAATGTCATGCCGACGAAGGGGCCCTCGGCCGCCCTGACGATTTCCTTCTCAATGGTCAACAACCCGATGAGGTCCTCGACGAGCGACCGGCGAATCTGAAGGCCGTCTCGGAATTGAAGCGCCACGATTTCGCCCACGCCGTCGAGGTCGAGCACTTGGCGAAGGGCCTCGTTGTGAGCATGCGGCTTGCCGAGGTCGTCATGGGTTGGGCCATAGGCTTCGTCTTCGGTCGTGGCATGGGCCCGGTCAAGCCAGGCGAGGAGCGCAGGAGCATCACCGATGGCGGACGCCATGGAAGCCGCGAGTTCGGGCCCGATACCGGGCAAGCCGAGCGCATGCAGGAATTTTCCGAGGCCCATGGTGCGTGCCTTCTCCACTTCTTGCAACACGTTGTTCGCGGATTTCTCGCCCATGCGCTCCAAGCCCAACAGGTCGTCCAACGTCAAACGATAGAGGTCGGCGCACGACGAAATGAGGTTGGCATCGAGCAGTTGGTCGACGAGTTTCTCTCCTACACCGTCCAACTCCAAGGCTCGACACCAGTAGAGCACGGAGCGGCTTGTTCGAGCCTCACAAAACAGGTTGACGCACTTGAGGAAGGCGCCCTCAAGTTCCACCTGCCCCTCGCAAGCAGGGCAAGCCGTCGGTGTCGGAATCGGTTGGTGGTCGGGCAACGCACCAGTGAACGCTTCACCGTCGGCATGGAATCGGTCGGCCAAATCGTTGGCCGTGGCCGGCCCGAGCGCTTGTTCGATCTTGGGAATCACGTCGCCTCGGCGAACGATGAGGACCTTGTCGCCGATGCTGATGCCAAGGCGTTCCACTTCGCCCACGTTGTGCAGCGTGGTGTTCTCAACGGTTACGCCGCCCACGCGTTGCGGTGCAATGCGGGCCACTGGCGTGATGTTCCCGGTTCGTCCGGTCTGCCATTCAACGTCCAGCAACACCGAGAAGGCTTCCTCGGGAGGAAATTTCCATGCCAGTGCCCAACGTGGATGATGGGCCGTCATGCCAAGGCGCTCCCGTTGTTCGAGGCTGTCGAGCTTGAACACCACGCCGTCGATTTCGTAGGCATACCCGCTGCGTTTCCCCGTCCAGCCGACCGTGGCCTTACCGAGCAGGGCGGCCGTTTCGGACGGCGTGGCCGCCGCGTGGATTTCCCACGGTGCGGGGACAATGCCGAGGGTGTCTTCCAGCCATACCAGCATGTCCGTGTCGTTGGCCATATCAGGAACAGTTGCGCTGTCCGGGTGGCGATGTTCGCCGGTTGGAAGCTTGGCATCGTAGGCCTGAAACACCAAATCAGCGGCGTCGGCTTTGCCGTCAGCATGCTTCTGTCGAAGGGCGCCCGCCGCCAAGTTGCGCGGGTTGGGCGATGTTTCACGGTACTTGGCGTCAAACACCGCCAGAGGCATCACGACTTCACCTCGTACGTGAACATCAACGGGGAGCGGGAGCGTATGGGGCACGTTGGCGATCTTTCGGGCATTTCGCGTGACATCCTCGCCGCGCTCGCCACTCCCCCGAGTGGCGGCTCGCACCAGACGGCCCATGCGATATTCCAGCGAAAGAGCGGACCCGTCCAGTTTCGGTTGGGAAAGGAACTGCAGGGCACCGGAGGTGGTGACATTGACGAAGTGGTTCAGTTCTTCAGTGGTGGTGGCCTTGTCGAGGCTGCGCATGGGAAAGAGGTGGTCCACCTTCACGCTTCCAGGAGCGATGTCAGCGCCAACACGGCTGAGCTGTGGATGCTCGGAGTCGAGTTGCTTGAGTTCGTCCCAGAGGCGGTCGAATTCTGCGTCGCTCAACTCGGGCTGAGCGAGGTTGTAGTACAGGTTGGAATGGTGAGCGATTTGCTCAGCGAGGAAGGCGATACGAGCCTCTCGGGCATCGGTGGATGAAGCCTCCTCGCCCATAACGGAAACAGGACCACGACAGGCTATGAAGCATCGCTTTGGGGCCCTTCAGTTGAAGGAAAGGGCCACGAATTCACTGTTCTCAAGCGGACATCGCGTCATCACAGCCTGGCTCAGAATGCGAAGATGAATCTCGGCCACCACGTGGACGTCGGCGGAGAACATGTGACCTGCGTGGGGCTTCAAATCGTCATCGGAGAAGGTGGCATGGAGGTGCGTAAAGGCGTCCCCATTTTCTCGACGAGCGAGGTTGCCTTGCAACGTGACTAGTTCGGTCCCACCTTCCAACGTCACACGGTGATAGACGTGGTCGTCGTCCATGTAGCCGTAAACGCTGTTTCTGGTTCGACCGATGCCGCTGGTGATGGCGGCAGCGTCAAAGCCAATCGTGTCGGCCAGCGACTGCAACGAAGCGTGAATCTCCTCACCGGGATCCAACCTCACGAACACGTCATCGCCGCTTTGCGTCCACTCCATACCACTGGGTCGTTGCGGTGGCTCAAGAGGCTGCCGTTCATTCGGCTTCCTTCTCCGCCGGGAGCGGTTGGCGTGCCTGCTCCATGGCCTTGATGTATTCACGGGCTACACCAAGCGACTGCGGGTCGCCACCGAGTGGAAGCGGCCCGAACGGCCCCCATCCGTTGCGCAAGAGCATGATACGCCGTTTTGGTTGGCGTTTGGCCAGTCGAAGACGCTCCCACGGGTAGCGCTGCCCGTCAGCGAACAGATGCGTGGACGTGATGGCGTAGCGTTTTGGAACCAGCAGTGAAATGAGGTGCAAACCGAGAAACACGTCCCAAAGAATGGCGTAGATGACCGGTGTATCACTGGCCTCAAGCAACGCCCATGGAAGGACCATCATGGCCGCCATTGACCCAAGGTTACCCCACTGGCGAATCATCTCGTGAACGCCTTCGCTCGACCATGCAAAACCCCCGCCCGGCAGTTGTCCGAGTTCTGGGACGTCTCGCCGTTGCTTGGTGAGCCAGTAGGCGTCCCATGCAACGATGGCGGCCAGCACGCACACCGCCACGAGGGCCACGTGCTCAGCCGAAGGCAGGTCCACCATGTTCTCCCCTCACAAATGTCGCTGGTCAAGAGAGGTCAAGTCGCCAGGACCACCTCGTCGCAGTCGAGCAAGGAAGAGAAGGAACACCACCACGAAGATGGCGGCCACCAGCAGGAGGGCGTTGAGGTTCACATCCGCATCGGACGTTTCGACCCCTTCCAGCACATCGGGCGTTCCATCACCGTCGTCGTCCATGTCTTCGGTCAACCAACTGGTGTAGCCTTCAGGGCAATCCAGCACGTCGGGTTGCGTGTCACCGTCGGTGTCAAGTTGGGCACAGGGGTCGAGCGGGAAGGCATCCTTCGCATCGCTGAACCCGTCGTTGTCGTCGTCCTCATCGTAGATGTTCGGACCGCAGGATTTTCCGGTGTTCGCATCGAACCATGTTGTGGATGAACACGAGGCCGACCAGTCGTTGTCGGTGTCGAGCAACGTGTATTCGAAATCCATGGAGGCCGTGGCCGCTTCACCAAACGTGTCGACAACTTTGACCTCAACGATGTAGTAGCCGGCCGGAAGATCCGTGATGTTGTACACGGGTTCGTTGCCGGCTTGGAGGACGTCGTTGCCTTGCAGGTCGTAGACGCGCCACGACAGAACGAGGTCGCCCACGCTGTCCATGTCGTCGCTGTAGGAGGCTGAGGCGCGGATGAAATCACCCTCCATCACGCGCTGGCCTGCATACGGTTCCAGCAGCTGAATTTCGGGCGCCTGATTGATGAGCACGTTCACCACGAGGAGGGAAGGTGCTGTTGCTGGGCTGTCGACCGAGAGAGTGGCAAGCGGTGAGCCAGCGACACTGGCCTGAACCGACCATTCGCCCGCTACCGCTTCGCTGCTTTCAGACACGGTTCGCAAGAGCAATTCAACATCAACGGTAGTGCCCATCACCGTGAGTGGGTCAAGGTTCTCGTTTCCATAACTCACCGTAAACGATGCAGGAACCGGTGTGCCGCCCCGGCGAGCGTCCAACACGACGGTTCGGAAGGCCGCATACTCGCCGCCGTCGCCAACCATCAAGGTCCCTGCAGAGCCGTCAACCGTGTGAACGGTGGTGTGGGCGACATCCACGCTACCGACGAGGTCACTGTTCTCCAGTCGAACCGGGAAGTATTCGGTGGCCAGAGCGCTCGAGACGAGGATGTTGGCCTCGCGCAAGATGAGTGGAGCGCTGATTTCACCGGGGTCGGAGTGAAGCGAAACCCCCACGCTGTATCCGGAAATGTTGAGGCCTTCCACCACCAAACTGTCCGATGAACGCCCGTGGTGGGAAACAAAGGCCGTGCCCGAGCCCTCACCCTGAAGTGTCAGGTCCGAGAACACACCTGAGGTGCGGTCGACGTCGATGCCTGGGGCACCGGTCAACTGAATGCGCTCAAGGGTGAGGTCCTCGTTGCCTTCACCGATGATGCCGCCTTCGCCGGTGACGTGCCCCTCAACATCGCTCAAGACGAAGCCTGGAGCGAGGTTGTTCAGCGAGACAATGGCCCCTTGTCCGTTGAAGTGGGTTGCATCGACACCGTTGACGGACCCGGAAACGCCGGTGAGTTCCAAACCGGATTCACTGCCCTCATCAAACGTCAAGCTGTTGAGGTCCAACGGGACTTGTTGCGCCCAAATCGCCTGTTCCTCACAGTCAGCGAACGACACGTTGGCGAAGGTGACAAGGCCGCTGGAGGGGTAAAGATGGGCGCATCCGCTTCCGTTTTGCAAGTGGCTGTTGCGCACCGCCAATTCAGCATTGCTTCCCGACTCTACGACCAGCAACGGGTCGCTGGCGGAACGGGCCATGAACACATCATCAGCCACGACCGACCCCAAGCCCGAGACGGTCAAGGCTGGGGCTGATTCAATGAGTTGTGTTCCTGAGAGTTGAATGACGGCGGCGGTTGACGTGCCGAGCGTAAGTCCGCCCCAGCGAGCGCCGTATCCCGTGGAGGAGATCGTGGCTTCACCCGCGTCAAAGAGCCCGTTCACCGTGATGCTAGCGCCTTCAGAAACACGCAGCGAGACCCCGTCCTGGACACTCATGGTCGAAGCAGTCTGCAGGAGAAGAGAGCCGTCAAGGGTGTAGGGGCTCCACTGGCGTTCGAGGACCAGCCAACCCGATACTTCGCCGGTGGGCACGGTGGAGGCCATGAACGTGTGCTCGAGGGACCGGTTGGTATCCCAGGTGACGAAATCAGAGAAGTTTCCGCGCTGAAGTGACACCGTTTTGATGCCGCCCCAAGTTTCACCCGAATCGGTCACCCTTCGTGCCTCGGTTTGGGTGGTCAAGGTCCCTTCCTGGTCGGTCATGGCCACCGACCCCTCAATGGAAATCAGCGCTCCTTCAACCGGAGTACCTTTGTCAAGAACGGTCACATCAAGCGTGGATGAACTCGTGAACACCGCGCCTGTCATCGCCTGGACATTTCCTTCAATGGAACCACCCATCACGTCGATTTCACAGCCGGGCTGGACAACGAGCGAGCCCACGATGTTGAGGTTCTCCACCTCGCGGGGACTCAAACAGCCCCACTGCACATCTGCCTCAACGGTCAGCGAATCATCTGGCGAACCGGTCAGCATGCTTTGCCCGCTGGCTTGGAGGGTGTCGGCGATGATGGAGGCGTCAACACCGGTCAGTTGTCCGGTGCCTTGGAGCGTAATGCTGTGGCCGGTGGAGAGAATCACATCGGTGGAGAGCAAGGTCAACGCACCGTTGTTGGCCACGGTGAGATCGCCCGTCAGTTGATGCGGCTGACCGTCAGGTCGAGGACCGAGGACCACGTCTTGGCCTGATGAAATGGTCCAGTCACCGTCTGGAATCACAGGAACTTGCACCGATTGTCCGGTTTGACCGCCGTACAGTGTCACGCGTGTCCCTGCACCGTCAAGCGTAACATCCACCTGCGAGCCGCTGTTCACCAGCGGTAACGTGAGGGCCCCGTTGCTGTTGCTCACCAATTCGAAGCCGTGCACCAACACGTTGGCTTCGACGGGCTGACCGGCCAAATCCGTGAAGGTGACATCCGTTTCCAACAAGCGGTAAGAGGCTGTCGTGCTCACGGTCGGGTTTCCAGACGAGCCGTAGTACAGCGTTCCATCACCGAGCGCGTCAGCCGAAGATGGTGCAGTGTTGGCCGGCGAAAAAGAACGAACGGTGGCCGTGCTTCCCGTCGACAACATCAGCGGCGTATCGTGGAGTTGAGCCGTCCACGAAGCAAGATGGAGCGTGGAGTCCCCTTCCATGAGCACGCCCTCGTCTTGGGCGATGGTGGTCAGGCTCGTTCCGGTGAACGAAGCATCCACGAGATGAAGGCCAGCCAGGCTACCGATGTTGGCCTCCGTCGTCTGGGCTTCAACAGTGCTGTCCTCCACCATCATGCCGATAGACATGTTACGAGCGGTGAAGTGGTCAAGAATGAGGTCGCTGTACCAGGCGTTCAAGCCGATGGACGTGCGATCGGCGGACACGAAGGGCTTCTCAACGGTGATGGTCGACCACGAATGCTGGCCACCCAGGACATCGACACCCTTGGCATCGTCCGAGGTCATCAACACCTCAACGTTGGCCAGTGAACTGGTCGGGGTTTGCACCGAAAGGCCGGTCTCGGATGCGCTGACGGTGATGTTGGTCCAATCGGCATGACCGGAACCAGTGGCCTCAACGGCGTAGGTGGCGTTGTGCACCTGTACATCGCCCATGATGGACGTGCCCGGGCCCGACCATGAGATCCCGGTTTCTGGGCCGTCGATGACGCTCCCCAGGAGTTCACACGTCCCGTCGCAGCGAACATCCATGGCGGGGCGACTGTCGGCGGACATGGCAACAAAACCAACGTCGTGCACCATCATCGATGCGACGCCCTGACCAACCAGTAACCGCTCGCCGGAGAGCGTGGCTCCGGACAGATTGAGACCATCCGTATCGCTGGCGTCCACGGCCAGCGCCAAGCCCGTTCCACTGAACGTCCGAAGCGTCGTGTCGGCCCCAGCCACCGTCGCAAAACCGACACTGGCGTTGTGGACCGCAAACCCGGACAGGTACAGATCGCCACCCAGAGATTGAGCGCCGACGCCCGCTTCCGACACCGTCAGATCAACCACGCTAGCCTGCGCGTGATTGGCCAGACCAACGGCCACTTCCGTTGCGGTGGCGTGGGTGAGGTTCAGGGAGCCGGATTCCACGTAGACAGCTTCGTAATCGATGCGATTGGCATCGAGGCCGGTCGCCACGGCGTCGCCGCCCATCACCGAGAGGCCTCGATACGCATCGTTGAACACCACATCAGTGCCGTTGAAGGCTCCCCGGACCAACACGCTCGCCGAGGCGTTGGCCACCACGGAGTCTGTCAAATTGAGTTGGCCGCCGGGTTCAACCACGAGGCCTGACCAGAGCCCTTGGCCGTGTGAGCCTTGAGTTTCAGGTACAACGGATGAGAAAAAGGAGGCTTGGTCAACCACCATGGTGCCCTCCACCACAATGCTGTACGACTTGGCGTCCACAGTGGTGCCTGGCGAAACGGTGAGCGTGGCACCGTTGGCAACGGTGACATTCCCGGTCAGAACAACATCACCTGACCATGTGGTGTTCACGGAAACCGTGCTGTCAACGGCCGTCGCCATGGGAAGAATCGAAACCAGCAGGAGCAGGGAAACCAAGCCGTAAGCGCGCCCTTGTCGCATGGTGTGGCGTTGAAGTGGCGTCATATCAACCCCGAGGCTACGCGACGGAGAAAGTGTACACACACCCAAGGAAATGGTGGGCCCGCCCGGATTTGAACCGGGGTCTGACGGCCCCCAGCCGCCAAGTATAGGCCAAGCTAACCCACGGGCCCGAGGAATTCCTCAGTTGCGCGCTGCGCTGAACGGTGCAACCTCGTGGATGAGGTCGAGGTGTCCAACGTACATGCGTCGGCAACAGTAGCGCTTCAGACCCACTTCATCGAGGGCTTCAGCGTCGGTCTTGCCGTCCGCCAGCAATTGCTTGAAATCTTCCCACTTATGGGCGATCACGCCGCCACAACTGAAACATCGTACTGGAATAATCATGCTTTCACCTCATCGGTACGACTTCTGCTTCTTGCGGCGAGCACCACGGCCGAGTTGGTGCTTGGGCTCCTTTCGGCGTGGGTCGTTCACGAGAAGACTGCGGTCGAAGCGCAGGTACTCGTCTCGGAGTTCTTCGTCAATGCCCTCAGCGCCACCGTTGTAGTGGACAAGACCGCGAGCGATGGCGGTCCGAATGGCATCGGTTTGACCCATGATGCCGCCACCGTTGGTGGTGACAGCGATGTCGACCTTGCTGAGTCGGTTCATGGCGTCGGCGATGATCAGGGGTTCCATCGACTTGCGGCGAGCCAGGGACGGCTGCAGAATTTCAATGGGTTCGGAGTTGACACGGACACGTCCTTTGCCAGCCTTCACGGTGGCGCGGGCAACAGCGGTCTTTCGCTTTCCTGAGGATTCAACGGACTTCTTCTTGCGTGCCATCACTGGTCACCTCCCGTCCATCGGTGAGCGGGTGCTCCCAAATCTGCGCTGACGTCACCCAAGCGGATGTAGCGGTCAGGCAAATCACGGCGGAATTTGCTGTCATCGCCGTGCTGGTGGCCCTCGGGCAGATCGCCAGAGAGGTGGCTGGGGCAACCAATCTCAACACGGAGGTTGCGAAGGGCTCGACGGCCGCTGCTCTTCTTTTGGTAGGGCAGCATGCCTCGAACGGCTCGCTTGAGGATCATGTCGGGCATACGGGGGAAGAACGGACCCTTTCGGGCGTGGTTCAACTCGTACTTCTTGTGGTAGGTGTCGAGCACGGCTCGTGGACGACCCGAGATGATGGCCTTCTCGGCGTTAACGATGATGACCTTGTCATCACGGTCTTCGCGAGCAGCCTTCAGCAGAATGTCTGCGGAAGCCGAGGCCAAGCGGCCCATGATGAGGCCGTCAGCATCAAACACGTACGTGGTGGCATCAGCCAAGGATAACAACCCCCGTACCTGTTGGGTTTTCGTTCATCAGCTCGCCGTAGGTCATGATTCGACCTCCAGCGGCCTCAATCTTCTCACGGGCACCGTTGCTGACGCTGTAGGCGGCGATGGTATGGCCGTTGGTCAACTCACCAGAGCCGAGCAGCTTGCCAGGAACGAGGATGGTTGCACCCTCGGGGGCATGGCGGCTCACACGGCTGAGGTTGGGTTGGGCCCAGTTCTTGCGACTCTTTGAGAGGCGCAAGGCCACATCTCGCCAAACTGCAGCTCCGGTGTCGCGAGACTGGGCTTTCAGCTGGTTGATGGTATC
>CEUV01016715.1_pt1 | contig 12628 bp, 9 predicted proteins | sample 356401 | NCBI WGS metagenome assembly CEUV01 (sample SAMEA2622710, study PRJEB7988) | marine metagenome | isolation source: saline water (ENVO:00002010), including
CGCCTCGCCAACGGGCATTTGGAGCACGTCATGGATGGTCTTCCCCTTCCACGTCACTTCGAGGCATTCCCTGGTGTACCGCTTGCCTTCGCAGTTGTCGCAGGTGATCCAGACGTCTGGAAGGAAGTTCATCTCGAGTTTGATCGAGCCTCCGCCCTTGCACGCCTCGCAGCGGCCTCCCTTCACGTTGAACGAGAAGGTCCCAGGCGTGTACCCACGCTCCTTGGCCAAGGTGGTCTTGGAGAAGAGGCTTCGAATCTCATCGAAGACCTTCGTGTAGGTGGCTGGATTGGAGCGGGGCGTGCGACCGATGGGCGACTGGTCGATGATGATGGCTTTGTCCACTTTTTCGAGTCCTTCGATGGCCTTGTGCTTCCCCGGCACGGCTTCTGCGTTGTGCAGGTGCCGTTGGAGGGCAGGGGCGAGGATGCCTGAAATCAAGGAGGACTTACCGGACCCTGACACGCCGGTCACCGTGGTCAGAAGACCGAGGGGGACGTCCACATCGATGCTCTGGAGGTTGTTGTGGGCGGCACCCTTGATGCGCAAACGATGGCCGCGCTTTGCTTTCGTCCGCTTCTCTGGGACCTCGATGCTTCGTCGGCCGGCCAGGTAGTCGCCGGTCACCGACCCTTCCGTGGCCATGACCTCCTCGGGTGGACCGTTGGCCACGATGGCCCCGCCCTCAAGGCCAGCTCCCGGGCCGAGGTCGCACAGCCAATCGGCTTGGCGGAGCGTGTCTTCGTCGTGTTCGACCACCACGAGGGTGTTGCCGAGGTCGGACAATTCCCGCAGCGTTTCGAGCAAGCGCTCGTTGTCGCGTTGGTGCAGACCGATGGACGGTTCGTCAAGCACGTACATCACACCCGTCAGACGCGAGCCGATTTGGGTGGCCAGTCGGATCCGCTGGCTTTCACCGCCCGACAAGGTGTTCGCGCGTCGGTCCAAGGTCAGGTAATCGAGCCCAACGCTGTCCAAGAAACTGAGACGTGACTCGATCTCCTTGAGGATCTCGCGTCCGATGAACAGGCTACGCTCATCGAGCACTTCGGCGCTGTCGGCCCACGCTTCGGGTGGACCTGCTTCAGCATCGGGCCACCACGCGCGGACCAAGGCCAGCGCTTCGTGAACCGCAGCCATGGAAATTTCCGGCAAACGAAGGCCGCCCACCGTGACGCTCCGCGCCGCCGGGTTGAGCTTCTCTCCATGGCATGACGGGCATGGGAGGTCGGTCATGCACGCGATGAGGCGCGCTCGAGTGCGCTCGGACGTGGTCTCGGTGTAGGTCTTCTCGAGGCGAGCGATGATGCCCTCCCAGGGCCGGTTCATCTGGTAGACCGAGCCGTTGTCCGACTCGAAGTGGAAGTGGATGACCGTGGAGCCCGAGCCGTGTAGCAAAATGTCCCGATGGTCCTCGTCGAGCAAGTCGAACGGCGTCCGCGTCGGGATGCCGTAGTGTTCAGCGACCTGAATCATGAGGCGCTTGTACCAGGCCGGCGACATCGATTGACGCCATGGAAGCACGGCACCTTGCTCGATGGTCAGGGTGCCGTCCACCACCAGGTCTTCGCTGAAACGTCGCTGCACGCCAATGCCTTGGCAATCGGGGCACGCGCCGAGCGGCGAATTGAACGAAAAGACGCGGGGGGAAAGTTCGGGCATGAAGGCCCCGTGTTCTGGACACGCGAAATCTTCCGACCATGCGATGGTCTCGCCGGCGGGTGTTGAGCGCGCACGGCTGCCTTCGCTCAATTCGGCATCGTCATCTGGAGCCTCGAGGCTCTCCACCTGCACGCTGCCTGAGCCCAGACGGAGTGCTTGTTCGACCGCTTCGGTCAAGCGCTGACGTCGGTCGCGGGTGCAGCGAAGTCGATCGATGCGCACGTCGACGTCGTGGCGGTAGGCCTTGTCCAAGGTCGGCGGGGCTTCGAAATCGGCCTCGTGACCGTTGACCCGTCCAGCCAACAGCCCCTGTTCGACGAGTTGGCGGAAGAGGTCCGCATGGGTGCCTTTTCGTGCACGCACCACGGGACTCCACACCGCCACAGCGTGACCCTCCAAGTGCCAGAGGACGTCGTCCACGATCTCCTGAACGGTGCGCCGCGCCACTTCGCGCCCACATTCTGGGCAGTGGGGCTTGCCCACGCGGGCCCAAAGCAGGCGGAGGTAATCCTGAATCTCCGTGACCGTGGCCACGGTGGAGCGAGGGTTGTGCGAACCCTGCTTTTGATCGATGGAGATGGCCGGAGAGAGCCCCTCGATGCCGTCGCAGTCGGCTTTCTTCATCTGCCCGATGAATTGCCGTGCGTAGGAGGAAAGCGATTCCACGTACCGACGCTGCCCCTCAGCATACAGCGTGTCGAAGGCCAAGGAGGATTTTCCCGAGCCAGAAACGCCGCTCACGACGACGAAGCAGCCGCGTGGGAGGCGTACGTCAACATCTTGCAGGTTATGCGTCCGTGCCCCACGGACCTCAATCCATCCTGCATCGCCGGGATTGGACATGGTCCTCGAGCGAGGTTCTGGTCAACGGTTCTTGAATCCCTGCCTATCGCTCAGGTCACGAAGGGAACGGGGGCTTCGAAACGAACGGGTTCTTCCGACTCAGGATGGAGGAATTCCAAGGCGAAGGCATGCAGGGCGACGCGCCCCAGTGGATCCGCCGTCGCTCCATGCAAAGCGTCGCCGACGATGGGGCAGCCCAATTTCCGCATCGCCATCCGGATTTGGTGACGGCGTCCGGTTTCGATGAGCAATTCCACATCGGCCACCAAACCGTCTTCATCGAGGACGCGGTAGTGCGTGATGGCTTCACGTGCGCCGCGGAATCCTGACTTGACCTCCCGCACGTTCAGATGGCTGTCTTCCACCAGATGTGCGACGACCGTGCCGTGTTCGGCCTCGGGACAGCCTTCGGTCAAGGCACGGTAGATGCGGTGCACGTTGCGGTCCGCAAATTGCCGTTGCAGGTCATCCTTGTGACGGGCGTGGCGGGCGAAGACCATGACGCCAGAGGTTTCGCGATCCAAGCGGTGCACGACGTGCACCCAAGCGCGCTCACCGTGGTTGGCACGAACGTGAGCCACGCAGCGGCTGTGAAGCGTGTCGTCCTCCATCTTGTTCGTCGCGACAGAAAGCAGGCCCGGAGGCTTGTTGACCACCAGGATGGTTTCGTCCTCGAAAAGCACGTCGAGTTTGGGTCCTTTCTGTTTCTTGGAGGGTGCGGGGTGCTCGTCTGCGGCCGTGACGCGCGCCACCACTTCAACACGCTGCCCCGGTGTGAGATCGGCCTTCGCGGCGTGAACGGTCGCGCCGTCCACCTGAACACGGCCCTGGGTCAGCATGCGCCGAAGGGTACCGGTCGAACTGTCGGGGTGGATGCGCCGAAGGGCGTCGAGGAGGACCTCACCATCCTGCGCCTCTGTGCCCGGCATGCATGGACATCGTGGCATTGGGGATGAGGCATCCGGTGCAAACCGGTGTGCATGATTTCACTTAATGTTGAAATAATCTCGCCGGAGAATGCTTCTGTCCGCCCGGACAGGAGATGAACCATGGCCAAACAACCCACAGAACCTCAGCACCACGTGCTGAGGACGGTGTTTGGTCCGTGGCATCGTCGTCGTTTCGATTGACGTCGATGCGTCGCCCCTGCTGGGCGACACCCACAGAAGGCCAAGACCATCCTGGGATGCCGTGGCCTTCACTTCAGGGGGGCATGGTGTAATGGAGAGCACAGCAGGCTGCGAAGCTGCAGATCCGGGTTCGATTCCCGGTGCCCCTTCCACTCACGACACAAAGGAGGAACTGCAATGACACACGAGGAGGCATGGATTGACGTTGATTGGGGCTTGGACTTCGAGTCCTTCGAATGGATGGTTCACTTGGCGGCGTGTTTCAACCGCCACCTTCCGCCGAACGGACCATGGAACACGTGGCCGGATTGGCCCACCGACATGATTGGGCGCGTGTCAGAAATCCATCGCCCAGGATGGCTCTCAGCGTGCCACCTCGTGCATAGGCACCCCAGCATCGCCGTAAAGGGCAACACGATCACGGTGACCGATGCTCATGGAACGGCGAGGGTGTTGGAGGACGTGGACGTCACCTGCAGGTGGTGGCACGTTGACGTCACCTCAGACTGGAACGTCCCACCAAGGATCATCGCCGCACTGGACGCACGCCACGGCCCGTCGGCCTCACACAAGTTCGTGCCGGGGCAAATGGAGCAAATCTGCATGGGTGTTGAGGACGATGCACTCTCCTACGGCCTCGGGCTTGCCTCAGTGCTTCAGACGATGCTCGACCCGGTGGCCTTGTACGGCAGAGCGACCGATTACCACGGCGCAAGGTGCACCTCCTGCCATGGGACAACCTACAGGGAAGGCCTCAGGGGACAGGGGTTGGAGCACGGGAAGGAAGTGACCTACGAATGCTGGTCCTGCAGCACGGAGTCGTGGTGCAACTGATCCTCACAGGTCCACGAATTCGGTCAGCACCGCGAGCACCATCAACACGAGCAGAAGCATGCCCGTGACGGCGTGGGCCGTCAAGTGGAGGAGAATTTTCGGGCCTGGTTCGTCAACGGCCGTGAAAGGCCAGAGTTTCTCGGCTTCCTCCCGACCCCCACGCAGTCCTACGAAAGGCCGCAGGTAAGCCGTCCGCCGAAACAACACGAAGCACACCAGCACGCCAGCCACCACGAAGGGTGTACCAAGGGCCGTTGACGTCCACCAACTCATGCCGATGATTCCAGCGAACGCCATCCAGGGGAAGGTGATGTGGAAGTGCATGATGTAGGTCGGGTAAACGGCTTCGTTCAGCCACGCCAAGGCGCGGCTTTTCCGGTTCAACAGCCGCGCGCCCCATGCGAACACCAGCAGACACCACATCCACGCATGGAGCGTTTGCAGGAGCGTGGCTCCTGCCGTTAAGGGGGAGAAGGGGGCCCTTCCCCACATCGCCCAACCCCCTTCCATCAATCCCACCGGGCCGTCGTGTTTGAGGGAAAACCAGACCAAGCTCAGTGGGAGGGTCGTCGCCAACAGCCACCAACGCAGGGCTTCGATGCGTTCGAACCACATGGCGCCGGTCTGGATGGCCAAGTAACCAAACAAAGTGAACAGGAAGTAGTGAGGAAACTCCCACCACATGCCGACTTCGCCGTAATGCCACGGTTTGGTGAGGATCGCTGACGCGCCAAGGATCAGTGCGGGGACGGTCATGAGGGCCAAACCTCCACCGGCCTGAACGGTCCAACGTGCGGCGCGAACGGGCCCAGCGTCTGGATTGGTTCGAACGTACGCAAACAGCGGCGCGAGCAGGACCGAATAGAGCAGCAGGTTTCGGAGAAACCAGAGGTGGGCGTACGGCATGGCATCGGCGCCCGGGAAGGGGACCAGCATCAACCACAGCGTCTCGACGGGTGCGATTAGTCCACCGAGCAGGATGTAGGTGGCAAACAACAGGGGAACGCCAAGCCGGACCACGCGCTCGTTGAGGAAGGTCTTGAGGTCCCTTCGACGGAAGGCAAAGGCTGTGCCCATTCCTGAGATCAGGAAGAGGGCGGCCAAGCGCCACTGATGCATCACGTCCACCACGAAGAACACGGTGAGCGGAACGTCACCGTCTTCGAACAACCAGAAGGTGAACACGCCAAGATGGAACCAAATCAGCAGCCCGAACAAAATCACGCGGAGCCAGTCAAGGTCATGGCGGCGCTCTGAGGACGTTTTTGGAACTGTGAGGGCCTGTGTTTGGGTGGACCCAAACGATTGGGTGGGGTCCATGTGGCCTTGTCAGCCACCGCGGCTTTCATGCTATGGCCCCGCAAAGAACGGTTTCCACTCAAAGCAACATGACATCGATGATTTCGCCGACCGCTCCCGAAGCGCCAGCGGGAAGGAGGGTCAACGCATCGGCGCTGGCGAGGCTTTCGAGGTTGCCCGAGCCTTGATGGCGCGGCTGACGGGCCACCATCTCGCCGTCTTCGAGCCTCACCGTGACCCGTCGGAGGGTCAAGCAATCGTTCGTGCTCTTGACCGGGTCCAACAGCCGGGCGCGCACCGTGGTCTCGATCGGTCCTGTGGCGCCCGTCCATGCGCGCATCGCATCGGCCACCAGCAATCGGAACACCACGTGGCTGCTCACAGGGTTTCCTGGCAAACCAAACAGTGGGGTTCCTTTCCACAACCCGAAGAGAGGGGGCGATCCTGGGCGTATCTTCACGCGCCAGTAACGAAGGTCGCCTTCTTCTTCCATGAGGCGGCGCACAAGGTCCCACTCGCCCATCGACACGCCACCCGACGTCACGATCATGTCCGAAGCCTCGGCTGCAGCGTCCAATGCCTTGCGCAAGCCGTCGAGCGTGTCCTCCACCGCAGGATGGTGGTATGGTTCGTGACCCATGCCGCGAACCAGCCCCACCAAGCCATGGGAATTGGACTCGTACACTTCGCCGTGCCGAAGCGGTTCACCTGCGGGACGGAGTTCGTCGCCGGTGGGGATGACGGCGACACGGAGGCGTGCCCGTACCGGGACGGTCGGATGGCCCATGGTGGCGCAGAGGCCGACCTTCGCAGGCGTGAGGTGGGCTCCGGCAAACAAGCCTGCGGCCCCTTTGCGCAAGTTCTCGCCTTGCTTCCGAACGAATCCTGTACGAACGGGTGCGGTCAAGGTCACCTCGCCATCCCCGACTTCGCAGCGCTCGATGGGAAGGATGGCGTCAGCGCCAGGCGGCATCGGAGCGCCGGTCATGATGCGCACGGCATGCCCTGGCTCGAGCGGGGCCATGTCATCGTGCGCAGCCGCGGCCACCGTGCTCTGAATCGGGAGTATGGTCGGCACGGTGGGCACGTCTGATTCGCGCATGGCAAAGCCGTCCATCGCCGAATTGTCGAACGGCGGGTCGTCGACCAACGAGTGGAGGTCGGTGGCAAGGATGCGGCCATGAGCGGCGCTGAGCGTGACCTCAACAGGCGCAGGCAAGGGCAGCACACTCAGGGCCTCTGCTGCGATGCGGCGGGCCTCGTCCACTTCCACGAAGTACGGCACGTCCATGCCTCAAGGGAAGCACCGTCGCGCTTGAGGATGATGGTGGAGCCGCCGTCACCATCATGGCGGAGAGGGTGCAGGCAAGAAGGGGGGCGCCATGGCATCCATCGTCGTGACCACCCTGCTCACGAGCGGTTCTGCAACGCTGCTCGCCTCGATGATCGGCATCCCCCTCGGTGCGAAATGCGCTCGCCGGGATGGGCTTGACGGCTTACGGGTGCTCGTTCGGACGCTCTACGGGCTGCCGCCCGTGGTGGTCGGTGTGCTCGTCTACCTCATGTTGTCCAACCGAGGGCCGCTGTCCGAGCTCGACTTGTTGTTCACCGTGCCGGCCATGATCCTGGCACAAACCCTCCTCGTTCTGCCGCTGATTTGGGGCGGCACGTGGTCGGCCTTCGACGCCATCACCAACGACCACCGTGAAGCGCTGGACGTGTTGGGCCTTGAGGCAGCACAGCGGCTCCGCATCGAAGTGGGACTGGTCTGGCGTGGCGTGCTCAATGGCGTGGCCCTCGGTTTCGGCCGTGCGATCGCTGAGGTCGGTTCAGTGCTGATGGTCGGCGGCAACATCGCCGGTCAAACGCGTGTTTTGACCACCAGCATCGTCCTCGAAACGAGCCGTGGTGACCTTGGAGCCGCCGTGACCCAGGGCGGCTTGCTGTTGGTGATTGCGTTGGCGGCGATGTTCACCGTCGAAGGCGTGCGCCTGATGCGCCCACGCAACGGCAGCGCGTGGACGTCCCCTGAAGCCTCCGGGCCACTGGCCGTTGCGCACCAAGGACACGCGTGGGCCACGATCAATGTCGAGCGGGATGGCGTCAACGTGCTGGATCTTGAGGCCGTTGAAGTCCGAGGCGGTGAAATCTTGGTTGTCATGGGCGCCTCGGGAGCGGGAAAATCAACGCTGCTCCGGGCCATGGCGGGCTTGTTGCCTGACGTCGAAGGTCTGCCGGTCAAACGGGGCCCAGGTGGTGTCGGTCGCGTGGCCCAGAACCCCGTGATGCTTACGCCGCACGCGGTGGCCGAAATCGAATTGGTGGATCCGGCACGACTTGGCCTGCTCGAAACCGTAGGGCTGGTTGACGTGGCCATGCGCCAAGCGGCCGTGTTGTCCGGCGGGGAGCGTCAGCGGGTCAGCCTCGCCCGTGCCCTCGCCTTGCAGCCCTCAGCGCTCATCCTCGATGAATTCACTTCGGGCTTGGACCTCTCCACCACCCTCGCCGTGGAGGAGGTGGTCCGCAGGGTCGCAACCGAAGGGGCGGTGGTGGTCTTGGCCACCCACGACCTCGCTCAAGCCCGCAGGCTGGCTGACCGTCGCTTGCTGCTGGCTGCTGGCCGCTCTGTTCATGAGGACAGTGAGACGGCGGCCATGATGCTTGGAGAAGTTCAGGGTTGACCTGGTGTAAACATCGGTTCACCGGAAACCGTGTGCGCCTCGATGAGGGTGCTGGCTTCATCTAACAAAAACGCACGAAGCGCTTCGGCTTGCTCGGCATGCGGGCCGTCGAGGGGGATGATGCTGTACGGGTTGAGCATGACCTCGTCGTCGTAGCGTTGGAGCTCCAAGGTCACCGTGTCCGCACGGAACAAGGCCGTGCCCAAATCACTGAGGGTGACGCACCGCTTTTCATCGGCCATCGTGATGGCTGCGCCCATGCCTTGTCCGATGGAAAGGTACCAGTCGCCTTCGGGATGGACGCCTGAATCGTCCTCGATCACATCGCCCCGGCCATCCTCAGACCATGCCTGCCACAAGGCCTGTTCCTTCATGTGCGTCCCAGAAGCATCGCCCCGGGAGACAAAGCACCGTTCCTCCTCCACCACGGCGTCCAAGACGTCGAACAGCGTTCCGTTCATGGGTTCGGGGGTCAGGAGCACGAAGGTGTTCCACGCAAAGACCGTGCGCGACGTGCCGTGTCCTTCTTCGAGGAAAGCGGCTTCCGCTTCGGGGGCATGAACGATGAGCACATCTGCATCGCCACTTCGTCCAAGGTTCAGCGCCGCCCCCGTTCCAACCGCGACCACGTCGACGTCGTGCCCGGTGGCGTTGGTGAAGGCAGGAAGCAGCACGTTGAGGAGCCCCGAATCGCGCATCGAGGTGGTGGTGGCAAGGATCATCCTGTCCTCATCGGGGGTGACGCACCCCGGTGAGAGCATCAACGCAACGAGCAGCACCGCGAGCAGGGCCCGCATGTCTTGCCCTCAGCTGAAATCCATCGTGTGTCCGCACGATTCGTAATCGCACGTGATGGTGTAGCGGGACTTGCGTGGTTTACGTGCCTTCATCATGATGCCACACATCTCACATTGGACGGTGATGAACTCGGGTTCCGCAGCCTTGGGTGCGTCGTCGAGGGTTCGGCCCACTGCGGTCGACCAGCCAAGGCTGTCGGTGTAGGAATCAGCCGCAGTGTCCATCTTCTTCTGCTTGAGCGTCAAACGCATCTTGCGTCGTCGTCGCCCTTTCTTCTTCGCAGGAGGCTTGGCCGCCATGAGGGTGAACCCCTGCGCGGCCGTCTTCAATGATTCGCACTCAAGAGCCTGCGTCGATTTGATGAGCAGGTGGGTCCAGCGAAAGGCATGCGCCGCATGCTGCCGATGGGGGTCCTCCTCATGCTGCTGCTCGCTCCGGCTGCTTCGGCGTGCGAAACCGAAGTGGCGCGGCTCATCGACGGGGAGGCCCCCTCGCCCGAAGGCCTTAGCCCTGCGAAGGACGCTGCCATTCGCGAAGCCACCACCATCGCGGAGTTTGGTCAAGAGACCGCCCGGTGGATGCTTTGGCGTGTGTTGATGGGGGAAGAATTCACCGAAGCGGAAATTGCGGACGAAATTGACCGCTCAATGATACGGAACGGTTCAAACCCGATCTGGCCAAGCTTCGAGACCATCGTGGCCAGCGGACCAAACGGCGCCATTCCGCACGGTGATCCGGAGCACCATGGTGCAGGCCCGCGCATCGTGCAGCCCGGGGATGTGGTCGTGGTGGACCTTGGTGCGCGGGTGCAGGACTGGGTCAGTGATGTGACGCGATCGTACGTTATCGGTGGAACCGACAACGAGACCATCATCGACGCCTACATGACCGTGCACGATGCGCAAAACCTGACCTTTCCCCTGATTGAATCCGGAACCCCGGCATGGGTGTTGGATGACGTGGCTCGCACCTACATCGAAGAAAAGGGGTATGGAGAGTATTTCATCCACAGCCTTGGTCATGGATTCGGTGTTTGCGTTCACGAGCCGCCGTTGCTCTCTAGCGGCCTTGACGAGCCGTTGTTTGGCCTGAATTTCAACAATGAACCCCTGACGCCGATAGATGCCATCACCATTGAGCCAGGCATCTACATCGAAGACTGGTTCGGCATTCGCATCGAAGACGATTACCTGGTGGATGTCGACGGTCATGAACCGCTGACAGAAGACCTCCCGCGTGACCTGGATTGGTTCATGATCATGGAAGACGACTATCCTGCCTTGCCTCAACACATCGGAGATGCAGGCGCTGACGGCAAGGACGACACGGTGCTTGAATCGATGCCGGTTCCCTTTGGATTGGTTGAGACGCTCACCATCGCCTGCGTGGTGGCCGTGCTCATTCCCCGCAAGGGGGAACCTGAATTGGATGAGGCGTGAGTTCGTCTGAAGGCTCGGGAACAAGGCTTGAATCTGTACCGGACGTGGTACACACATGGGTGAGCGCCCAACGCCCTTTGCTCCGCACCTGCTGGGGCTCATCAATCCGGGCGTGGTCATCGCCGGCAACGTGTTGGGTGGACCGGCCACGGCGATGGGTGCGGTGTGGATGTTGGGCGTCGGCCCGGTGCTTGACCGCGTGCTCGGTTCGAGGCCACGAGCTCAAGGCAAACCAACCTCTGGCACGCCGTTCAAGGCGCTCCTTTACCTGCACACCGTCTTGCACGTGTGCGCCATTGCGACCTTGGTGCAATTGGCGGCGCTCGGCGCTGAATGGTACTGGCTGGCGGCCGCCGTGGTGTCCACCGGCATCTGCTCGGGCGTCAGCGGCGTCATCGTCGCGCACGAACTTGGTCACACGCGACCAAAGTCCATCTCGGCGAGACTGGCCAGGATGAACATGCTTCTCGTGCTGTACGGGCACTTCACCGAAGAGCACAACGTCACCCACCACAAGCACGTGGCGACCACGGCCGATCCGGCCTCCGCAGATGAGGGAGAAACGGTCTGGGGTTTTGTGGCCAGAACCGTTCCAAAGCAGTTCAGGGACGCCTACGCCATCCACGCCAAGCGTGGGGCTCGAGGATGGCGAAACCGTGTCGTTCGCGTGGCGGCCTTTGAGGTGGTGTTGGTCGCTGCTTTGGCTGCTTTGGCGCCGGCCGCGGCCTTGGTCTTCGTTGGGCAAGCGGCGGTGGCCGTCTTTTTGCTCGAGTACATCAACTACGTTCAGCACTACGGTCTGCGTCGGGGGGAAGGGGAGCGGCAGAGCAAGATGCACAGCTGGCAATCCGAGCGGCGGTGGTCATGTTGGACCCTGTTCAACCTCAGCCTTCACCCGGCGCACCACCTGAAAGCCAGCGAAGGGTGGTGGGACCTCCAGCCCTACGACGGGGCACCAGACATGTTCAGCGGGTATTACGGGACCTTCTGGCCCGCCTTGTTTTCACCACTTTGGAAGCGATGGATGGCGCAGAAGCTGGCTGCTCTCCCTTCAAACTGACGTGATGTGGAAGACTGCTCAGAAGCAGTACTGAACGTCGGTGAAGCCTTCGCGCAGGGCCGCCACCTCGCCTTTGACCTGCGCAGGGTTCACGCCGTCGAGCAACACCCGTCGGAAGCACGTGGCGACGTCTTGCATCTGATCTGGGCCCATGCCGTGACGGGTCAATTCCTGTACGCCAAGACGCAAGCCTGACGGTGAAAGGGCGCGGGTGTCGCCGGGAAGCATGTTCATGTTCGTGATGATCCCGGCTTCTTCGAGGAGAGCGGCTGCGGTTCGTCCGGCACCTGAGTCCGTTTCGCCATGGCGAGTCAACACCTGATGGCTGGCGGTGTACCCACGTTCTTCGGCCAGCACGTCGAAGCCTTCCGCGGCCAGTGCCTCTGCCAACGCTTTCGCGTTGGTGACGGTGTCCTGAGCATAAGCGGCACCAAAGGCCTCGAACTCAGCCAACGCGACCGCTTTTCCGGCCACGTGATGGAGGTGGTAGGAAGAATTCGTTCCAGGGAACACCGCGTTGTTGAGGCGCCGCTGCATCTTCTCATCGTCCGTGTTGGAGAGCAGAAATCCGCCTTGTGGCCCGGGGAAGGTCTTGTGCGAGGACCCGGTCATGATGTCCGCTCCCTCGCGGAGCGGGTCTTGGAACACGCCACCGGCGATGAGGCCCAGCACGTGCGCGCCGTCGTACATCACGCGCGCTCCGACCTCGTGTGCGGCGTCGGCGAGCTCTTGCAGGGGCGTTGGGAAGAGGAACACCGAGGCTCCAAACAGGGCAAGGGCGGGTTTTGTCTCGCGGATCATGGCCGCCGCTGCGTCAATGTCCGGCTCCATGCGATCTTCGTTCCACGGATAGGTGTGAAGGTCAAGGCCACGCAGCCCCAC
>CEUV01051122.1_pt1 | contig 12628 bp, 12 predicted proteins | sample 356401 | NCBI WGS metagenome assembly CEUV01 (sample SAMEA2622710, study PRJEB7988) | marine metagenome | isolation source: saline water (ENVO:00002010), including
GAAAGCGGGGTGATCAATGCCGGCCTCAGCTATCTCGGGCTTGGGCCCTTTGTCATGCTGAACACCAAGTTCGGCACGGTTGTCGGCTATATGACCCTGACACTGCCGCTTGTTATCATTCTGCAGACCTTCGCGCTTTCAAATATCGACAGGTCACTGGTTGAGGCGGCTTTCAATCTCGGATGCAGGCCGTTCAGAACGATCTATCGCGTCATCCTGCCAATGGCACGGACAGGCCTGATCATCGCGGCAGTGTTCTGTTTCATTCTGTCCTTTGGCGACTTTGTCAGTCCGTATTATCTGGGTGGATCAAAACCGCCGACACTGCCGATCCTGATTGTCGATACGGTCAAATCGGGCCAGCAATGGCCGCGTGCCGCCGTGGTGGCCGTTGTCATGATGGTGACGCTGTTCGTGGTGGCTTTCGCCGGCATCATGGCCGCTTACAGGCGGAGGGTCGGATGACAGACAACCGCACGCTGCGATGGCTCCTTTTCGCCTATCTGGCGCTGGTCTTTGTGTTTATTTTCGCGCCGATATTTTTCAGCGTGGTCTTCTCGTTCAACTCGGACAGGTTCCCGACCATTCCTCTCGGCAACTTCACGCTGAAATGGTACCAGACAGTCTGGAACGATCCGGATGTCTGGGAGGCGGCGCGCACCAGCCTGACAGTGTCGCTGTCGACGGCGACGATCGCAACGGCGCTTGGCTTTGCCACTGCCTATACTGATTACCGCTACAGTTTCCGCCTGAAGCCGATCTATCTCGGTCTTGTGCTGCTGCCGCCGACAATACCGCTGATCATCATGGCGCTGGCCATGCTTGCCTGGTTCGCGAAGCTCGGCATTTCAGGCCAGGTGATGTCGATTATCATCGCCCATAGCGTTCTGACCGCCCCGTTTGCGATGGCGATCATCCGTCTCCGTCTAAGCCAGATGGATCCGAGCCTTGAAGCAGCAGCATGGAATCTTGGGGCAAATGAGTGGAGCGCCATGCGCCGTGTCATCGTGCCATTCTGCAGGCCGGCGATCATTTCGTCTTTCTGTCTGACCGCAGCCGTGTCCTTTGATGAATTTGCCATCTCCTGGTTTGTCTCGGGGCTCAACAAGACAATTCCGGTGATCATTCTTGAAATTGTCACCGGCAATATCGACCCGCAGGTCAACGCGATAGGAAGTTTTGTGTTTCTCGTCTCGATGACGCTGGTGATCATCGCCCAGGTGGTGTTGATGACACGCCGCAAGAAGGAAAATTGATATCATGGTGGCTCCCCTTGTCGAATTCAGGTCGGTGGTCAAACGCTTTGACGATTTCGTGGCCGTTGAAGATGTGAATTTCACCATCGATGCCGGCGAATTTGTCGCCATCATGGGACCGTCCGGTTGCGGCAAGACGACGACGTTGCGGATGCTGGCCGGGCTTGAAGCGCCTTCTGAAGGCAATATCCTGATGGATGGCCGGGTGATGAATGATGTTCCGGCCCATGAACGTGACACGCCGCTGGTATGGCAGTCGCTGGCACTGTTTCCGTTTCTGACAGCGCGTGAAAATGTCGAATTCGGACTGCAGATGCGCGGCGTCGGGGCTGCCGAGTGCCGGCGGCGGGCGCTTGAATGGCTGGACCGCATGGAGATTTCGGAATTTGCCGAGCGTGATATCGCCAGTCTTTCCGGAGGCCAGAAACAACGGGTCGCGCTGGCGCGCTCTCTGGTCATAGAGCCAAGAATTCTGCTTCTGGATGAGCCGCTTTCGGCATTGGACGCCAATCTTGTCATCCGCATGCAATCTGTCCTGACGAAGTTGCAGCGCGAACTCGGGATTACATTCGTCTATGTGACGCATTCGCAGTCTGAAGCCTTTGCCATGGCAGACCGTGTCGTCATCATGTCGCGCGGGCACATTTCGCAGATCGGATCACCGAAGGATATCTATCGCGCCCCGGCGAACCGCTTTGTTGCCGAATTTGTCGGACGTAACAACATCATCTCGGGCGCGGTCACCAAGACCGCGGCGAAGACGGTGACGATCGAAGGCAGCCTTGGAAGTTTCACCGTTCAGACGGGACAGCATGATGCACCCCGCAAGGGGGATGTGGCGCGCTTCGTTGTTGCCGCCGACCTTGCCCAGATTTCGGTGAAGAAGCCAAAGTCAGGCAATGTCATCCCATGCTCTCTGATTTCAGAGGAATTTATCGGTTCTGTCGTGACTTTGTTTCTTGAGGCGGAGGACGGCAGCGAGTTGAAGGTGCAGCTGCAAGAGCGTGAACTGTCTAAAATGGATCTGAAGTCGGCGACCACGATCTATCTCAGCTGGGCTGACGAGCATGGCCATTATATCGGTGTGGACTGATACCTGACGAGATCAACAAGAGTGGCAGTGAGGCAAGGATGATACAGAACCCGATCCCATGGCCAAACGGCGCGCGATGCGCTTGTGTGGTGTCCTTTGATATGGACGCAGACAGTCTGATCCACATTGCAAGGCCCGATGACGCGCATGACCGGCTCTATCCGATCAGCATGGGTCGCTATGGCCCGAATGTGGCCATTCCGCGTATTCTCGAAACCTATCGGCGGCTTGGCATTCAGCAGTCCTTTTTTCTTCCGGGCTGGTGCGTTGAAACATATCCGCAAGCTGTCGAGGCGATCCTTGAAGGTGGTCATGAAATTGGCCATCACGGGTATTTGCATGAAGATCCGATCGAGGCGCCTGATCAGAGGTACTGGTTCGAGCGTGCGCTCGCCGCTTACCAAAAATACTGCGGTGGCAAGCCGGCGGGATACCGTGCTCCGGTGTACAATATCAACCAGGAGGTCGTTGATCTGCTGGTCGAACACGGGTTCCGGTATGAATCCTCGATGATGGCGGATGATATTCCCTATCGTGTCGAGACTGCGAAGGGCGGGTTCTGGGAAATGCCGGTGCATTGGGGCACCGATGACTGGCCGCCTTTCGCGCATTATGCCGAGATCGGTTATATGATGCCGGTAAAGGCGCCTTCGACAGGCCTGAACGCTTTTTGGGAAGAATTTGACGCAGCCTACGAGGCCGGCGGGTTTTTCATGCTGATTGTCCATCCGTTCCTGACCGGCAGGCTCGCCAGGTGGCGTCAGGTTGAAACCTGGCTGGAGGAAACGCTCCGGACCAAGGATGTGTGGTTTGCGCGGCTGGATCAGATTGCAGATCATCTGGATGGGCTTGTTGCCCGTGCGGAATACAGCCCGCGGGTAGAGAAGCTGCCATATTACAGCGGACCGCAGGGCGGCTGAACCAGAGACTGGAGCAGGAGATTGTCATGTTAACGGAAACCGATCTGCAGATGCTTAGGATCGCCTACGAGGAAGCGAAGTTGGGCTTTGACGAGGGGGGATGCCCCATCGGTTCTGTGCTGGCGCGTGGCGGCGAGGAAGTGTCGCGCGGCCACAACCAGCGCGTTCAGCAGGGAGACCCGATCGCGCATGGCGAGATGGATGCCTTGCGCAAGGCCGGGCGGCAGAAAACCTATCGTGACACCGTTCTCTATACGACCCTCAGCCCCTGTATGATGTGCAGCGGCACCATCGTTCAGTTCGGCATCCCGCGCGTCGTTGTGGGCGAGAACACCACATTTGGCGGAAATGAAGAGTTTCTTCGCCAGCATGGTGTTGAAGTGGTGATCGCCGAGGACGCGGACTGCATCGCGTTGATGGAGAAATTCATCCGTGAAAAGCCAGAGCTGTGGGCCGAGGATATTGCGGAAGATTAAGCAGGGTCCAAGGCCAGTTGTTCGAGAGGCACTCAGAGGCGGGATTTAGGCTGTTTTGCCGTCCTGCTGTTGGTCCGCCGACGAGGAATGAACGCCGATGCCCCTGACCTTTGCCGCCATGCAGCCCGCCCATCTGCGTGGCGCCATGCGCCTGTCCGCCGATGCCGGCTGGCCGCACCGTGAAGAAGACTGGCGCCTTGTTCTGGACATCAGCCGCGGATTTGCAGCGTTGCAGGAAGGCGAGGTGGTGGCCACCGCGCTTGCCACGCCGTTCGGGGATGCCGCCATGGTCAATATGGTGATCGTCGATGCGTCGCTGCGCCGGATGGGCATTGCGCGCGCGATGATGGAACGGGTGATGGCGGCCGCAAATCCCGCAAGCTGGCACCTTGTCGCCACTGATGCCGGCCTGCCGCTCTATGAGGCGTTCGGCTTTCGCCGGACCGGCGAGATTGCGCAGCATCAGGGAATTGTCGCGGCTGTCCGTCCGTCCGGCGAGGCATGCTGGGGCACCCCGGCAGATCTCGAGGCGATCATCGGACTGGACAGGGCAGCGAGCGGAATGGATCGCGCACCAATGTACAGCGCGCTGTCAAAGGTTGCGCGCATAGCTGTTCTGCGACATTGCGGCGGCATTGCCGGGCATGCGCTTGTCCGCGATTTCGGCAACGGCAAGGTTGTCGGCCCGGTGGTGGCGTCATCAGTCGTCGCGGCGCAGTCCTTGATCTCGTTCGCCATGTCCGAACATGCCGGTGCATTTCTTCGCGTCGATACGGGCAGACATACCGGTCTTGGCGCCTGGCTGGCGCAATGCGGGTTGCCGGAGGCGGGGCGCGGGATCGTGATGCGGGCCGGCACCGGCGCATCTGGGCCGGCAGGGCCGGTCTCGGTCTTCGCGCTGGCGGCACAGGCCCTTGGCTGACGAGTTTGGCTTTCTGTCAGCACCATGTGTGTAATTTGATGATCCTGTCATGACCCCTTTGGGTCAATTTGGTCCCGGCTCAGAACGGCAGCGATGACACGGTGCCATCACGCAATTTGCCATCCGAATCCCTGATGGTGATGCGGGTGCCGGCATCCCAGTGGCTGCGGGCGATCATGCTCATGCCGACATTGCATCCAAGCCGCGGCGACCATATGCCCGAGGTGACCTCACCGATCACGGTGCCGTCTTCGGCCGTCACGGCGAGCGGGACCGCCACGCCGGAAAGGGCTTCGCCGCCAAATGTCACGCCCATGATATGCCTCTCCGGCCCGTCTTCCGCGATCTTGAGGAGCGCTTCACGGCCGATATAGTCGATGCCGTCCTCAAGATGGCAGTAGCGTTTGAAGCCGCACTCAAGCGGGTTGTTCGCCCGGGTAAACTCGTTGCCATAGGACATCAGCCCGCCTTCGATCCGTTCGATCAGGTTCGGGCATCCGGGGCGGATATCCAGCGCGCGGCCTGCCTCCCACACAAGGTCCCAGAGCGCGCCGCCAAGGTGCCCGCCCTCGAGGTAGATCTCGAAGCCGCCCTGCTTGCTGTAGCCGGAACGGGCGATCACCTGGCGCGTGCCCAGCATGTCGAATGTGCCAAAGCCGAAATAGGGAAGCGCCGCGATCTCATCTCCGAACAACTCTGTCATCAAGGTTTCCGCTTTCGGTCCCTGCACGGCTAGCGGGAACACGTCGGGTTCCTCGACCAAGACGTCAAGCCCCCTCCCGAATGCGATTCCCTTGGCAAACAGCAATACATCGGAATCCGCAATCGACAGCCAGAATTTGTCGTCCTCCAGCTTCAGCAGGACGGGATCGTTGATCATGCCGGCATGTTCGTCAATCAGCGGGATGTAAAGCCCCTGTCCGTCGGGAATCCGGCGCAGGTCGCGCGGCGTCATCAACTGCACAAGCTCGGCGGCATCCGGGCCGGTGACCTGCACCTGCCGCTGGCAGCCCACGTCCCAGACCTGCACATGTTCGCGCAGGTGCCAGTAATCCTCCTCGACGCTCGCCGCATAGGCCTTTGGAAGAAGCATGTGGTTGACCACGCTGTAGCCGCGAACGCCATGCGCCTCGGCGCGGCCCGTATACGGGGTGCGCCGGATCCGGCGGGACATGTTCAAACCTGTCTGTGCCATGTCGCTTGCTCCGCGCTTGCGATGTACCCGTAGCCTAGCTGGACCACCAGCAGGAATAGCTGTTCGGCGACATGATGATGGGAATGTGATAGCGCCGCGCGGGGTCAGGCATGCGGAACCGGATCACGATCTCGTCACAAATCTGCCGGCCGTCCTGCTGTTGAGCGCGCTTGCGGAAATAGGCGCCGCTATCCACCACCATTTCGTATTGCGCGTCGGCGTCTGCGGCGACCTCCTCTGCGAACCTGCCATCGGCCTCGCTTTGCGACTCAAAGACCAGTTCGCGGCCGTGATCCTTGCCGATCCGCCACAGGGATACCCTTACGTCGCCGGCGTGGGTACCGTCGATTCCATTCAGAAAATGCGAGGAGAGGCGTGCCATGTCATTCAATCGATGCTTTGTCGCGCTTGGATGTCGTGGCCAGCACGATCGGGCTGATCACGCCCTTCGCCTTGACGTTCACACAGGCGGTCTTGCCGCTGGCGAAGGCACGTTTCATTGCCGGGATGATATCCTCGCGCCGCGTTACCAGCTCGCCATGCCCGCCAAGGCCTTCGAACATCGTGTGGAAGGGGATGTCCCGAAAATCCGTGGCAAAATGCCTGCCGCTCTCGAACAGCCGTTCCTGTTGCTGGGAGATACAGTCAAGGCCGCCATTATTGTCGATGACGACGGTGATCGGCCGGTTCTCCTGAAAGGCCGTCTCGATTGACAGCCCGCCCGACAGGAAGGCGCCGTCGCCGCTGATCAGCACAACATTTTTGTCCGGATTCAGGTTCTTCGCCGACAGTGCGAAAGAGACGCCGACACCAAGCAGGCTGAACGTCCCGGGATGCAGGACGCCTCCCAGCTTGCGACCTTCGAAGCCGGCCATGTTCACAGCGATCTCCGACCAGAAATGCGTGTTGCCGCCGTCAATCACCAGCCAGTCGTCATCCTGCATGGCCTGCTGGACATCGAGGGCGAGGTGCAGCGGGTGGATGCGGCCGCCAAATTCGGCAGTCGACGCCTCGGCATCTACATCGGCATGCATCTTTGCGACCCATTCCGAACGGCGTTGACGGTTGTGATCCAGCCACGCAGCGTCTCGTCCATCGCGCGCGGTGTCTCCAAGCGAGACCAAGGCATCAAGAAAGGCGCCGGGATCACTCAGGAGCGTCATATCCGCTGCACGGTTGAAATCCACTTCCTCATGCGAGCCGTTGACGCATACGAGTTCGGCGCCGCGCGGGAACAGCGGCGGATTGCCAAAATTCATCTGGTTGTCCAGCCGGCCCCCGACCATCAGGACAAGGTCGGCCTCGCCAAAGGCGTCTTTCGACGGGTGGTACTGGTGGATGTCGGCAAGGCCCATATATGCCGCGCTCTGCTCGCTGAGCAGCTTCTGGTGATAGGGAACATTGAAAACGGGTATGCCGAGCTTGCGGCCAGCTTCCTCAAGCTGCTGCTCGGCACCGGCCCACCAGACTCCATGGCCGCCGATCAGGATCGGTCGTTTCGCGGCCGCGACCTTCGCCAGAACCTGCTGAAGACGCTGCGGTTCCGGCCAGGCACGTGCCGGCGCTTCGGCTGAAAGCTCGAACGGGCGTTCAGCCCGGCCGGCATCCTCGCTGAATGATGAAAACATGATATCAACCGGCAGGCTCAGATGAACGGCGCCGGGATATCCGTTGATAGCGGTCTTGTAGGCGCGGTCAACGAACTCGCCGATCCGCTCGCCATCGGTGATCGATACGCTGTATTTGGTCAGCGGACCAGCGATGGCGACATCATCGATTTCCTTGAAACCGCCGGCACCCTGGCGTTTCAGGGTGCTCGAACCCGTCACGAAGATCACCGGCGATCGTTCGCCCCATGCCTCCATCATGGCCGGAACGGCGTTGGCGAACCCTTCAGGCCCGACAAGGCAGACGGCCGGTTTGCGGGTTATTCTGGTGTGCCCGTCGGCAAGGTGGCCGGCCACCTGCTCGTGCGGGCAGTTTACCACCTTCATCTGACATTCCATGAACCCTTCCAGCGCCGGATTGCAAAACCCTCCGGAAAGGGTGAAGACATGCTCTATGCCCTTTTCCTTCAGGGCGCGCGCCAGAAGCGCCCCGCCACGGATTTTGCGGACGCCGGTCATGCCTTGCCCGCAGGCAGGACAGCAAATCCGGGGTGCGATGACGCGAGGCAGTGCCGTCCAAGGCCGGCTACCGAGCTGTGGCCGAGCAAACCCATCACGGTTGCGGTCTCCTTACTGACCTGATCAAGCATTCTCGACAGACCTCGTTCCGCGTCGGCACCGATGCCGTACATCACTGTACGTCCCAGCATGACAAAATCTGCCCCGCAGGCAAGAGCTTTGACCACATGCTCGCCCGACCTGATGCCACCATCCATGATCACGGGGTAATCATCGCCAACCGTGTCACGTACGGCGGCAAGGGCTTCAATGGCGCTAGGGGCGGCGTTCAGTTGCCGTCCTCCATGGTTCGACACCCAGATCGCGTCTGCGCCCGCCGACTTGATGCGCTCTGCGTCGGCAGGGCACTGCACCCCTTTGATCACCAGCTTGCGCTTCCATCGTGACCGCAGGCGTTCCAGATAGTCCCAGTCGGCGCCGGTCCGGTCAGCGCCGCGCTCGAAACTGGCACCTGATGACGATGTTGCATAATTCATCGTGCGTGGCAGTCCGCTGGCGAGTGTGGCACCGAGTGTGGCGATCGACCAGCGGGGATGCGTGGCAAGATCCCAGATCTGGCGTGGCCCCCAGTGAAAGGGATATTTGAAGCCGTTGCGCAAATCGCGGATCCGCTGTGAAAGGACCGGCACATCAACCGTCAGGATCAGAACCTCGTATCCGGCCGCTTCCGCCCGGTCCACAAGCTCGTCCGTGAATGCCGCTGACCGATCAGCATAGAGCTGGAACCATGCGTTGCCGCCGGCAACTTCCTGCATGGCTTCAAGCGTTGTCGAGGATGCTGTCGAAACGCACACCGGGATCCGCCGCGCGGCAGCGGCGCGCGCCAGCATCATGTCGGCGCCGGGCCAGGTCAGATTGCACATGCCCATGGGGGCAATGCCGAAGGGACTGCCGGTCTCCATGCCCAGAAAGCTGTGGGAAAGATCGCGGGTGGCGACATCGGCCAGCACCCGCGGCATGAGCCGTATGGCATCAATCACCCGGCTGTTGATGTCACGCAAGGATTCGTCTCCGGCAGCGCCGTCGACAAAGTCGAACATCATTCGCGGCAGCCTTGAGCGCGCCATCAGGCGGGCCTCGTCTGCCGAGAAAAAGCGGCCTGCCATAATGTCTCCATCCGGCTGTTTCGGGACCTTCGCAGAAAAGTCTAACAAAGAAACGGATTTGCCAATATCCGAATAGTGGCGTTCGCAAGATCGGCCATGCGCGGCTGAATCATGACGACAGCCCGCAATGATGTGCCAAGGTCGAAAGGGTGAGGGGCGGCTAGTCCGCGAGCCTGTAGCTGCCGTCGGCGTCATGGGTTTCGCGGCCCGACAAAGCCGGCGAAAAGGTGCATACAAGCCGCAGGTCGCCCTTGGTGGCGCGCAGAATATGCCGGTCATGCTTGTCGAGCGCATACATGGTGCCCGGCCGGATCGGCCAGATGGTGCCTGTGGCGACATCGACCACTTCGCCTTCGCCCTCGATGCAGTAATTCACCTCGAGATGGTTCTTGTATTCGAGATGCAGCTCGGCGCCTTCCCTTACCAGCGTGTCATGAAGCGAACATCCCATCCTGTCGTCGGCGAGGACGATCCGGCGGCTCTCCCAGCCGTCACCACTGGCATGCCGCCATGATCCGATGACATCCTTCAGCTCACGAACAATCACGTCCTGTTTCTCCTTCACATCGTGAAAACGAACGACCGTCTCGTCAATCTGCGCTGACGGGCCCCGGCGATCATGTTTTTCGCCATGGAAGCCCGGGCAATTGAAACCAAGGCACACGCCATCGCCCGGATGGAACTGCTGGTGTGACTTGTAACAGCGTTTCATTTTGCCAGGGAATTGGCAACGCAATTCAGGCTGAGACAGGCTCCCGGCGGACGACTTTTCCGCCGGCAACTTTACATTTCAGGACCGTTATAAAATAGTGGAAGCAGGCCGGGCGTGCGCACCGGTTGTCTGCGGGAGGGTCCCTCTGTGGCATATGTCGATCTGAATTCTGATCTTGGCGAAAGTTTCGGCCAGTACAAGATTGGCGAGGATGAGGAGATGATGAAAATCATTTCCTCAGCCAATGTCGCTTGCGGCTTCCATGGCGGCGACCCGCAGGTGATGCACGAGACCCTGTCACAGGCAAGGGCGAACGGCGTGGGGGTCGGCGCGCATCCCGGGTTCAATGATCTGTGGGGCTTTGGCCGTCGCCGGATAGTCGGAGACAGCCCGGCTGACATCGAAAAGTCGCTTGTCTATCAGATCGGCGCGATCCAGGGCATGGCGACCTCGCTCGATATGCGGGTCACGCATTACAAGATCCATGGCGCCCTCAGCAACATGGCCTGCGAGGATGAAGATCTGGCCATGGCCGCGGCGCGGGCTGTGAAGTCCGTCGATCAGGACCTGATTTTCCTCGTTCTTCCCGGAAGCGAGCTTGAAAAGGCGGGCGAGAAGCTGGGGCTCAATGTGGCGCGCGAGGTCTTCGCCGACCGCGCCTATGAGGATGACGGCATGCTGGTCTCGCGAAAGAAGGACGGTGCCATGATCAAGGACGCCGCCGAGGCCGGCAGGCGGATGGTCCGGTTCATCGAGGATGGCGCGATGCAAAGCATCAATGGGAAGCGCATACCGGTTCAGATTGACTCGATCTGCGTTCATGGTGACAGCCCGACTGCGGTGGCTATGGCAAAATCGGTCCGCAACGCGCTGATCGATGCCGGTATCGAGATCAGGCCGATGCACGAGACGATGTTTCCGTCCTGACAGATATGGCGACCCCCGACGTACAGTACCTGTCCAGCGGCGACACCGCGCTTACCGTCCAGTTCGGCACCGTGATCGAACGCGAACTGAACAGCCGGATCGTCGCGCTCGGCCACAGCATCGCACAGGCCGCGATCGCGGGTGTCAGCGAAACGCTGCCGACCTATCGTTCGCTGCTGGTGAATTATGACCCGCTGGTGGTGACACGCGACGAGCTTGTCGCGCAGCTTCAGCCGCTAATCGAGTCTCCGCCGGAAGCCGGTGATGCTGCGCCGGCCCATTGGCAAATTCCGGTCTGTTTTGACAGTGACCTTGCCCCTGACCTTGCCCATGTCGCCGCCGCGTCGGGGCTGGACGAGAATGAGGTCATCAAGGCCATGCTCGAGGTGACGCATCATGTCTATATGCTCGGTTTCGCGCCGGGGCAGCCCTATATGGGCGACCTGCCGCCGGCCCTGAACATTCCGCGTCGCGAGAATCCTGTTGCGCGGGTGGAGAAAGGGTCGGTTGTGACCGCCACCGGCCTGACCATCATCTATGCCGTGCCGAATCCCACCGGCTGGCATGTGGTGGGGCGCACGCCGGTCGAGATCTTCAACCTTGCGCGCGAGGAGGCGATCCTCTTCAAGCCCGGGGACAAGGTCCGTCTCAGCCGGATCGAGCGCGATGAATTCGACGAGCTGACGGCACAGGTCGATGACGGCAGCTTTGACATGACACGCTTGAGGCAGCCATGAGCGCGGGGCTGGAAGTCATCTCGCCGGGCCTGATGACAAGCGTTCAGGACCGTGGGCGTTTCGGCTATCAGGCGCTTGGCATTTCTGTGTCGGGGGCGCTCGACACCGACAGTTTCGACATCGCCAACGCGCTTGTGGGTAATGAGTCCGGGAACAAGGTTGGGACGGGCGCGCTGGAAATCCGGATGCTCGGCCCGACACTGAAAGTGACGGCGGACAGCGTGACGGTGGCACTTGCCGGCACCGCGACCGCGATCGAGGTGGTGGCGCCTGAAAGGGAGGTGATTTCCGCCTGCCGCAGCGTCACCCTTCTGAAAGGACAGGTCTTCAGGGTCGGGGCGGTCAGCGACAGCGCTGTCTGTTATCTCGCTGTCCATGGCGGCTTCGACCTGCCCCCGATCTATGGCAGCCAGTCGACCTGCATGTCGGCGGGGTTTGGCGGCTTCCACGGGCGCATTCTGGAAAAGGGGGATTGCCTGCCACTGCGCCAGCCCGTCAGCGGCTCTTCATCGCAGCGCATTCTCAGGCGGCCGCCGGACCCGGACAACTCGCCGTTCATCAGGGTGGTTGCCGGCCCGCAGGATGACTATTTCTCCACCGCTGGTATCAAGACCTTCTTCGAAACAGGCTACACCGTCTCGCAAGCGGTCAACCGCATGGGCATGCGTCTCGAAGGGGCGGCTGTCACGCATGAGAAGGGTTACAACATCGCTTCCGACGGCATTGTACGCGGCGCGATCCAGGTGCCGGGCAACGGGTTGCCGATCATTCTGATGGCGGATTGCCAGACCACCGGCGGGTACCCGAAAATCGCGACGGTCATCTCGTCGGACATGCCGAAGCTCGGCCGGATGATGCCGGGAGCGGATATCAGGTTCAAGGCAGTCTCAGTCGCCGAGGCGGAGGCTGTCGCCCGCGAGCGACACGAACGCCAGGCCGCGCTGATCGGCGCGATCGAACGGTTCAGCGGTTCGGTTGAACAGCTCGAGCATCTTCTGATGACACAGAACCTGATCAGCGGCGTGACGGCGGGTTAGCCGGTCGCGACCGTTCAGCCGTGAACGAACCTGATCTGGTGCCTCGCGACCGTTTCTCCCG
>CEUV01016740.1_pt1 | contig 12585 bp, 11 predicted proteins | sample 356401 | NCBI WGS metagenome assembly CEUV01 (sample SAMEA2622710, study PRJEB7988) | marine metagenome | isolation source: saline water (ENVO:00002010), including
AACGCAAAAGCACAAAATAAAACACTCGAAGAAGAAATAGCTCTTCTTGTGCTTCACGGGGTACTACACATCTTGGGTTACGACCACGCTGAACCCAATGAGAAAGCAGTTATGAAAAAAAGAGAAAAACAATTACTATCTGAATTGTATTTATCATGAGCCAAATAGAAATTATCGGATTAATTGCATTAGTTCTATTGATAGCTGCAGCTGCGTTATTAGCCGCTGCAGAAACAGCGATCACGCGAGTCAGTTCAGCTAGAGCCGAAGCCCTTGCCGAAGAAGGAGGAAAGGGGGCGCTAATTCTCCGTGACCTCATCGATAGGAGGAAGCACGTTCTGCATCCTATCCTTTTCGTAGTGCTAGCTTGCCAAATTGGAGTCGCAACTGTAGTAGCTGGGTTAGTGTTAAATCATTGGGGGGCATGGCAACTAGTAATTGTTTTTGTCGCCGAGCTACTTGTGCTCTTTGCTCTCTCAGAAGCTCTCCCGAAAAGCTGGGCGTTAGCGCACCCTGATAGAAGTGCTACTCGAACAGCTCCTTTAGTAAGAGTCTTGTCAAAAATAGCACCTCTCAGATGGGTAGCAAACGGTGTTGTTCGACTCGTAGGAGCTGACCTCCCAAATGGTTTCACAGATGGTGAAGTGTCAGAAGAAGAATTATTAGCATTTGCCGAGGAGGCAGCTGCAAGCGATGCAATCAATGAAGACGAACGACACCTTATCGAGCAAGTTATTGAATTCGGCGACACGGTTACTCACGAAGTTATGATTCCACGGCCAGACATTATCGCAGTCAGTGAACATGCATCCATAGAGGAAGCAATAGATCTAGTTATAGGAAAAGGCTTCAGTCGATTACCAGTGTTTCAAGATAATATTGACGACATCGTTGGGATTGTGTACTCAAAAGAACTCATGAGAGCACTGAGAGATGGCGATAAGTCTCAAACTGTAAACCAAATAATGAGACACCCTATCTTCGTTCCCGAATCGAAAAAAATATCGCAATTACTCAGAGAAATGCAAGCAGAGAAGTCTCATATAGCCATCGTTATCGACGAATATGGAGGAACCGCCGGATTAGTAACACTTGAGGACCTTATCGAAGAGGTTGTTGGCGAAATAGTCGATGAATTCGATATAGAGCCCCCGATGATAGAGCGACTAAGCAACGGAAACCTTCGTGTTAATGGGCGCGCGAATTTAGATGACCTTGATGCAATTCTCGACATAGACCTACCCGAGGGAGACTGGAGTACTGTAGGCGGCCTCATTTTCAACACACTCGGGCATGTCCCACAGATCGGTGAAACAGTAGAGCTTAATGGCCACCACTTCCTCGTTGAGCGCATACAAGGAAGGCGAATTGCACGTGTGCTATTCACGCCAGCACAGGCAAACAGCGAATGACTTCACGAATCGATGACTCCAAGAAGTCTGGCGCATACAGATCAGCCTTCATAACTGTGTTAGGAAGACCCAATGTAGGAAAATCTTCTCTTGTGAATAAAATCTGCGGTGAAAAGATAGCAATAACATCGAACAAGCCCCAAACAACTCGACACAAGATTAGCGGAGTTCTCCATCGGTCAGATGCACAACTTGTGTTTATAGATACCCCAGGCATCCATAAACCGCAAACAAAGCTGGGCGAACGGTTAAACACAAAAGCTGTATCAACTTTGTCCGAAATAGATATCGTCTGCTTTGTCGTTGATGCTACGTCCCCAATCGGACCGGGCGATAAATTTATAGCAGAAAAACTGGGGCCTGAAACGATTGTGCTCGTAAATAAATGTGATAAAGCAAAGAAAACCCAAATAGCAGAGCGGCTCATAGAAGCGTCAATCTTTAACTTCTCCGAATACTTTCCAGTCTCGGCTAAAAGTGGTGAAGGGTTGCCAGTTCTAATAGAGCACCTATTCGGATTAACTCAAGAGAGCCCGATGTTCTATCCTGCTGAGCAAGTTACAGACATGTCAGACCGTGACTACGTAGCTGAATTAGTAAGAGAACAGCTACTGAGGATAATGCAAAAAGAAATTCCACACTCAATAGCAACGAGAGTTACAGAATGGGAATGGCCTCGTATCAGAATAGAGATACTAGTAGAGAGAGAAAGCCAGAAGGGCATAGTAATAGGTCACAAAGGCGAAAACCTAAAACGAGTAGGAACAGAAGTCAGAAAACAACTTTCGGATGGAGCCTACATAGAACTTCAAGTCAATGTTGACAAGAACTGGCAAAAGAGACCCGACGAAATCGAACGACTGGGATACTGATGCACTCGCGCCGATTATGAGAATTCAACAATAAGTGCAGCAATAGTCAAAACCGCAAGCGAAACAACACACATGCTGAAAAGAGGGAACTGGATCGACCGACGCGGGGCTTGACCCTTCCCATGGTAATATCTGACATCATTTGCCCAATCACGTTGACTCGAAGCCATAAGGACAACATATATCTACCTCTCGCTGAAAAGGTGGATACATGTGGGTACACAACTACTGTCTCATACACCAAATTGTTCGCTTAGAGAGATACCTTTTTAGTGTGGTTACAAAGAAGCTAACACCCGAACAAATAACGAAATTAAATATCGACCCAACATCGTTACCAAAGCATGTCTCTGTAATCATGGACGGAAACGGGCGTTGGGCGCAGGAGCGATCGCTACCTCGAACCGACGGCCATCTTCAGGGAGAAGAAGCTCTTTTTGAATGCGTCGAAGCAGCAATTGAATTAAACATCCCTTGGCTGACAGCATACGGATTTTCTACCGAAAATTGGAAAAGACCCAAAGAGGAAGTCCGTTTCCTAATCAATTTCAACAAAGAGACAATAAGGAAAAGAAGAGATCAGCTACACGAACGAAATGTCCGAATCCAGTTCATAGGGCGCGAGAACTGGCGGATACCTAGAAGTCTCCTTAAAGATATGGACCAAGCCAGAGACCTAACAAAAAATAACACCGGTCTAACCTTCACCGTTGCATTCAATTACGGAGGGCGCGCAGAATTAGTAGATGCAATGCGATCTATGCTTGAAGACAAACAAGACCCAGCAAAGATAACAGAAAAGCAAATAAGTAATTATCTTTACAATCCCAAAATGCCAGACCCGGACTTGGTTATACGAACATCTGGAGAACAAAGACTGTCTAACTTTCTATTATGGCAATCTGCATACAGCGAATTTCTGTTTCTAAAGGAAATGTGGCCAGACTTTAATAAGAAAAGCTTCCATCGAGCGATTAGAGAATATCAAAACAGAGGTCGAAGATTCGGAGATCTATGACTAAATATCACCGAACGGAAGGAATAGTTCTACGAACATACAAATTAGGTGAAGCAGACAGGATAATAGTTCTTCTTACTCCCGATAAAGGAATGGTAAGGGCAGTAGCAAAAGGAGTTAGGAAAACAAAGAGTAAATTTGGATCCCGACTTGAGCAAACATCACATATCGCTATGCAACTCCATATAGGTCGCTCTGAATTAGCACTCATAACACAAGTCGAAACATTGACCTACTTCCCGAAAATACGAGAGAACTTTGAACGACTAACTAAAGCAAACGCTCTCCTTGAAGCAGTTGACCAAGTCGCATTGCCTGACGAGCCAGCTCCAGAAATGCATGTCATGCTTCTGCGTGCGCTTCACTCTCTTGAAAGAGCAAATTCGCCATTGCTGGTATCAAGCTTCTTCCTAAAGCTAATGGCCCTAGAAGGAACAGAACCACAAGTTAACCAGTGCGTCCTCTGCGGCGAAACAGAACTAGTTAGCTTCTCTCCAGCCGAAGGAGGCCTTCTTTGCCAGCATCATAAGAGAGGGATGCAAATCTCACCAGAAGCTGTCGAACTCCTACAAAAGATACTGGGTGGTGAACTAGCCGCAGCATTAAACGCACCAGAATCGCAAACCACAAAAGAAATAGATGCCATAGCGTCAATGGCAATCGAGTACTTTCTTGAGCGAAAAATCAAATCAACGAAAATATTGCGAACCTAGCAATCGTCATCTCCATCTCTAGAAGTTCAGGATTTTTCTAAAGATTCTGTGAATAATACTTCAGAAGCTCAAAGCTCAGTTACTATTTTGCAAATGGAAAAAGAAAACAATACCGACTCCTTAATGGAAAAAATCGTAAATCTCTCCAAAAGACGAGGGATTATTTTCCAATCCGCAGATATCTACGGAGGATTCAGGTCTACCTACGACTATGGACCAATAGGGTCACTCCTGCTGCGGAACGTCAAAGATGCCTGGTGGAGATCAATGGTTCAATTACGCCATGATGTAGTAGGAATCGATGCTTCCATCCTGTCACCGCCAGCCGTATGGAAAGCATCTGGGCACCTTGAGAACTTCTCAGACCCGCTTGTCGACTGCAAAGAGTGCAACGAACGATTCCGAGAGGACCAACTTGAGGACCTCAACACCTGTCCCGCCTGCGGAGCAACGGGAAGCTTCACAGAAGCCAGGGCATTCAACCTAATGTTCAAAACGCATGCAGGGCCTGTTGAAGGTGAAGGCCATGACGTCTATCTTCGACCAGAAACAGCTCAAGGAATGTTCACCAACTTTAAACTTGTTCAAGAGACTGCAAGAAAAAAACCTCCATTTGGTATAGCCCAAATAGGCAAAAGTTTCAGAAATGAAATCACCCCAGGAAACTTTGTATTCAGAACAAGAGAATTCGAGCAAATGGAAATGGAGTACTTCGTCCCACCCGAAGAAGCAGGCAAATGGTTTGAATATTGGTGCGAAGAGCGAATGAACTGGTACCTTGACCTCGGTATCCCAGAAGAAAAGATTAGACTTCGCCCTCATGATGCGGATGAATTAAGTCACTATAGCTCTGGAACAAGCGATATAGAATTCATGTTCCCTTGGGGATGGGGGGAACTAGAGGGAGTTGCAAACCGAGGGGATTATGATCTCAAACAGCACTCAGACCATTCAGGCGAAAAACTCACATACTTTGACCCAAACTTAGGCGAACACTATGTCCCCCATGTAATAGAGCCAGCCGCAGGCGCAACTCGTTCAATGATGGCCTTCCTTCTTGCAGCGTACGATGAAGAAACCGTTAACGATGACCTACGCACTGTTCTACGATTCGATGAGCGAATCGCTCCTTACAAAGTAGCGATCCTGCCACTTTCAAAGAAAGACACGCTAACCCCGATAGCGCAAGAAGTCTTTGATTTAGTTAAAGCAAAGTGGATGACCGACTACGATGAAACGCAAAATATAGGAAAACGGTACAGGCGCCAAGATGAACTCGGAACACCATATTGCGTGACAATAGATTTTGAGACTATTGACGATAAAGCAGTCACCATACGGGACAGAGACACAATGCAACAGGACAGAATCGCTATCGACCAACTAGTTACCTATCTAGGTGACCGCCTAACCTAACAAGGGGTAGCAACTTGACCGGATACGACAACATTGTCACTTCAGTGACCAAAGCTGAGAACAAAGATATAAGCACAGAAGATGCTATCACCATTGTTGACCCACAAGACCTTATGGATGTTCTTTTCAGCACTGCAGATGAGATAGAAACAGAACCTCTCGCCATGGGAATAGCTGCGTCTCCTGGGGCTGCCACCGGCAAACTTTGCTTAAGCGTAGATGCTGTCCTTGAAACAGTCGACGCTGGTGAAGAAGCAATAATGTTCGCAATGGAAACAGGCCCAGAAGACGAACCCGGTATGCGATGGTCTTCAGGCATAGCCACTGCGCATGGTGGACTCGCAAGCCATGCTGCGATCTACTCTAGAGGTCTAGGGTTGCCAGCAGTTTGCGGCATTGCCGAACTAAATGTGACCGAATCGTCAATAGACATTGGTGGCATAACTATCAATGAAGGATCAGAAATTTCAATTAATGGAACGACGGGCGAAGTTCACGCGGGGAAAATAGACATCTCAGAAGCAGAAACCCCTTCGGAACTAATAACGCTTTTAGACTGGTGTGACCAAGTGCGACTTAATCGAATTGGCGTTCGCGCAAATGCGGACACGCGCGAAGAGGCTATAGAAAGCCTAGAAGCTGGAGCCGATGGTATTGGGTTGTGCAGAACAGAGCACATGTTTCTAGGGGATCGTCTTCCAGCGATCAGGAAATTTTTGACAGCAGAAACTCAGGATGCCCAAAACGACGCACTCCAGGAACTCATTACGATACAAACACAAGACTTTGTGAATGTGCTTGAACCGATGGACTCGAAGCCGGTGACAATCAGGCTCTTAGACGCTCCATTGCATGAATTCCTAGAAGACAGTCACGAACAGAATCCAATGCTTGGATTACGGGGAGTGAGACTAGCCCTAGTTACGGAGAATTTATATCGAGCTCAAACTCGTGCACTCATCTCCGCAGCTCAAAACAGACTAGAAGCCTCTGGAAACCCAATAATTGAAATTATGGTTCCGCTAATTTCAATCAAAGCGGAACTTGAGAGAACTCTGGGATGGATACGAGAAGAAATTAAGGATTCTCCTATAAGTATCCCTTTAGGGACGATGATTGAAACTCCGAGAGCTGCTCTCATCGCAGGGGATCTAGCACCTCTTGTAGATTTCATGAGTTTTGGGACTAATGATCTCACCCAGATGACATATGGATTTAGCAGGGATGATGTAGAGGCAAGTGTGATCAAGAAATATATCGAAATGGATATTTTGCAAGAGAGCCCGTTCGCACAGCTAGACGCTTTAGGTGTTGGAAAGCTAGTCCAAGAAGCAATAAACAGCAGCAGAGCTATTAACCCTGAAATCAAAATTGGAATATGTGGAGAACACGGAGGGGACCCAGCATCAATTCGTTTTCTGGCTAAATCCGGTGTGGACTACGTAAGCTGCTCGCCTCCGCGTATTCCAATCGCACGTTTGGTTTGCGCTCAGGAGTCACTTAAATAATCAATAACTGCCGATGAGATACCGTCCTACTTCTCGTGTATGTTCTACACATGGGATGGAGTCGGCAATTTATAGAAAAGGTTAGGGATGCAACTGACCTCACAACGGTTGCAGGAGATTTTGGCGATACTAAAAATGCGGGTCCAGGGAAAATCAAACTTAATTGTCCACTCCCAAATCACAATGAGAAAACTCCTTCATGCTACGTGCAGAAGGAATTTTTCAAATGTTTCGGCTGTGGCGAGGGCGGCGACATATTCAAATTTATTGAAATGGTCCAAAATTGTGATTTTAATGAAGCCGTAAAAAGGTTGGCTGATCGTGCGGGCATCGTGCCGGAAACAAATGATTGGGTAGGCGGCACTGGAGGAGAAGATAAACGCAAAGACCTTTTTCAAGCCGTAAAAACAGCATCAGGGATATTCCAAGATCGTCTATTAGATATGAGTAATAAACCTGCGCAGAAAGCACGAAACTTTCTAAGAGAACGCGGAGTTACTGGCCAAATGTGCCGTAAATACGGAATTGGCTACTCATTCCCCAAACACAAAGGACTTTCTGACAATCTCATCAAGGTTTTAACTCCACAAATGGAAGGAAAGTTTAAAAGAGCAAATATCAAAAATGAAGATATTGCGCAAAAGGTAGAAGATGCATTAAAGCGTTCAGGTTTGTCCTCTGAATATCAAGGTCAAGCAACCGATTTCTTCTTCAGCGAAAGAATAATGTTTACTATTTACGACTCAAGTGACCGACCAATAGCGTTCAGCGGAAGACAGTTACCTGGCGGACCTGAACCCAAGTACAGAAATTCCCCAGCCACAGAGATTTATAAAAAAGATCAGACCCTGTATGGGCTCAACTGGGCTAAAAGAAATTTTGCAAAAGAGAACCGTATTATTATCTGTGAAGGGCAACTTGATGTAATTGCATTCCATGAAAGCGAACTCCCAATTGCAGTCGCCCCTTGCGGAACAGCAATCACTGAGAATCATATTAAAACGCTTGCTAACTACTCAAAGAATATAATTATTTGCTTTGATTCAGATGCAGCAGGACAAAATGCAACAAAAAAATTCGTGCAATGGGAACAAAAGCATAATCTTCAAATTAAAGTCGCAACTCTTCCTAAAGCAAAAGACCCAGGAGATTTTTTAACAAATAAAAAATTGCCAGAGCTAAAGGAAGTCATAGATAGTTCAATACCGTTTCTTCGTTGGCAGATAAATAACGCCATTTCAAACGAAGATCCCCAAACAATAGAGGAACGAGTACTCGTTGCAAGCCAATGTCTACAGATAGTAAAGAATCATCACGAAGAAATGTTTCACGATGACTATATAAAATACATCGCTAACGAGTTTGATTTACCTTACACAGGTCTGAGAGAAAAGTTTGACAAGCTAAACAAGTCACAAAAACCAATTTCCTCTACTTGGCAGCAGGCAATGACAGAGGACCAAGCAAGGGTCGGACGCACTGCGACCACACGTTTAGAAACGAAAGGAGAATCTAAAGAAATTCCATCTGTAATAGCAATGAGTGTGCTCTCTTTGCTTCTCCACAATAGGCAAACCCTAGAAGCAGGAAAAGTAATTCCAGACCGCCTTGAACCCTTCATATTCCCAGCGGGCCCGCTAAGAGATATATACAAAACGCTATTGGAAAGCAAAAGCCTTAATGAATGTATTGACAAAATTGAAGGAACCGAAGACCAATTATCAATCATTGCTCAACTACGAAACTCCAAACCAGCCGAAACGACTAACCCCGAAACTGCCGTAAAAATGGCTGGCGAATTGCTTGTTCGTACAGTCGAAAAGACCTACGAAACGCTCCATCAAAGCGCAGTAACTAATAACGATCTCGAAAGCATCAGTGATTTAGGGAAAGTCCATACGAACAAGAGCATTATGCAAAACGAAGGTTACAACCTCTTTTCTTCCGAAGCGGACTTTCTTATTGAGTGGCTTCGTGAAAGGCTAGAAGATACGGACGCCCGTAAGAAGCCTAAAAGTGACGAACAATAAACGATTACTAACGAAAGACGAAGAAATTTCGCATGGAATGAAAATTCAAAGTGCTGCGCAGGCCAGCAATATCATATTGCGCGAAGCTGAAGCATTCATGCAATCAGAACCTAGTTCAGAAACTACACTTCGCATCCGGTTGATAATCGATAAAAGTAAGAACTTAGAGTACAACTTCAAAAAGATTGAAGAAATAAGCAAAGTGCTAATAGCTGAATTATCGCCTGAATCCAGTGCGAAAGAACAACTACTTAGAACCAATCTAGCGAAAGTCAAAGAGGGTGGATGGGCGAAAGGGCAAATGATCGTTCGGAACCAAGGTTTAGTGCGAAAACTAGCTATGACGCATTCAAGCCAATATGTGGCTCAAGATGACCTAATACAGCAGGGAAATGAGGGCCTCATTCGGGCCGTAGAAAAATTTGACCCTGACATGGGAAATAAATTCTCAACTTACGCTCGGGACTGGATCAAACAAACAATCAATAGATACGTCGATGAGCAGCATACGATCAAGGTTCCCGAATATCTTCGCAACAAGATTATGCGTATTCGAAAAGCGCAGAATACATACCTTCAGGCAATGGGTAAGGAAGCGACCATATCTGTACTCGCATCTGAATGCGAAATGTCAGAAAATGAAGTTGAGACTCTTCTCTCCATCAAACCCGATGCGGTTTCATTGAATAAATCTTTTGGAGAGGGAGAATCTGACTTGGAGAATTTTATTGAGGATGAGAAGTCGCTAACTCCAGAGGACGCAGCTGAGGAAACTATGGTTAAGGAAAAACTTAAAAGCGCTCTGGAGGCACTTTCCCCTGATGAACGAGTAGTGATTGTAAGGCGCTATGCATTGGATGGCAAAGGGAAGGCAACTCTGAAAGAAATCGGAGATGATTTGGGGCTATCGAAAGAAGCTGTTCGCTTGAAAGAACAGAGAGTGCTGCGGAAACTCCAGATGTCGGCAGACTTGCAGCATTTAAGCAGGATCGAATAAAAGAAATCGCTAAAGAAAACTCTTCGATGGTTACACAGTTATACTAAGGAACTGTTATTCTCACAGAACCTTCCGGGGTAGCTCAGTTGGCAGAGCGTCGGACTGTTAATCCGCAGGTCGTGGGTTCGAGCCCCACCCCCGGAGCAGATAGCCTCCTTTGAAAAGAGGAGGCTTATCTCTGCTTGCGTTACCTCAATTGCTATTTTGCAGGGTAAGATCCATTCGGGCCTGTAGCTCAGTGGTTAGAGCAGGGGACTCATAATCCCTTGGTCGTGGGTTCGATCCCCACCAGGCCCACAGCGAAAGAAGCTCAGCTAACTCTTGACTTCCCTGCTTCTTCTCGGAAATCGATTCCTGCTAAAAGGGCATTATAAACTCTTGTTGAAAAGCCATTTAATGCCGCGTTAGAAGCCATGCGTTTAGGAAGGCGGACTTCCCTTTTATTTCGTTCAACAGCTCTTAATGTGGCTTTAGCTACCTTTGAAGGATTCGCAATAGCCATGAAACCCAGTTTCATAGCTCTATTTACGCCTCTTTGCATCAAGGGGTCTTTATCAATATCATCCCACATCTTCGTGTCCACTGGCCCAAGATGCAGAATAGTGACATTCAGCGGAGTATATCTGAGCTCCATTCGCAGTGATTCTGCAAAACGAGTCAATCCAGCTTTTGAGGAGGAATAGGCTGACATGCCTGCGTTACCAACTGTTGCGGCTATGGAAGATGTATAAACGAGGTGCCCTGTTCCTCTTGATAGCATTTTGGGAAGAACTGAAGCCGTTAATAATTGTGGTGTGAGAAGATTGACTCTTAATGTTTGCTCAATTTCTTGCTCGGTAATGTCCTCAACAAGAGTGCTCTTCTCAATGCCAGCGTTATTGATTAAAACATCTATAGGTCCAGCAATACTCTCGACACGATCAATATAGCTTCTGACATCATTTGGGTCATTTGCGTCAAAAGGAACGGCGACCCCTCCTACTTCGCTTGCTAGTTCCGTGATAGCACTCTCGGTTCTTGCAGAAACAACGACCTGACTTCCAGCCGAAGCGAAAACTCTCGCTATCTCAGCCCCGATACCTCTTGAAGCGCCAGTAATAACAACTCGTTTGCCAGCTAATTCCAATTTGCTCTCCTTAGTTCGATCTTTATTTAACCACCGTGTACAGATGCATTGTTTGGAAACTGTAATCCAAGACTTTGCTACTAGCTAGTTCCCGAATTTTCCTTGAGAATGATAACTGGAATCTCTCTATTTGTTTTCTCTTGATACGATCCATAATTTGGAAAGTCACTGACGATTTGATTCCATAATAATTCCCGCTCATTACCTTCTGCGATAGTAGCGATCATACTTTTGGTTCCTGAAGGGGCCTCAACTTTTACTCTTGGGTCTCTTAGAAGATTTAAATACCATTCTGGATGACGATCATCTCCGCCTTTTGAAGCAACGAGACAAATATCTCCATTTGATTTGATAGGACTTGTCAGCATAACTGATCTGTCTTTTCCACTTACTCGGCCGATAGTGGTTAATTTAATCACAGGCATGCCATAAAAATCCCAGCCTCTCTTCCCTGCTGATACTTTGATGAGGGCGCGATGTAGAGTGTTAGCTAGTTTCATGAAGCTATCATTAGGCATTCACAGACACTAACATTATGAATCCGGAACAAAGAACTACTATCTCAAAAAAGTTTCTATTTATAGCTCTGATCTCTATTTCCCTCATTGCTGGGTGTTCACAATCTAATTCGGAAAAGGCTTATTTGGTTACTGCTGAACCTGTAATTGATGTGGGTAATGAGAATGAAATGCCAACAATACAATCGGTACCCACAGCAAGGCCAATGGTAATACCAACTCCTACAGTTGTTCCTACTCCGACACAGATTCCCGTCCCAACAATTTCTATTGGGTATATGGGATTTTCTGGAGAAAGACCAACTGGGTTGGTGGTCTCTGAATGCTCGCCACTAACCATTTATGGCAAAGATGTTGAAGGAGTTCAAGAACATATTGATAGATATGACGAGATGTGTCGCGCTGCTGAGAATGAAGGGGTAGTTTTTGAAGTCAGAAGCGCATTCCGTAATTATTACGACCAATTAGATTATTACACTTCTGAAAGATTTGGACCTTCTGTAGCTTTGCATCCCGACGAATCAATGCATGTTGCAGGTATGGCCACAGATTTGACAGCAAATTCCAGAAGGTGGACCCATGAAATAGTGGGTTGTTATGATGAAGAAGCAAATTATTTTACTTATCTGGAAGAGCCAATTGCTCACCTTGGTTATGCAGAGAAAGTACGAAATGGAGAAGTAAGTGGGTTGTGTGAACAGTCGGTAACTATAGTTCCTATTAAAAGATCGATGCTTTTTGGGTTAACCCCTGGATGCACTGTTTTGAAAGATCCTGAATGGTGGGGAGACCCTGAGGTAATTGAATGTAGCTCGGGCACTCTAAAACCTAATGGGATGGTTAGGGAAGATTGGCATTTCGAGAATGCAGATCTCATATCTGCTTTCATAGCCGAATAAACCGAGGAAAAATGATTAAATTTACTACCAAGAAGAAAATTCTGTCTGTCGTATCTTTTATGCTTCTAGCTTTTTT
>CEUV01057766.1_pt1 | contig 12569 bp, 11 predicted proteins | sample 356401 | NCBI WGS metagenome assembly CEUV01 (sample SAMEA2622710, study PRJEB7988) | marine metagenome | isolation source: saline water (ENVO:00002010), including
GACCAACATGTGATATTCTCTTGGTCTAGTTGAATCAAAATCTGTCCCAAAATTTTGCTTTGACTTGACACGTCACCTGTCTCAGCGGTTATTTTTGCGATACTTCGCATGCAGCCAATTGCTTTTAGGTGATTGGATTCCATGATGTTCGGTCCGATAACTGTTGGAGCGTAGGATTCTAATTGGGAGTGTAGATTTCTTATTTCGATAGGTATGCCATGGTCTTTGACCGGTATCATTGTCGTGTGGTGAATTACCGGAGCATCCATTCTTGATAATTCTCGTGCTTCATCATATCCCAAGTAAGGGATGGCTTTGGCTTCGACACCCCACCTTGGATTGACAGATAATACTCCATCCACATCTTTCCATAAAATCAACTTCTTGGCGTCGAGGATTCTTGCTATTGCAGCTGCACTGTGGTCACTGCCTCCGCGACTAAGTAAGGCCAAATTCCCGTCTCTTCCTTCGCCGAACCAGCCAGTTATTACCGGTATTCCAATAAAGGCAGAATGGTCTAATTTTTTGATGGAGTTTTCAATATCCACGCTGGAGGCAGTGTCTGTACCATCTAAGCAGATTCCAACATCCTCTGAACCAACAGGGTGAGCCTCTAGTCCCTTCTTCCTTAATTCATTAGCAACAACAAGAGCAGATAGTCTTTCACCGGCTGCAAGTAGAGTATTGACATCAACATAACTTTCTGGGTTTTTTGATAGGTTAAACAATGATTTATCGATTCCAGCCAGTACGTTATTAAATTTGACAGCAAAAATAGATTCATCGATAAAGGGTGAGAATCTAGTGTGTTGTTTGCGCAAATCAGATACCAATCTTGTGGCATATCTTGGCTCATTTGCTGCTCTTAGTAATCGGTCTGTTGTACCCCAAAGTGCGGATACAACTATGACTTTTTTGCCCGGTTGGGAATTAATCACATCAGCAATTAGTTCAATATCCGAAGAGTCTCTTAAGCAAGACCCTCCAAATTTGTGTACGATTATGTCATTCAGCGAAGAAACCTCCCCTAATTGCTAAATCAGCGACAGCAAATTTTGCCATTGCCTCTACCACTGCAACTGCTCTTGGCGCTAATACAGGGTCATGTCTCCCCTTGACTGTTAGGGGCTCTTGTTGATTGGTTTCAAGGTTTAATGTTACTTGTTGCTGTGGTATACTAGATGGTGGTTTGAACGCCACCTTACAGTATAAATTCGAGCCGGTCGAAAGCCCAGCAAGAGCACCGTCTGGCTTCTCGCCCAACATTACGGGATTCTCCTTATCACCGCCCCACGGGCTATTATGTTCGCTACCAGTCATTTCTATGACCTCAAACCCCTTGCCAAATTCTACTCCTCGAGCTGCTGGAATTGACATCATGGCACGAGCAAGGTACGGTTCTACGCCGTCGAACCACGGTTCTCCGATTCCCATCGGCATGCCAGAAATTTCTAATTCGACTTCGCTACCAATTGAATCTCGATTCATGCGGTGTTGTTCGACTAGTTCTATCATTGCTGATGCAGATTTTGGATCTTGACACCTTATTTGTTGACATTCCTCACTTTCCCATTTTGCCGGGCATGATGAAATTGTTGGGGCATTGATTCTGCCGATTGACGAAACATGAGCATTGACTGTGATGTTTAATTTGGTAATTATTGGTGAGATAATTGCTGCTGCAGCAACTATTGGTGCGGTAAGGCGAGCGCTTGAGGTACCTCCGCCACGTAAGTCAGCTTTGCCATCGGTTTTTTTCATCATGACCATGTCTTGATGCCCTGGACGTGGTTGGTTTGGTAAGAATGAATAATCCTTTGATTTTGCATCTTTATTAGTTATTGATATCTCAATTATTTCTCCGGTAGTAACAGAATCTTTGACACCAGACAGGAGGTCAACATTGTCAGGTTCTCGGCGTTTTGAGGCATATCTTCCTCCCGGCTTTCGATTATCCATTGCTTGTTGAATAACTTGTTCATCGATTTTTATGCCGGCCGGAACACCTTCCAAATAGGCGCCTACTCTTGGCCCATGACTGGTACCAAACAAGGTAAGTCGCAACGCTTCACCAAGGCTCATTTGCATCGGTATCAATAATTCCTATCGGTTTTGGTTCAATAACCTGCGCAAATTACTCCATATCTAATTCATCGGAGTCTGAGGATAAAAATTTAGTTTCAATTATTTGATTGTCTGGCATTATTCTCGCTAGTGTAGACTTAATTCGTTTGGCCGATGAAGCAACTAGGCTCGGAATAACAATAACTACTGCAGGCCCTGAACCAGTAACCCCCGAAGACCTAGCACCATTGATGAATGCATCATTGGCTATTTTTCGACCCAGTATATCTTTGGTAACCGAACAAACTGCTCTACCATTAATTGTTAGACAATTCAAGATTTCTCCTTGCTGTAAAGCTATCAATGCTTTTTCGAATTCTCGGAACATGGGGGCGAAATCTTCCAACTTTGGCCGCACTTCCCTAGGTTCACGGGCGGCAATTAACACAATCCAATCGTCCTGGTTTGGACCGGCGCCCTCCATAACAACTCCAGCTTCGATATCTTCAGAATTAGCATCAATAAGTTTCCATCCTTTGGTTAAACAAGCCCACGAGTCATCTATTGAACCTGTTATTGATACTCCGGCATTGATTTGTGCCTGGGATGAAATATTCACAATTTCAGCATCTGATAATTGTCTATCGGATGCTTCGCAAAGTGCCTTGATTGCGGCAACTGATACTGCTGCGCTTGATTTAAGCCCGCGATTTTGCGGTATTTTTGATGCCACAGCCCAATAGATTTCTTCTTGAGCCAAACCATTTGGCAGAGGTAGTTCGTTAGCAACCCACGCTTCTAACACCGCATCGAGCAAGTTGTTTTCATCATTCAATTGTCGTTTACTTGGTCTGTCAAGTGCCTTGACTATGACTGGCAGGTCAAGGGCCATGGCAGCACCGTAACCAGTGCCAGCTGCGTGTAATAGACTACAGGCGCCGTGGGCTTGTCCAGTACCTATTACTGCCATTTCATATCTCCTTTGAATTAATTGCAACCTTGTTGCCAATGTGCCTTGTGTGGTTCGAATCATGGCACAATATCTTGTCTCCAACTTTCAGATTCGTCACGGATACTACCTCGCCAACTCGGGACAGGACGCGCACAGTCTCGGCCTGTTGAAGAAATATGGAGTTAGATATTTGATAGTCATTTTCCCAATAAATTCGTAAAAATGGGCGTTTTTCTATTTTTATTCGCCCAATTGTAGCAGTCCTTGAAGCACCATTATCTGCAACTAATAATACGGTGTCTCCAGATATTAATTCAGACAAATACTTTGTCTTGCCATCCGCCATTAGAATATAGGAATGCGGTGGGCCAGCATTGACTCGAAACGGCCTTGATGGGACAAATTCAGATTCTAAAACCTCGCCATGAACTAAAGCAAGTGATTTTGCGCTAGAGCCAATCAAAAGACCTTCGCCGGGAGATATAAGTGAAGTTAGGTCTATACAGTACCTCTCACCAACACCACCGGTTGAGATTTCAACAATCTCCGCTTCGGCAAGTTCTACGAAATCAGCGGTGGATTCTTGTGTAATTGTGATAGGGTCACTATTTTCTAAACGTAGTGATTTCGCAATTTCACATGCTTCTAATAATTCTGGATTGTTATCAATAATGATTGCATCAACGCCCTTCTCTAGAGCAAAAGCGATACCGTTTACATCGGATTTTTGTGTTACGATAACCGCAATCTTAGTACCTGTGCCCTCGCACTCTGAGATTAGATTTTCAACAGGAATCATTTTCCAATTACTAAAATCAATAATAACCCAGTTAAGTAAACCAATGGAAGATCGCACTGATTCGTAGGTAGTGCTGTCATGTACGGGGAATAATTGACCAATTTGTAGGTTATTTTGGTAAAGATTATTGTCGATTAGGCACAATTTTTGCTGCTTGTCGTCGGTGAGAATCTCATCAAAAGAATTAGCTATGTCAGCGGATGAAACATTACCTCGGCAGTCACACCAAATCTGCATATTATCACCTCATAGGGAGCATTTTGAGATAGCTTCCTCTACCGAGGAATTTTCATGAACAATCATAGTTAGTGCTTTGGTAATTCCCTCAACATTTGGGTGAGCAAAAATTTGTCTTCCCATACAGACTCCTGAACCACCTGCTTCAATTGATTGCTTCACCATGGTAAGTATTGCTCTACTGTCGCCAGTTGACGGCCCTCCAGCGACCAGTAGTGGGATTGGCGCCGCAGAACAAACCTTGGCAAAACTTTCTTTGTTTCCGGTCCATACTGTTTTTGCTGCATCACAACCGAGTTCAAAGGCGATTCTTGCTGCGTGAGCATATCCCATAGTTGGATCATTCTTGATTAGATTTACATTTTCACCTCGCACATAGACCATTCCTAAAACAGGCACTTCATTGAGGTAGGCTTCTGTTGTGATATGTCCCATTCGTTCTAGCATTGCCGATTCTTTTTTGCTACCGATGTTTAATTGACATGAAACACCAACAGCACCTCTCATTATTGCTTCATCAACATCGCCAACAAGGACTTTATTGCTGTAATTTTTTCCACCATGTCTGGTAGATGCTGAAAGATGGGCTACCATGCTAGTTTTCTTCCCTTCGCACATGTAACTGAATTTATCGACTACTCCTTTGTGTGCCACAATCACATCAGCACCTCCAGCTATTAGCGATGAGATTGTCGCTTCTATATTCTCTAATCCAATACAAGGGAAATCAGTCACTCCGTGGTCAATTGGTACCCAAACCCCTCTTCCACCGGGCAAAATTTTTGCCATTATCTCCTGCTTTCCCATAATTAACGCTAGACTCTTCTATTTCTCAATACTTTGCATAATACCGGTAAAAAAAATATACCAACTCCTACGGTTGAATGGAGTGCAATATGACCGATGCTTCAAAAGACTAGTTCGCCATGGGTAGTATGATGGAACCGGTTACTATGGTCGCAATGGGCGCCCTTGGTGGCGGATTTTTGTTTGGTATTTGGTATACTTTGGTTCGCAGTGATGCCAAACTAAACATGCGACCTGGCATGTCGGCTGAAGGACTTCGACAGGATACTGGAGCACCTAGTTTTGGCAGAACCAAGCAAGAAATTGACCGGAAGTTAGCGATTGTTGAAGCACGACGAAGGCGGGCAGAGTTAGTTGAATCTCGATTGGCAATACAGGAAGCTGAACTAAGGGCAGCAGAAAATGCAAGGAAATTAGCAGAAGAGGCTGAGAGAGAACGATTGAGGCGGCAAGAGGAACAATCAAGATTGGCAGAATTAGAACGCCAAAGATTGGAGGCCGAAACTCTGCAAAGACAACAGGCAGAGGAATCGGAAAGACAGAGGTTAGAAGAAGAATCTAGAATGGCTAAACTAAGGCTTGAGGAAGAAGAGCGTTTAGCAAGAGAACAAGAAGAACTTCGACAGTCTGAAATGGCGGCTGCTGAGGAGCAGAGATTGGCTGAATTGGAGGCTGCAAGACTACAGGAAGAGATGGAGTCACGAGCGGCTGCCGAAGCCGCCATGTCGGAATTACAAGCAAGGCTGCAAAGAGAAGGTGCGATGACCGGAGATGTACAGATTTCTCTGATGTGGGAGAATTTCAATGATTTAGACCTACACGTCGTATGTCCATCAGGCGAAAGAATACACGGCGGGAACAAAAAGTCAGAGTGCGGCGGAGAATTAGACGTCGACGCCAATGTAAGGCCGGAAACGAAAAAGCCGGTCGAGAATGTTGTATGGCCTGGAGTAACCGCTCCACCGGGTACTTACCAAGTGTATGTTCATCACTACAAAAAGCACAAAAAGCGTAGAACAAAAGACCCAACAAGTTTCCAAATTATTATCAACAATGTAGGCGACTATCGAGAATACCACGGTGATTTAACTCACGGCGACCCGATAAAATTGGTTTGCCAGTTTGATGTGCCCGATAGGGAGGAGCAAGCCGACAACGCAAAGCGTAGTTTGGAAGAACAGATGCGTCTAGAGGCAGAGCAGTCTGCCAAGCTGGAAGAGGAACGTGAGGCAGATGAGCGAAGGAGGCAAGCTGAATTTGCCGAAGCAGAAGAACAGCGATTAGCCGAGTTAGAAGCCGCCCGTAAAGAGGAGGAAATGGAAGCGAAAAAAGCGGCTGAAGCAGCAATGAAAGAACTCCAATCTAGACTTGACAGAGAGGGTGCTAGGTCTGGTGATGTACAAATTTCACTAATGTGGGATAATTTCAACGATTTAGATTTACACGTGGTCTGTCCCTCAGGAGAGAGAATTCATGGTGGCAATAAGAAGTCAGAATGTGGCGGCGAACTAGATGTCGATGCAAATGTAAGGCCGGAAACTAAGAAACCAGTCGAGAATGTTGTTTGGGATGATGGCACTGCTCAAGCCGGTGAATATCAGGTATATGTCCACCACTACAAGAAGCACAAGAAGCGAAAGACAAAAGATCCAACGAAGTTCAAAATAATCGTTAACAACCTAGGCGATTTGTTAGAATTCGACGGCAAGTTGTCTCATGGTGACCCTATCAAATTGGTAGCGCAATTCAATGTTCCAACCGCGGCTGAGCGTGACTCGAAAATCGATGCTATCCGAGCCGAGATGGACTTGTTGTCCGGAGGTAATCTATCTGAAAGTGATAGTGAGCCAGAGATAGAAGTCAATGTTGAACAAGATGATTTCGAAGTCTGATTAAGACAAGATATCCATCAGTCTACCTTCTTCTCTCGCTTTCTTTATCGCCCTAGCAATTCTTCTACCGGTCGACATTCTTTCCTCATTGATATCGGAGTAAGGTGACCCACCAATGAATGGGTTTGAGCCAGCCACAATTCTTGCACTTATCTCAAATACCTTGAAATCGAGTTTGTCAGTTACAATGGTCTCCAAACAGAACGGTCCAATCATTCCTCTGCTACCTTCTTCTAGAACAAATGATTCTGCAACAGTGCCCTCTGCCATTTCAAACGCTCTAGGCAGCAATGATTCTCTAATCACCACGGGCTGATTCCCCGTAACTACAAAGGATGGTTCCAAACTCATTTCACGTAAATCTCTTAATGAGCCCAGTTTGTAGAACTCGTCAACATTGGATTCATCTCTTCTATCCATTGAAAGTAATTCCAATCGGCCCAGATTTTTTCCGGCATGAGCGCCTTTGCCTTGAACTTGATAACCGTCCTTGGCAATTGGGTCGAAGAAGAAGTGAAGATAATAACGACAGCCGAGGACGTATTCTTGGATAGTGAATTCTTCTTCAATATCGACATTTCTTCTAAAGTCACGGTAGTCTCGAGCAATGAAATAACCTCTGCCACCCTTAGCACCTGCGTATTTTACGATTACTGGGCCATCAATATCATGAGGGTCTTCGAGTACTTTTGGCATATCACAACCACCTGCTTCTAACCACTCTCTTTGCCTTTGACGACTGCTTTCCCAGTGCAGTATTCCTCGGTTGCCGAATGTTGGCACTTGTAACGTTTTGAAGTTAGTCGAGCCGAGATATTCAACTAGGGATCCATGCGGAATAATAATCACATTACGCTTCCTAAACCAATCGGCATAATCTAACATTTCCCGATAGTCTTCAAGCATTAACCACTCGTCTGGCTCAGCGCCAGGGAATGCTTGATAGAATTTTCTTCGATTCTCTCCGACTGCGATTCCAAGGGTCCTGAAGCCTTCTTTTCTCGCACCATGAAGAATTTGCAACGATGAATGGGAAGCAACAACTCCGATAGTTAAGTTGTCGAGGTCGTAGTCGGAAAGCCAAGATGCAAGTGTACCGCTGTCCACGCCCATGCTGAGGGGTTTAGTGTCTCCTCTATGAGCATTATGCAGCATCTTGTCCAATTAAACGAAAAAGTCAGCAGATAACGCTCCTCAAGTTGTAGTTTTGGTGATGAAAATCAGTGAAAGTTCAAGTCTTTCTTGATACTCCGTCAAGCATGGAAGGCGGAGAGGGTTCGAGTCGGATGACTTATGGTAATTACCTCAGGTTAGAAGAAATGCTTAGTTTGCAAGAGGGGCCAAACGGCTATCTGCCCGAGCCGTGCAACGATGAAAAGCATTTCATTATCGTTCACCAAGCATTTGAATTATGGTTCAAATTAGTTCTATCAGAGTTAAAACATGTCCACAGTATAATGAACAACAATCACATTGATGAAAATTCCATGCCGAAAATAGTTCATCATCTCAAGCGAGTATCATCCGTCTTTGGATTAATGTCGCAGCAATGGAAGGTTATGGAAACTCTAACTCCGCAAGACTTTCTATCTTTTAGAGACCGTTTGGGAACATCATCAGGTTTTGAGTCATGGCAATTGCGACAGATTGAGATTATTTTGGGATTAGAACAGCAGCAGCGAGATGCTGGAATGGACCCCCTAAATCACATGAGAAGATTACAGGTAGAAGGAAAAATCTCTCAAAACGTGCTTGATGAATTTCAGTTAATGATAGAGTCTCCGTCGCTGAACCAATTACTTACAGATTGGCTTTCGCGAACTCCCATAAATGGGTCGCTGCCTGACAATGATAGTGATGAAGAAATTGTAACTGAGTATATTCAAAGTCATATTAGTGCCATGGGTAGTCATAGTGATCAGGTAGTCGCCCACTTCAAATCCATTGGACACGGCGATGAATCGTCACTTCGTGATAGGTTGAATAAATCGGTTGCAAGTGCGCAGGACTTCCTTATGCCTGAAGGTGTGGTTAATCGAGCCCGAGCAGGCTTGTTATTCGTGGAATCTTATCGAGAGTTGCCGTTGTTGTCATGGCCTCGTGTGCTGATTGACTCTTTTGTTGAGCTGGAGGAGTCGATTTTGTTGTTTAGAAATTCACATGCAAGAATGGTTGAGCGCATGATCGGCAGAAGAATGGGTACTGGTGGCTCTAGCGGTGTTGACTATTTGGATGCAACTTTGAAGTATCGGATATTCGTTGATTTATGGACAGTGAGAACTATCCTTGTAAAAAGGGATTTGCTGCCCGATGTCGTAGGGCCAGAATACTACGGATTTAACTCGCAGTCTTAATTTAGTCTTCGTGTGGGTCAATATCGATTGGTATCAACTCATGCTCATACTCATATAGCGCTATCTTTAGTGGATCAAGAACGTACCTTATCGATGCTTCTTCGAATCCGTAAAGTGATATTAGTTCATCCTTGAATGCTTCTCGAAGAACGTCTTCGTTTGCATAAAGCGGTGCACCCATTCCGATTTGGAGTGCTCTTGCTCCAATTATTCTTGCTCTTTCAAATCTGGTATGAAGACGAATTGGCTTAACCATAACAATCACTTCGACGCTCAGTCGTAGTCATTCCTAAAGGCAGGTGTTTTTCAAACTAACCCAAATTATTCGGATTCTCCAAACTCTTGCTTTTGCAGGTTTCGAAATGAAATTAGAGCAGGAAGTAAGCAAAGAAACAACCCGAGGAACGTTATTAACGCCAAATTATAATCACCATCATTGCTTAAGAGATTGCTACTTTTTTCCTCTTCATCGGTGAGGCTCTTTTCACCTGTTGGGCTGGTTGAGATTGAACTCAGTGGTTTTGGTTCAGAGTCTTCCAAAATAAAGACTAAACTGCCATTGGAGTCTTTGATAAATTCACTGAGGTTATAATGGCGTTGAGAATTGTCAACAACCATCTTGTCGATTGCTAAGTATGATAACGTTCGGTTTTCAAATTCGTGTTCAGTAGGCTCCAATTTCCAAATCGTCAAATCATGATTTGTGGTAGTATTCCAATGCAATGCTTTGTCAGTCATGGATAAATTGTCAATTCCCGAAAAATTACCGAACAAATCAACCAAGCTCTGGTTTAGTTCTAGGCCCTGATTTGCCCCAGTAAGCAGAACGTTGCTATTTATGACCAGAGAGGGGATGAATAACAACCGATAACTGTTATCAAACCGGTTTTTGGAATAGTTGAGGTAACTTAAATCGAGAACAGATGGATGGTGCTGAATAACCGCGACATCATCATTGTCTATCGATTCCAATAATATCTCCAATGGTTGGCATGGTTCACACCAATCTGCGCCAAAATATTCTATCAAATGTGTGGGTCTGTATGGTTCACAAGCAGTATTTTCTTGGCATGACAAATCAAACATGAATACGTCTATTTGTCGTTCATTGTCATCATTTGATATATCAGAATCACCCTCGGATTGTGCCACAATTGACGGAACAAGTAAGGTTAGTGAAATAACCATACACATGGTTATTCGACTTTGTATGTTTGAACTTACTAGCCTCAATTTTCTAAGGCATGTGTTCAAAAGGGGCACACTTTTCCAATGAATCATGGAGGAGGCTTGGTGGCGACGCCCTTCAACATTGCCTCTTTTCATGTTAATTTTCGCCATATTGATAATTTCTTTTGGTGGTGCGATTCGAATTCATGATGCGGGTGAATCCTGTCCCGATTGGCCAAAATGTTTCGGAACCTACGGTTTTGATATCTCGGAAGAGGAGCAAACTGAATATTGGGAAAAGTACCCTGAACAAATCGATTCTCGAGGCGCAGATCACCGATATACCGTCTTCGAAATTTTCCTAGAATGGTTCCACAGATTCTTAGTTGGTGTCATTGCTATTCCTGCCTTACTGAATGTTTTTGTTGCTAAACGAAAAATTGAATTTTATGGGCGAAAGAATTTCCATGCGGCAATTTTCATTACTGTGCTACTTGGTATACAAGCAATTGCCGGCGCAATCACGGTATTCTATGACAATGCAGATTGGTCGGTGGCTCTTCACCTATCCCTCGCTTCGATTTTTACCGCATCGATATTGTGGCAGTACAAATTAACCAGGGTAAAAGAAGGAGCAGAGTGGAATTTTCTCAAAGTCGCTCCAGAATTTGTTAGCAAATATCGCAAAAAGTTCGATTTGATGTCTGTTTCAGTGTTGATTCTGTTGGTACTCGGCGCTTGGGTATCTTCAACTGCGGGCGGTCAATACAACCAGTCTTGTTCGGTCGGATTTCCCGATGCTTGGCCACAATGTAACGGACAATTCTTCCCAACCTTGGATAATTCGGGAATTCTAGTCCAGATGATTCATCGAATAGGGGCCTTACTGGTGGGAATAATTCTGATTGTGTCCCTATTGAGGTTAAAAGACACCAAAGATGAGTTTGAGCATTCTGAACCGTATTACAGAGCATTATTATTGACAACTATTCTATGGTTTGCTAATTTGATGATTGGTGCGGCTTACCTGATAAAGGCGAAAATTGGGGAGTTCCCTGAATGGATATCTCTATTACACTTGTTGGGGGGGGTATCAACATTCATAGTCTCTGCTAGTGGGCCAATGATGTTCAGGTTAAGCAACAGTGACTTGTCAGAAGATGAAGAGTGATTTCATGAGCGCAACAGAACATGATGTTCCTCATCCTGGATGGATAAAAGTGTTCATCAAACTGATGAAATTGAGAGTTATCGTGCTGTTACAGATAACCGCTATTTGTGCAATTTTAGTCCATGATTTGCTGTCACGGCATGATTTGATTGATATTGATAGAAGTTGGAATGATACGCTTTATGCTTCGCTAATCACAATAATTGGTGGTACTCTATCCGCAGGCGGTTCAAATGCAATTAACATGTGGTTTGATGCAGATATCGACCAGCATATGAGAAGGACTCAGAATAGACCAGTGCCGCTGGGACATATATCTGCTAGAGGAGCGTTGATATTTGGATTAATAATTGCTATCACAGGCTCTTCAGTATTTCTTCTGGTAAGCTGGAAGGCAGCATTCTGGTCGTTTTTTTCGGTATTTTTTTATGTCGTAATTTATACAATGTGGTTGAAAAGACGAACGCCACAAAACATAGTTATTGGTGGTATTGCGGGTTCTACGCCGCCATTAATTGGTTGGGCGGTGGCAGCAGCAGACTACACAACTAGTGCTAATCCATTTGATTTGGGTTCTGCGATTCCTTGGATGCTGTTTGCCCTAATATTCCTGTGGACTCCGCCTCACTTTTGGGCTTTAGCACTATACCGATCTGGTGAATATGCTAAGGCCGAGGTCCCAATGATGAATGAAGTCAAAGGTGCTGAGCACACGTTATCTCAGTCCAAGGTCTACTGCGTACTGTTGTTCATGCTTGGTTCAGTCCCATGTTTTTGGCCTGAATCAGGATTGCCTTTGTTGTGGGCATTTATTGCCGGAGGCCTGACTTTGTGGTATTCTGCATCGGTTTGGTCGATTGACCCCAACGAACCCTTCGATGAGAATGGCCGGATGCCAAAAGCAGCAAAATCATTTTTTAGGTCATTATATTATCTTGGCTGGATGTTTTTACTCTTGGTCATTGTTAGCACAATCCCGCCTGAATCGCTTGGCTACTTCGGTCCTTTATCCTACAACTAAGGGTGTCCAACTTGACCGTCATGTTCATGACCACATCTAATTTCGCCACAACTACTGCGGCAGTCGCATAGCCTGGCCATTGCGCCGGATTGCTAATCCGGT
>CEUV01154631.1_pt1 | contig 12562 bp, 6 predicted proteins | sample 356401 | NCBI WGS metagenome assembly CEUV01 (sample SAMEA2622710, study PRJEB7988) | marine metagenome | isolation source: saline water (ENVO:00002010), including
CGTCGTCGTCGTCGTCGTCTCGCCGCGAGAGACGCGCGCGAGAGAGGCGAGAGACGGACGGACGACCGACCGACCGACGCGAACGAACGCGAACGATCGATCCGAGCGCGCGGGGTCTTCTCTCGCCGCGTCCGCGTCGCGTTCGATGTACGAACCGAGCATCCTGCCCGCGTCTCTGCAATACTCGTGCGACGCGTGCGGCGAGCTCCCCATCCTCGGCGTGCGATGGGTGTGCGAGAGGTGCGAGGATTACGATCTGTGCGATTCGTGTCACTCGAGACAGCTTCACAAGCGATCGAGGGCGAGAGCGAACGAGGATGAGAGCGAGGGTGAGAGCGATTGGAGCGGCGATTCGGAGGCGTCGGCGTCGGCGGGGACGCACGACGCGACGCACGAGATGCGGTCGTTTGTCGTGGAGGATACGCTGATGCCGATGACGAGAGGGTCGTTGAAGGAAGTGGTGTTGAACGCGACGAGTCGGTGGTACGTGGAGACGTTGAGGTTGGCGAAGAGCGGGGACGCGAACGCGGCGGCGTTGACGGCGCAGATGCTTCGGGCGGGATACGGGTGTCACGCGGATTCGGAGGAGGCGACGTATTGGCAGCGAGTCGCGCAGAGCGCCGGTGCGCGGCGGATCGAGGGCGTGTACGATGAATTGCCGTAAGGGTTTTAGGCTGTAGATTTTGCGTGCCTCGGCTTTCTCGATTCCTTTGCTTTGTTTCAAAAGTTCCGTCGCTCGCCGCCGCGCGATCGGCGGACGCGCGTGCGTCCGACTGTATTCTTTTCATATTTCAACTATCACGCTACCGACCATCGCACGAGATCACGACCGACTTTTACTCATCCACCGGTTGCACCTCCGTCTCCGGAATCACCGTCGGGGTGTCGCCTCCGTTCGCCGTCTCCGTCTCCGTCTCCGTCTCCGCGCGAGGACGCTTCTTCGGCGACTCCCCGGGGGTGAAAAAATCCGTCACCCGCATCGACCCGTTCGCGTCCGTGACCTCCTTACGTTTCTTCACCGATCCACCGCCGTCCGCGTCGTCCTCATCCTCGTCGTCCCCGTCGCCCTTCTCGCCCTCTCTCGGTCGCATCGCCCACACGTGGTCGTGTAAAAATTCATACTTGCCTCGACGCAACACGAAGGCTTCTAAATCTTTATACTGCACCCCTTTTCTCTTCGCCGCGCGCATCGCCGCGTGCGAACCCACGGCGAGCCCTTCCAAAAACAACTCCACCGCCTTTGACACGCACTTGATGGCGTCCGCACTCGCCTGTTTCACCTCTTTATCGAGTTTGATGATGCGCTTGACGCGCGCGACGGGGAGCACGGTGTCGCTCGCGTCCGCCCTCCCGCCGTCGACCCCGCCGTCGACGCGTCCACCGTCCGGCGGTTTTTCATCCGGAGTCTCCCCACGCGCGATCGCTTCGGCGACCGCCGTCTCGTACGCGCGTTCAGTCGCCTCTTTCAACGCCTGGAACGCTCTCGTGAGTCAGTCTGTCCGGCGTCGCAAGCGAAATTCAAAAAAACACGCGCGCGCGTCCCGTCATCCAATCAGCGCGTCTCGACGCGCGAGCGGACGCGCGATCGCTCGCGTCGAGTCGCGCGTTCGACGACGAGGGGATCGCATCGCGCGCACCGCTTTCTCCTCGTCCGTCTTGGCGTTCCACTCGACGGAGATGGCGCGCGCGATGTCCGCGATGGTTGGTTTGTCGTGTCCACTCGCGATGAGTTCGTCCCGGACGCGCTCGCGATTGGCGTTCGAGAAGGTCATGTAGGCGCTGAGTTTCTTCGGGAACGCCATGTCGACCGATCGAGACGAGGGGAGGGGAGGCGCGGCTCTCGCGCGGGAGGCGAGGAGTGTGGGCGCGCGAGGAGGGCTACGGAGGTTCGGCGCTCGATACATCCGCGAGACGACGCGAACGGAATCATTCCTTGTGACGCTTCGATTTCGCGGTCTCGTCCTCCCCGGACGCGCGCTCGCGTTTCTTTTCCTTCTTTTCTTTTTTCTCCTTCTTTTCTTTTTTCTCCTTCTTTTTTTTCTTCTCCTTCTTTTCTTTCTTCTCCTTCTTCTCCCGCGCGTCGGCGACGAGCTTGCGTTCGATGCTCGTGAGCCCGCTCGATGACCTCGCGACGTACCCGCGCTCACCCGTGGCCTGATCTCGCATTTCCCCGCTCAACAACACCACGTTATCGCTCTCCGTCACGTTTTTTACCGTGAAAACAATCTGCGACCCGACTCGAATGACGTGTTCGTCGTCCCACGCGCTCTTCCAGCACCCCGTCTCGTCCACGCTCGACACCAATTCCTCTCGTATATTCTCCGCCGCGATCGCCACGTTGAACGTGTCCAACACGAGCGCACCGATAAAATCGTGCGCCACCTTATTCACCGTCCCCACCAATCTCGATCCACGCACGGGCATGAACACCTCGCACCGCGCGCGCACGCAGACGTCGACGTGTCCGCTCGCGTGGAGCACGCGTCCGAACCCGATCGCGCTCTCCTCATCGCTCGTCGACGCCTCCGAACACGACGACGACTCCGACGAATCCGACGTCGTCCCGTCACCCCTCGTCTCCCGTCCTGTCGTCCCCGCCAATCGCGCGTCGGCGTACGACATGAGCACGCCGCCCAGCGCGTCGCAGTGGCGCATCGCCGCGGCGTCGAGCACCGCGCGCGCACCGCGCAGCGGATCGCGCAGCGCGCTCGGGTGCACGGCGACGGTGAACACGGCGTCGCGAGAGACCACGCACGAGGCGCCGTCGGTCGCGCGAGGGGGCGAGGACGACGACATGACGGCGCGGCGCGCGTTGGCGGCGAGACGCGCGACGGCGGGGACGTCCCGGCGTGCCCCCGTGGGTATGAGTCGTGACTCGTGAAACGAGTAACCGATGAGTCGTGATCGGTGGGTGTGAGGGACTATCGAATCGAATCGAATCGCGCGTCGAATCCATCGAATCCATCGCGCGCGCGGCCGTTGTGCGCGACGCGCGAGCGCGCGACGCGCGATGGCGCCCTCGAACGCGACGGCGTACGTCGCGCGCGATGGGTCCGCGCGGTCGAGGAAACCGTGGAGTCTGAGCGGATTCGCGTGGGGCGCGATCGGCGTCGTGGATGCATTCGTGCGCACGCTCGTCGTCGAGGGATACGCCGACGCGTACGCCGGACGCGGTGGGGGGAGTCGAGCGCGGGCGAACGAAGGGGTGAACGTGCGAGGACGCGTGACGGTGAATCGCGGGGGTGGGGCGAGCGTGCGAGGATTCGGTGAGAACGTGCGCGGGGTGGACCACTCGGCGCCGGCCCCGGCGTGAGGACGGTAAACGGACCTTCGGAGACGAGGGTTCGTCGAAAGTCCGGGAGCGTCGCGCGGGCGCGCGAGTGAAACCGAGTCTTGGGTTTTCGTGACGCCGTCGTGGGAATGGACCGATGTGAGGTCGCCGCGGCGGTTGATTTTTACCCGCGACTCTTCGCGCGCTCGCGCGAGCAACATAGAACAGTCCACACCGTTGTAACGATACCTACATGCGCGTTTTAGCTCAATTTACATACATACGTGTGTTTTCTAAAAGTACAACACGAGTGGTTGGTGGACGTTTGCGTCGCGGCGTTTCACGCGTCGTTCTCTCGGGACGCGCGTCCCGCGGCGTTGCGGCGCAGGAGCGCCTCGACGTCCTCCAAGGGCACGCCCTTCGTCTCCGGTACGAACCGATCGACGAAGAGGTAGCCCGACGCGCAGAGAAGGGTATAGAATCCGTACGATCCACTCAATCCGTACGCGTTCACCGTCGGTAAAAACGTCGCACCGACGATGGAGTTTGATAAATAATTGAGCGCCGTGCACACCGAAACCGCTCTCGCGCGAATGCGCGTGGGGAAGACTTCATTGTACAATAACCACGGAATCGGACCGGCGCCGAGTGAAAAGAATAACACGTACAGTGGGATGGTGACGAGTGCGACCGCCGCCTCGGGTTGCGCGGGCGTCAAATCCGTCGTCGAGGCGAATCCCAAATCCGAGCAAATCTCCGCCGAAGCCAGCGTCTGATAGGCGTACAGACCGTCATCGAGCGGCTGGCTGAGCTTCTCCGCGATCGCACCAGTCGCTGGGTCGGCGCAAAACGAACTGAGCTCGTTCGCCGGGGTTAAATACGCGGCGATGGAGAGCAATCCGAGACACGCGCTCATGCCTCCGAACGACGCGAGGAGCAAAGGTCGACGACCCGTCTTGTCGCTCAGCGCCAAGGCGACGAACCCGCCGACGACGTTGGGAACGCCCACGGCCCAGGTGAGAATGTCCGGATTGTTTATCCCCACGCTCGAAAACACGGTGGACGCGTAGAAGATGACGGTGTTGGATCCGGAAAACGCCGCGAGCGCACACAGCGTGACGCCAATGGACAACGGAAGACGATTTCGTTCCTCGGACATCAAGCCCGACCACGAAGATAGCGAAGCCTCGCGCTTCTTCTCTCGCGGGCGAAGCTCTTCGGCGGCGGAAGAATCCGCATCGATCTCCCCATCGTCGCTCGATTTCGACTCGAACGCCTTTTGTAAAGAATTCTGCCACGCCACGGCGGCTCGTCCTCGAATGTTTTGTAAGATTGCCAGCGACCGTCTCGAGTTTCTCGACGCGTTCTTGTCGTTTTGCGTCAACAGCCAAACCGGACTCTCCTGTGCGAAAGCGTACGCACCGACGGCCAACACCACCGCCGGCGCCGCGGCGTCAAAAAACAGAGGCCTCCACCATCCCTCGCCCCCCGCCGTCTTCAACGGCGCGGCGATTTGAAACGCCGCGAGACACCCGAAGACGTACGCCAACCGTCGAAATCCATTCAACGTCCCGCGCAGCGCCGGCGGCGCGATCTCGCTCAGATACAGCGGCACGATTTGACTCGACGCCCCCACACCGACGCCCGCGATAAACCTCCCGACGATCATCGTCGCCGCGTTCGTCGCCGCACCGCTCACCAACGTCCCGACGACCAGGGGCGCGCTCACCCACGTCAGCGTCGCCTTCCTTCCAATCTTATCGCTCAGCGCGCCCACGGTGAGCCCACCCAAAGCACCGCCGAGCACCAACGCGCTCACGACGACGCCCTTCACGCCGTCGTCGTCCGCGAATCCCAGCTCCGACGCGATCGCGCTGAGCGGCGCGTTACACACCGCCGTGTGATATCCAAACAGAAACGCGCCGACGTCGGCGACGACGGCGGACGGGAGCAGTCCCGGACCGACGTTTTCCGACGCTCGCGCGCGCGAAGACGTCGACGCCGACGATGACGAGGACCCATCCCGCGGCGCGGGCCTCGCGTCCACCGACGCGCCCTCGTCGTCCCCGTCGTCCCCATCGTCCCATTTCTCCGCGCCAGCCTGCATCACCACCCATCGTCCCCTCCTCCTCTCTCGACGCACGACCCGCGCGACGACCGAGGACGACGACCGACGCGCGCGCGACGACGCTGATCGTCCGACCCCGCGCGTCGTCACCGACGACGCCGTCGACGCCATCGCGCGCGCGAAGGAATGATGACTTCCCACCAGATGACGACGCGCGCGTTCACGCGCACGTTCCCCCGCACCACTGTCGCTCGACGCCGACGACGCGCGCGTACGCACGCGCACATGTCCGCGCGCGACGACCGCGACTCCGCGTACGCGCGTCTTCGCGAACGTCTGCGAGAGATCGCCGATTTACGCTCGCTCGAGGGATTGGCGGGATGGGACGAACTCGTCATGATGCCATCGGGAGATGACGCGGCGACGACGCGCGCGCGCGCGATGGCGTCGCTCGCAGGAGCGATACACGAAAAGGCCACGTCGGTGTCGCTGGGAGAGCTCCTGGAACGGGTGGAGGAGGAAGGGATCGAAGAGGGGAGGGACGCGGCGAACGCGAGACGCGCGCGCGAGGCGTTTGACAAGGCGACGGCGATCCCGGCGGCGATGGCGAGGCGAAAGGCTGCGTTGGGGTCTCGTGGGTATCAAGTGTGGGTGAAAGCGCGGGAGAGTGGGGAATTTTCGGCGTTCGCGCCGGTGTTGGAGGAGTGGGTGACGTTGACGAGGGAGGTGTGCGAACTCACGCGTCCCGGCGGGGACGTCTACGATACCGCGTTGGACGATTACGAGCGAGGGATGACGGGGAAGCGATTGCGTGAGATTTTTGACGTCGTGCGGGAGGGTGTCGTGCCGCTGATCGAGAAGATTTACGCCAAGTCTGGGCCGAAGGCGCTCGAGGGACGGGCGAACCCGCTCGCGGGTGAATTCGACGTCGACGCGCAGAGCGCGTTGGCGAAGAGCGTCGCCGTGAAACTCGGGTTCGATCTCACCAAGGGACGATTGGACGTGAGTGTGCACCCGTTCACGGGCGGGTGCGGACCCGCGGACGTGCGCATGACGACGAGGTACAAATCGGACGACCTTCTCGAGGGACTGAGTGGGTGCATTCACGAGACGGGACACAGTCTGTACGAGATGGGACGCTCGGCCGAGTACGCCGGCGAACCCGTGTCTGAGGCGCACAGCATGGGCGTGCACGAATCGCAGTCGTTGCTCTGGGAGCGCATGGTTGGTCTGAGCGAGCCGTTCTCGCACTTTCTTCTCGGCGAACTACGATCGACGTTCCCTGGAAGGTTCGACGACGCGACGCCGGAGACGCTGTACGCGGGGTACAACGTGGTGAAAAAGCCGAGCGTCATTCGCGTCGAATCCGATGAGGTGACGTACCCTTTGCACGTCATCTTGCGAACGGAATTGGAGATGGATTTGCTCGCGGGTAAGATTTCTGTGAACGATTTGCCCAAACTGTGGAACGCGAAGATGAAGGAATACCTGAACGTTGACATCGAAAACGACAAACAGGGCGTCTTGCAGGACGTGCACTGGTCCGGCGGCGCGATCGGATATTTCCCGACGTACATCATCGGTCAGATTTTGGCGTGTCAGATTTTCAACGCGGCGAAGCGTTCTATCGACGGACTCGACGAGAAGATTAAACGCGGCGAGTTCGAAGAGCTTCTCGCGTGGTTGCGCGTCAACGTTCACGAGCGAGGCTCCGAGTGCGATTCCGTGGACGAGCTCATGATCAAGGTGACGGGAAAACCTCTGGACGCGCACGAGTTCGTCGCGTACTTGGTGGACAAGTACACGAAAATTTACGACCTATGAGCGACTGTGAACGACGGTTGAAACTACGCTACTTTTAATCTATACAACCTACGTACGTCTACGCGCGCGCACCCGCCAGCGTCGCTCGAAATCGCGCCGTTTCGGCGACGAGACCATCTATGTACGCGTCGAAATCCGACGGAACAGACGTCGGCGGCGATCGGTGACGCGCCGTCGCCGTCGCCGTCGCCGTCGCCGTCGCCGTCGCCGTCGCCGTCGTCGTCCGCACGCGCGCGTCCGCGCGACGAAACGTCGCGTTCTTCTTCGCCGCGCTCCTCGCCCCCGACCTCGACTCGCGCTCGCCGGCGAGTCGACGCGTCAACGTCTCTATTCGCTCCTCCTGCGTCCGCGTCTTCGCGCGCAATCGTTTCACCTCAGCCTCCAACGTCTCGACTCGAGTCTTCGCGTCCCGATCGGCGCTCACTCGCGTCTCCTCACGTCTCTCGTTCATCGTCTCGGTCGTTCGCCCGCGCGCCGTTCCCGTCGCCGTCCCGGCGGCGGCGTCCCCGTCCTCCTCCTCACCGTCCAGATCGAACCCCACCGCGTCGTTCGGATCGAATCTCCGCAACCGCCCCTCCGGCGGCGCGCTCGAGAACGGCGCTCGTAACCTCCCGACGCGAAGCATCGCCGACAGGAGCCTGACGAGCTCGAGTCGATTCCTCCGCATCGCATCGCATCGTTCGGGACGCTCGAACGCGCGAATCCACGCGCGACACCGTATCCTCGTCGCTTTATCACCGATCGCGTCCACGCGCGCGCGAAGACGCGTCATCGCGCGCGCGAACTCGGCGTCGGCGGCGTCGGCGGCGTCTTCGCGCGCGCGCGCGCGCGTCGGCGGCATCGCGGTGATGTGCGGTGATGGGCGGTGTACACTACTGTGGCGTATTTTCGGGTATCGCGCGGTACGAATGGATGACTAAAAATCGGACATGTGGAATTTTGCGCGCGCGCCCGCGCCCGCGACGGGCCGAGGTGTTACGTCCCGAACGGCTCGCGCGCGTCAGACGACGTCTCGACGTCTCGTCGCACGCGACAGGGCGACGATATGGACGAAGACGTCGCGCCGGGTTGTTTCGTGGCGCTCGCGATCGGTGGGAGGATGGAACGGCGCGCGTGGGACGGTGCGACGACGTCGGATCGCGATTACGATGGAGGCGCGATGGGGCGAAAACGCGCGAGGAGAGGGGTGCGCGCGACGCGGGTCGGGTGGATGGTGTTGATGATGGTCGTGGTGTGTGCGTTCATGGGCGTGGGTGATGCGCGCGGGAGCGAAAACGCGACGGAGGCGAGGAGGAAGGATAAAAAGTATCGCGCGCGGCACCAGGGTGTTGACGCGGTGCTCAAGCAGATGAAGAACCTCGTGGAGAGGCAAAAGTTTTGGATCGGGGAGAGCTCGAGGTGTGAAAACGTCAAGTTTTCGGTCGGTAAAGTTCCCGAGGGCGGGTCCGTGAACATCTCACTGAAGGGCGCGTCGCACCTGCAGCGCGAATACGAATTACGAGAGGGTGGGGTTGAACGCGCATGTCTGGATTTGAGCGAGCCGAATGAGTTGGTGGTTTCTACGCGAAATATCACGGATAAGAACACTCACGCGACGCTCACCGTGGAGAAGGGTGACGGCGAACTGTTACTGATGAAACAGATCGACGGAGACGGGCGCGAGTTGGGTGTTTCGTATTCGAAGATGACGATCGCGCCGGAGAGTTCGAAAGTCACGGCACTGTTAGCGAAGCGATTCGGTCCAGAGTGTGAAGACGTCGTCTTCGACACTGCGTTTGCCACCGATTCTGGAGTGTCGCGCGATATGACGCACCGCCTGTACGATGGAAACGGCGATTTACTGAGCCAATGGGTGAGGCACGCCAGCGGAGAGAAGAATATGTGTCTACTTCGCGGTCAAACTTACAAGCTCAAATTAGAAGGTTCGATGAGTCATGGAAACACTGAACAGCGCGTTGCGGTGCGAGTTACGGGCGCTGATGAGCTGGACGATGGTTTCGCGTATTCAGGGACGTCATCAGAGGCGTTGGCGCAAGACGACGAATTCACGTACTTCGCCAGCGGGGACGAGACCAAGGATAGCATGATTTTGCACGGTAGATATTCCTTTCACATTCCCAACCCGTGCGGGCCGAAAGAAGCGCAATTGAGCGTTGTGTTGACGGCGTCGACGTTCGGTGACGGTGTTCCGCCGTCCGGCATGTCTTGGGTGATCAATGACTCGCACGGGAAAGAAGTGATGGCCATGTCGAAGCCGTTCAAGCGAGGTGAATACGGCGTGACTCGATTTGAATCCAGATGTGTCCCTGAAGGTAACTACACACTCGTGGCGAGCGCTACGGATAAGAGAGGTTGGAAATTCGGACCAGTTCTGAACATTTACCAGACGTCGAGAGGTCAGAAGAGGACACTCCTCGTGTCCGAGGGCGCGGTGCGAAAGAAGGGGAAGCACACGTACGAAAAACCGTGGTTCAGCAGTGGTTTAGTTTCAAAACCGCTCGAATTCTGTGTCAATAGTACTGATGTGTCGCATGTAGACGGCAAAGTAGAAAGGATTGCAAGTCTCGCTTCACTCGGAATCGAGAGAGTCGCACCGCAGGCTGGCGTTTGGCAGGTAAGCCCCATTACGTTTGTCTTCGGCACTATCGCCGTTATCGCCATGATGGCGTCGGGAAGTAGTGCGAGAGATTATGAAATTGAAGTGAGGGCTTCACTTGTCAAGGGTAGCGGCAGTTCTGCATACGGTACGGGCGCACCCGGGCCTTTGGACGACGACGTCAGCGATTCTAGACCACGCAAGGGTAAAGCCAAGCGAGTGGTTTCGAGAGTGAGTGTTATGAGAATGCTTGCCGTGGGATCAACGTTACTCGCAGTGGTGTCGATGTATCAAACGGACGACGGTGAAGTTGCTTCACTCGGCGAGGCGGCTAACTCGCAGCATTCGAGGCAAGCATTCTGCGGAATGGGGCAAGAAAAGTGCGACATGCTCACAGCGCCGGACTGCAAGAGCAAGTTCATGTACACGTACCGCAAGGGTAAACTTGCACACACACCCGCCTTTTTGCTTCCATACAGCAGTAAGGTCGCTAACGGCGAGTCTTACAGTGTGGACGTGCGATTCGACCCCATGGAGTGTGCGCAGAACGGAATGGAGACCTGTGACGACTTGGGAGAGGTCCAACAGCAATCGTTGAATGGATGTTCGCTGGCGTGTAGAGAAACAGATGCATGCGAAAGCTTCAGCCTTGAAGACACGCGATGTCGTCTTTGCACGACTGAACGCTTGAACGCCGGTGGAAATAGTAGCGTTTCTTCCGTCGCGCGTTGCATGAAGCCATTCAAATTCGCATTCAAAGCGATTTCCGTCGATCAATGCGCCAAGGCGTGCGACAAAACGACGCTGTGCCACGGTTTCAATTATTTTGAGAAATCGGCTGGTGGAGAATCACACTGCAGTCTTCTTCGTGCTCCGACAAATTTCAACGCGCACATTTGGCGAGAAAGCGCTAAGACGAAGAGTGGCATAGTTGGAGCCGCGACGTACTACAAGACACCATTGTCCGACCACAAGTGCACTGCGCGAGGGAAATCGGTCAAGTTACCCGCACTCCCATCGTTGTTGAAGCCGAGCGAGCCGAACGAACACGTTTCGGGACGCACTTCTGACCGTCATTACCCAGATTCTGATCACAACTATCCTGACGCGCAGGATGAAGATACGGACGACAAGCCTTCCGATGAAACTCCACGGAAGTCAGATGTCCAGGAGGTTCCCATCACGCGAGTGCCGCACTTTGTGGTTACTTCTTCGATGCAGTTGGATGGCGTGACTCCCAGTGCGTTTGAGAAAAGCGACGCCCTGCGCGCTGCGTTCCGTCGGGGCCTAGCGATGATGCTTCACATCAAAGAGGAGGACGTGCTCTTCTTGGACATCACTCCGAACACTGATGAAGACGGCCAGGCCATGAAAGATGGCGTGCACGTTTCGTTCTCTGTGTTACGGACTTCCAAGGAGGAAGCGAATGCAGCCGTCGTCGTTTTGCGCTCGCTCACTGAAGAGAATAATCAAGCTGGCATCCCGAATGCGAGACTACTCAACCACTTGAAAGACGCGGGTCTGCACGCGAATTCCGCGACAGTGATTGAACCACCGACGATTACGGAGCCTAGTGAAGATCTCCGCGGAACGTCACACGATAATCTCGTCACGAACAGGACGATTTACGCCCCACCGCCAATGCGCGTACCCAAGGTACCCAAGAAGGAAGAAGGCTCTTACTTTGTCCTTCGCAGCGCGATGAGCATCGTGGGATACTCTGCAGCGGAGTTCGGTAAAAAAGAATCCTCCCAATTCTTGAGAGGCATTCGCACGTTTTTCGTCATCGGCAAAGCCGACGCGACCGTGTTGCTCGTCAAAGACGCGCCTGAATCGACGTCGAAGAATCCTGTCGTCAATGTCCAGTTTCAGCTCGTGGAGCACGACCGCATGAAGGCAACGTTGACGTTGCAGGTGTTCATACTGATGAAAGATCGCACCACGGCTCAATTAGCTAACTTGGCGCACGTTTTCAAGTTCAAGGGTTTGAAGAAGGTTACGAGTTGTTTCATACACGGCGAGCCCTCTGTGGAGATGCGAAAACATCAACCGCCACCGCCGCCGGCGCCACCGATGCCTCCGTCTCCGCCACCGAAGATGCTGAACATCGAGAGGAACGTGACGAAAAATGTAGAAATCATCTCGTCCAAATTGAAGTTCAAGACGACGTCGTCTGTGGAGTCGTTCGATGAGACGCGTAAAGACGCGGTGCGTGCAGTGTTGGCGTCCTTCATCAGCTCTCGAGTCGGGAGCACAGTGCCGAGTGACTCGATCAGAATCATCTCCATCAAAATAAACGGTGTGGTCAAGTATTTCGATCTCGGCATGTCGACCAACACGTCGCACGTCGCCGCGGCGCTCGGCGCCACGGAAAGCCCAGCTGAAATCGACTATGAAGTGACGGTGACAAAGGATGAGGATGAAGAGATGGACGTCGGCAACGCCATCAATTCACTGCTCAACGAAGTGTCGGACGACACATCAAGTAGCCAGACGCAGTCTCATCCCTCTTATCCCGCTTATCCCTCGGATGCGACCGGTTATCCAGATGGTTATCCAGGTGCGAACACTACGTCTCCGAATGAAAACTATCCGTCGAGTACGAACACGACGACGAACACGACGAGCGGGACCGGCGGACTCAGTTCTGAGCTCATGGAATCCCTGAACGGAGTTGGGCTGGAGATGACAGAGCTGTTACCTGCACCACCCACAAACGTGACGGAGACAGTGATCGAGGAGACGGTTGTCATCACCGTGCCGGCTCCACATCCGCCACCGTCTCCGCCCGCGCCACCGGCGG
>CEUV01001813.1_pt1 | contig 12539 bp, 7 predicted proteins | sample 356401 | NCBI WGS metagenome assembly CEUV01 (sample SAMEA2622710, study PRJEB7988) | marine metagenome | isolation source: saline water (ENVO:00002010), including
AATCCGTGGTGAAATAGGTCGTCATGGTGTTGGTGCCCATGTGCCCGCGAGACTGATCGTTGAAGGCGCTAAAGGCAGGGTCGGGTCGAAGCTGCATGAGCGCCGGTTGGCGGAGCAAGGTGGAGAGGTCCGCCGTCGTCAGCATTCCTTCGTATCGGCCGTCGTCCCACGCATGCGGGTCGTCCATGACCTGGCGAGCCACTTCGCCGAGGCTTTGTTCAAGCTGGACCCCCGCATCGTCGGCCAGGGCGACCGTTTCAACGGGGCCGGCATCGTCTCGCCACCCGTCCAGGCGGAGCAAGGTGCTCTGGAGCGCGGATTCACCCTCAGAGAGAAGGGAAAGGTCCAGCAGGTCGTTGTGCAGGAACATGGCGAGGGGGACAGCGTGGCTGGTGGCAACCCCCGGGTGGCGTTCGGCCTGTTGGAGGGCCAAGGGCGTGCCTTGGACCATCAGGCCCGAGGGTGAAATGAATTCGCGAACCGCCAAGCCGGGTTCCTGGTCGAGTTCGTTGCGCACGTCATGAAGGCGCATATCGTTGGAAACAATGAGCATCAACACGTCAAAACGTGGCTCGAGCAAGGCATCAGGTACCGGCCGGTCCAACGTGAAGCCGAGGTGGTCAAACACGCCAATGGGCGTTCGCGCCAGTTGATCCCGGTTTTCCGAAGCGAGGTTGGTGTCCATCACACCTTGAGCGTCCCGGTAGACGTCCTCGCGAACATCGAAACGAACCCATTCCGGATTGAACGTCGTCACCTCACCGGATGGCTGGGATGGAAGAAGGAGTGAACTCGAGGTGGAAAACAGGAGGAGAACGACAAACACGCCTGCACTGAGGCGGTTGGAAACTCCAGCCATGGTTCAGCCTCAGGCTCCTGTCCTTTATCGGTTCGGTCTTGATGTCCAAACAGCGCTCAATCGAGGGGCCAGAAATGACGCTCGGCTTTGTCCATGAGAATCTCTTGTGACCACTCACCGACCTGGTGGATGAACGTGTCCGGCTGACGAAGTTGGCCGGTGTAATCGCGGTACTCCAGGTCAATGATGAGGTTGTATTCATCCCAGACCGTGTAGCCAACGACCATCATTTCCAAGTCGTCGCCTGAGATGGACGAGTGACTTTTCAAGACATCCAGCTCCAGGGACATGCTGTCAATCAACGTCCCGTCCAGCGTTTGAAATTCGATTTCAAGGACGACATCGGTGATGGCTCGGCTACCGTCGTTGTGGAGTTCGGCCATCATCAAATGGCCACCGCGTTGCATGTAGTGCGTTTCAACGGTTACCGAATCACGCGGCAGCACCCAATACCAACCGCTCACGGTGAGCGTGATGAGCATGAACAGCACGGCGCCCGCCATGGCCACACGGGAGGGCGTAACCTCTCGCTTGAGGGTGGTCAGAATCTTGGCCGCTTCCTGCGCAGCCTCCCAATCCTCGAGTTCCTGCCCTTCGAGCGGAGAACCACCCTGGCGCAGGTCTTCAGCCGTTGGTTCCACCATGTTGATCACCCGAAAATCATGGCCAAACCGCTGGCAAACGCAGAACTGATCGGGTCGATGACCATGATGTGACGGGTTTCAACGAACTCGCCGGTCAGCGAACCCACCAAGGAGAGGTCGGTGACAATGCCGTTGACGCCGATGGATGAGGCGGTGGGCACGATGCCCGTGAACTGTGCATCCAGCAGCACAGCTCGACCTTCCATCTGGTAGTCACCGAACACAGGGTAGAGCCAGGGCTCAACCAGTCCTGGCTGGATGTAGGCCTCGGCCGTGGCTACCAAGCGTCCATCGGTGATGTCATCGATGACGATGAGCGGATAGTCCTCCGGCCCCGAATAAATGTGAATGGTGGCGCCCTTGAGGTTCTGACCAACAAACTCCACGCGCTCAATGGTCACACCGGGCGTTGCAGGAACATCGGTTTGTCGCACGTAGACTCGCTTCACGCCCGAACCCGAGGATTCGACACGCATACCGAAGTCATCGGTCAACTCGAGGACGAATCGTGTTGGGAGATCCTCAGCCAGCATGAGCACGTCGCCTTTCGCCTCGATGGCCCGGCCGCTCGCCTCGAGGTAGAGGTCCATGTCGTCGGTGTTCGAAGCGTAATCCAAGGTTCGCATCCCTTGGAACGCCGTCTGTTCACGGATGTCGAAGCGTGTATCGGGCTCGGTGGCAAGGTGCATTTCTCCGGGTAGATCTCGCATGAAGGCTGTGGAAGGATACCAGAAACCGTCGACATAACGCAGTTGCTTGAGCATTAAGGAATCAGCCGAATGTCCGTTGATACGATGGATTTCAGGGACCACCAAATCAAGCACCAACACGTCACCAATGACCGCTGACACATCGGTGGACTGAGGGATGCCGACGACCAATGCCTCGACGCGTGTGAGCGCGTTCTGGTCAATGAGGATGGCATGGGCTGACTTCAGACGAACGCCGGCGTCGTAGAACATGTCCACAGAAACACGCGGGACCGTGAGATTTTCTTGCGTTGAGAACAACGCATTGACCTCAACATTTCGCGGCATCGTGGTGTCGAGGCCGTCGATGAACAACTCGACGTCCTGACCGTCCAACCCGTTGGCGATGATGGTCATCTGAGGGTACCTCGGTTGCCATTGCGACATCTTGAGATCGATTTCGTAGGTCGGGACGCCTGCCAACATTCGGAAGTCGTAGACGAGTTCAATTTCTCCGGCAGGGAGCGAGGGCAGCCACGCTCGCAGGTGCCAAGCCCGCATGTCCTGAAGGGTCAGGCCTTCCTCCTCGAGTAAACTGAGGTTCATGCCCGCCGCTTCATCTTCTGAAACCCGTCCGTCTTCCATCGCCTCGACGAGCGCCACCGCTGCGGTGATGTTGATGGCCTCCAGAATGGTGATGGCTTCAACCCGTTCGGTCGCGTCGATACGCCCGTCGGCTAGGATGGTTTCCATGGGGCCTCGTGTGGTTGCCGTAAAGGCGGGCATCCGCGACAAGTTGGCTTCGAGGCGTGTCTGTTCGAGCGCCTCCATGCCGAGACCGTGCATCCAATCGGGCGAGGTTTCCAAGTTTGAGCCCTTCTTCAGGTCCACCGTCATGTTGAACGCTTCCCCGGTGAACAAGTTCAGCCCGAGGCTCATGTTCTCGCTTTCACCGATTTCACCGCCCACGTTCACCGTGAGGGCGTGAACGAAATCGTTGACGACACTGCCAAAGTCAACGAGGTCGCCAAGGAAGAACGAGAGACCCTCGATGCCCTCTTCCTCGCCAAAGGTGGGCAATTCAAGCCCATCGGAGTCGACATCGGAGGGTAAGGTAAGGGAAATGTTGGCCGGAAGCGGGTCAAAGTACACGTCCCCGTTGAGGCCCATGAAGGGGTTCTCGTGGGTGGATTGATCTTCAAACGACACGCTGAACGGTGATGAGGAGCTGCGAACCAGGCGTACCTCGGAGTTGCCTTCGGGTCCGGTTGATCCCGGCACAAGTGGACTCAGACGCTCCATGGAGGTGATGTCGGACAGTTTCAGACTGAGGCTGGCCTCGGCGGTGTCCTCGTCCACCCAGAACCGCATGTGATCGCCGTCCATGGTCAGCGGCACCGTGGCGTTGGTCATCTGCACCTGGATGCTCTCCATGGGCCCGTCGGCGACATAACCCACCGTGTCGCCCAACACCAAGGTGAACGACGCAGGGAGGCCTGACAGTCGGATGGCGTTGCGCTGTTCGCCGGATTGCCCACCGTAGGTGATGGTGCCAATGGGCTCACTCGCCTCGTATTCGAGTGATTCTGCCTGTTGAAGGATGTTGAATTGGGCAGGTCGATTCGAGACCATGGCGGACTGCTTGATAGCGTTGGTCATGTCGCCCTCCGTGTGCTTGATGTGACCGATGAGCAAGGACCCGCTGGCCGAGCCATCAAGCTGCATGTTGCGCACTTCGTTGATGGGGTCGAAGTCGTGGCGGACATGAGAAATCCCACCGATTCGCATGCTCATCGCCACGGGAACGAGCGGTTCAACCGGGCCAAGGCGCCCGTCAACGATGGCATTGCTGGTGTCTTCTGACAGCAAGATGTGGTCCATGTCGGGCAACCAAGGTTGGGGGCTGCTGGCCAGCGCAAACCGCATGTGCGATATCTCCATCGCCTCACGGTTGCTGTTGGGCAGGCTCTTCTTGACCTGGTTGTAGCACTGAATGTCAATGACGCCACCCGTCGAACCTGCCGTGCCTACCACAGCGGTGGGCAAGCCGTTGAGAATGGCGCCGATGTCAAGGACAATTTCAACCACCGTGAGCAGGGCGTTGTCGAAAAATTGGGCGATGGTGTTGAGGTTCGGATTGTCGAAATTCACGCGGCTGATGCCGGTTGAGGAAAGCAAAAAGCTGCCTTGAATGACAATGACACGCGGGAGGTCCTCCATTTCAACGAGCATGGACGAGCTGTCGCCCGAATACCCGCCCCGTTTGAAGGTGGAAGCGTAGTTGAACTCCTTGATCGACGACGTCCCAGCGATCAGCAGCAAGGTGTTGGGCGGTTCAGCCGGGTTGATGGGAAGCGTGGGGTCGTCAACGTTGTTACTGTTGTCGGCGGAGAAATTCTTGATGGCGATCATCAGCGACAAGCGGTCGGGTATTTCACCCGGCAAGTTCACCGAACCCGGCGCTTCGCCCATCACCGTGAAGATGGCCGCAATTTCATCTTCGTGGAGTGACCCCGAGGGAAGGCCACGAATCCACAATCGAGAATCGGTGATGTTCCCAAATGGGCTGTCACCCTCCGGAACGTTGGAGCGGTCCTCGAAGTAGTGAATGTACACATCCGTGCCGACGTCGGAGTAGATTTCGATGGTGTCAAAGCTGTTGTCGCCAAGGTTGTCGTTTCGAAGGGTCAGGTCGACCTCGCTGGGGATGATGGTGCTCCCCTCCTCGGGGTGGAAACCAACGTCGAGGTAGGCGTATTCGAGAATGTCAACAGACTGGTCGGAATTTACCTCGTCGAAGTGGACATAGCCCACGCCAATGCCGATGCCACACTTGTGTTCTCGGCTGGCCGCCTCGTAATCCGTGGCTGGGTCGTAGTTGAGGGTCTCGCTGCAGTCGGTTTGGTCGCTGCTTCCCGGAGCGTTCGGGTTGGCCAGGCGAACAGCGTAGGGGGCTGTGATGCCGGTCAGGGAGAGGTCGCTGGAGTTGACGTTGCCCAGGAGGAGGGAGGCGATGAAATCCTGCGGGAACGTGATCGCACTGGTGACGTCAAACGAAATCCGTTCAATCCCAACGCCCAGCGTCACGTCTGACGGTGGTTGTGTAAACCGTGTGTCCACCACGATAGCATAGGATTCCGAGTTCGACAGGGTGATGTCAAAGGCCAAACCCTTCATCAGCGAAACTTCGAGATGCTCGAGTTCATTCCAGAGCGGGTCGTTGATGTTCAAGGCGCTGACAGCCCACTGGAAGGTCGGGCGAATCCACAACTCGGTGGGTACACCAGGGACACCGGGAAGCGGGTTGTTCGAGGTTTCAATGCCAAACCCTTCGCCAAGTGTGGTCAATCCTTCAAGGGTCAGCGCGACCGACAAATCATCAGTACCGTCCCCGTCGATGTCAATGTAATTCTCAAACAACACCAAATCGGTGCCAACGAACAGCTCGCCGGTGAACGTGCCCTGATCCCACGCTTCGTAGGATGGGCCGTTGTTCCGAGATGTGAAGTTGACATAGACCGCGTAGGTGTTGATGCCAATGCCCAACAGGTTGTCCAGACCCAGGTTTTCGACGGAAAACAGCGTTTGCCAGAGGTTGTACGGCCAGGCATCCGGGTGGGTGGCCACGTCGGTAAGGAATTCGTAGGGCCGGGGGTGGTCTTCCTCAAACGGCGATGTGTCGCGAAGTTCGACCTGGTTGAGCACGTTCTCAGCGTCGGCCAATGCGTCCCCAGACTGAACCGGGCGCTTGCTGGCGTCAACCAGCGCAAACGCAGACTGTGCCCCTTGAATGGCCACGAGCGACTCCCCTTCAGCAGCACGGTCCTCGAGAGTGGCAGCAAAGGCATCGAGCACACCGAAATCGTCTCGGGCGACGGTTACGTTGCCAGAAACGGGCTGCATCATGGAGAGCAACATCACGCTCACGAGGAAAACCGCGATGCGCCCTCGACGGTTAGGCTGCGGAAGCCCGACGCGCAAGAGACGTAGCGCAGGCTCATCCATACCATTACCTCAAGGCTCCTCCTTTGAGAAGCATTCGCCGTTCTGCCTCGCAAATCGGTTGTTCATTCACCGTTCAAACGGTCAGCGTAACGGTTTGGTCAACGCCACAACTCGGGCAAGCGACCAGCGCCTTGGTCAGGCCTGCGGGGAGGTCGATTTCGAACACGGCCCTGCAGGACGTGCAAGTGTGGCGCACCACCGTGGGCGCCGGTGGCGTTGGTGGGGGAGATGCTGCGGGTTGTGCGACGGACGGCGGCGAGGAGGGCACAGCGACGGCCGTTGGCGATTCAGGCAGCGCCACCTGAGGAGGCAGTGCGACGCTCGGAGACGATTCAGCGGTGGTGGTCGGTGCTGAGGCGGGCACAGCGACGGCGGCGGCCCCCGCAATGTCTTCCACGAGGCTCTCGAGCGAATCGCCGCCAGCCATGATGTCTTCCTCGCCGCTCAGCAAAGCGGCGGCTTCTGCAGCGGCTTGGTTGCTGGCTTGGGAAAGTGGTTGTTGGCTGTAGGCCGGGGGTGCGAAGCCTGCGTTCGGGTCCACGCTGTTCGCCGTGCCGTAGATGGCCTCCATCTCGGCTTGGGCTTCGGCGGCTTGACGCTCCTCGGCAGAAACCACGTCCACGCCCACGTCAAGACCAGCGTGGGCCTCGGCAGGGGCGAACAAGCCGACCTTGTTTTGTTGGGCCACCTTCGCCATGTGGGCGCGCGCCTCTTCGGCGTTGAGGCCACGCTGAATCAAGAGATTGAAGCCCCTGTTTCGCTGAATGGTACGGAACCCGACCAATCCTACAACAACCACCAAGGTGAGAACACCGACCATCAGTGCCCCCGTTGCCAACGGCGGTGTGTCGGTTGGCGTGGCCTTGACGTTCACGGAGAAGGCGTGGGTGGCTGAATTGTTGGAAGCGTCAAACACCGTGATGACAATTTCTTGCAGACCGGGTTGGGCAAAGGAAAGCGTAGGGTTAAGCCCAACGAGGTCGGGGTCGTCCCTGGCGTCTCCGTTTCCATCGGTGTCTTTGCTCGGTTGAAGGTCCCAATGAACGCGTAGCGCAACCAGACCGTCGTAATCATCATCCACAGCCACCTCAAAGGTCAGTTCGTCGCCCTCGGTGGCTTTGGTGGGGAACAGGTCGAGGTAGCCCTCCTCGAAGTAAGGCACGGAAGGGTCGACTGAAGCGATGAGGGCGGACGTGTTGGCTGAGTTGCCGCTGGCATCGCTGACCGTCAATTCAACCTCGTAAGTTCGAACGCTGTCGGGATTCAGGGTTAACGTGCTGGCGTTGGTCGTGCTTTCTCCGTCAACCACCCAGTCGCACGAAGCCACCGCATGGTCGTCAGAGCTGGATGCGCAGTTAAGGACGATCGCGTTGTTGACGTTCACTCGCCAACCATCGGCCACCGGCACGCCGTTGGTTTGAATTCGCGGCAATGGTGGAACGACATCGTTCACGGTCACGGTGTACGTGGTAGAGGCTTGTTGTCCAGATGGAGCGGTCATGGCCACGGTGATTGTCTTCTCACCGGGCACGTCCCAACTCGCGTCCACCTTCACACCGGAGGCGTCGTTATCGTTGGTTGGATTTCCGTCGTTGTTGCCGTCAACGCTGGCGTCAACATCCCACACAAAGGTACCCTGTTGACCAAGCCGGTTGGGCGTGGATGAGGCGTCGAGTTCAATCGTTTCCCCAAGGGCAACGCTTCCCATCCCATCATCGGTCACGGTCGGCGTCAGAGGAGGGCCTAATTCCAATCGAACCGTCATGCGCAATGCCTCCGTCCCGTTCCCGCCTCCCAAGGGGGAATCGGTGTTGTCGACGACCAACAGCAATTCTTCACCCTCGAGCGTGGACGGTACCTGCCAGGTCAGTGATTGCGGTGATGAGACCGCCTGAAGGGCTCCGCCATCGATGAACTGCACGCCGATGCCTCCGGATTGATAGCGGTCGTGCATCGTTCGAGTTTGCAGGTAGACATCACCGACGAAACTCAAATCCCACGCTGAAAGCACCACGGTCGTTCCGGCGTCCAGGCGGAGGTCGTCGCCGGAGAGGAGCACTTCGAAGCTCTCCGCTTCCACGCTCAGAAGGTCGTGGTAGGGCGTCCAGTACGCCTCATTGAGCCGATCAACCGAGGCGGAGACGGTGCTTCGCAAACCGCCTTGGTCGCCCAGGCCGGCATCACCGTCATGGGCCGTGTTGTCGAGCACCATGTACCAGCGCTTGGCGGCGATGGAGGGTGGCACCTTCCAGTGGAATTCATACGCGCCCAGCGCCGATTCCGTGCTGGCTGGCTGGGCCATCAGTGACCGGTACGACTGGCCCAATTCGTAGGGTTGGATGCTGTTTTCATCGAAGAACAGGAGATCGATCGCGTCGTCCACGACGATGATGCTGAGGTCGTAGACATCACCAGGTGTCAACACCCCGAGGTCAACGATGACGCAAACGTCCGGGTCAATGGCCAGCGAGGGCGGAAGGGAAGCCGCGCTTTGGGTCAGGCATTCGGGTGCTGCTCGACCGGCATCACCCTGAACGCTGAGCGGCGCGGCCATCAGGAGAAGGGCCAATCCCATCGCCACGTGCCAACGCATAGCCGCTCCATCTCCACGGTTCATTTCAACGATTGGGTTTGATGTTCAAGGATGCCCAACCCGAACCGTTCCACGCGAGATGGTTCACGCGCCCGTCGTCCTCCACCACCATGCGGTCGCTGTCGTTCAGGGCCACCACCGGCAGTGCTCCGGCCATTGATTTGGCTTCCCCGAGCGGTTCATCCGAGGATTTGATGCGATTGCTGTAGTGGGTCAGGGCCAGGCTCTCAGCGCCCACGGCCAGCGCAGACGCCACGGCACCTGCAGCCGTCGAGTGCTGATGTTCGTCCGCCTTGCCTTGTTGCTCATTGAGGAAGGTCGCTTCATGAACCAGCAGCGTCGGTGCGATGTCCTCGGCCCACGTCGGTGGAGACGTGGCCGTGTCGCCGGAGATCAACACGCTGACCGGTGCTCGCTCACCGCCCCGGAACCATGCCGATTCAAGCGTTTCACCCTCTGCGGTCGTGACGTCCTCGCCTCGGGCGAGCATGGCCCGTTCTTTGGTCGTGAGCCCGAGGTCATCCGCACGCTGGCGGTCAAATTTCCCGGCCTTGGCGTGCTGCTGAATCATCCAGCCGCACGACGGCACCGTGTGGGTGGTGGGCAACGGCGTCAAGGTGCTGTTGGACCATCCTTCTGGCTGCGGCATCGCATCCAACAAGGTAGCGGTGCCTGTGTGGGGGTCCACCTCGGCCCAACGACCCTCACCCACGACGCCGAGCACCCACCGAACCGGAAAGCGGAGACCGCTACCGCCCAGCGCATACCACGCCAACCACTGCCGAGCGAGGTCGGCAGGTGGAATGTCTTCGGGCATCGCTGTGCCCTCCAGCAGTGCGGCGAGGGCTGTCGATGAGGTCGGCCCGAGAATGAGGAGGGGTTGTTGTCGGTTTTCCAGATCCATGGATTGCAACCACGGTAGCGAACCCCACGTGTGGTCGAGATGACCGTGCGTGAAGGCCAACACGTCCACGTTGCGAGGTTTGAGCGTCTCGCCCAAGGAGTGGGCCTTGAGGCGGCGACGCTGCTTGCCGTATCGTGTTTGGAAGCCTTCGCCAGCGTCGATGACGGCGATGCCGTCCGGGCCTTTCACCAAACTTCCACTGACGGCACGGTCAGGCGTTGGGCGTGCAGAAGCCGTACCGAGCACGTGAACGTCCAGCGCCATGCAACATCACCTCAGGATTGAATCGGGATGGGCGTCGGCGGGAACCACCGCAAAAGGACAATGTCATCGATGGCTCGAATCCAACGCCAAGGCACGGCGAGCGGGATGGAGCCCTCCACAAGATGCTCGGGCGTGCCCCGCACGAAGAGGTGGGTGCAGTGAAGCGACTCCGCGTCAATGACGGCGTCGTGAACGATGCCGAGTTTGCGCCCGTCGGGGAGGTAGACGTCGAGCCCTGTCCAGTGGGACATGACCTCGACACCTTTGACCATGCAGGTCGCTTCCGCTGAGACTCAATAAAGCCACGGCTCAAGCACGTGAAAATGTCGCCAATGTGCGCCCGACGTTGGGAACTCACTTGCCACGGTTCAGGTTAGCACGAAGCGAAGGCCGCAGCTTCTCAGCGCCCTTGCCCTTGTTGTGCAGACCACGGCCGCGCTTTCCAGCGGAGGTCTTGCCACGGTAGGCTCGTCCACGGTGGGCTCGCTTGCCGTTGGCTCGAGAGAACACACCGAGCTGCTTGTCGTTGATGATGGCAGGGTGGTGCGTATCGATCATGATGACCTCGTAGTACTTGTGCTTACCATCTTGGCCGACCCAGTAGGAGTTGAGGACTTCCAAGTTGGGGAAGTGGCGGTTAACACGCTCTTCGGCGATGCGTTGCGTGTTCTTGGCCATCGTGATCTTGGAGATACCTGCCTTGGACGGCTTGCGCTTCATGTGGATCTTGCCCTTGCGAAGGCCACCACGGCGAACACGGGTGCGGATGAGGATGACCCCCTGCTTGGCCTTGTAGCCCATGCGGCGTGCAGCGTCAAGACGGGTTGGGCGCTCGATGCGGCAGTTGACAGGCTCACGGCGCCACTGGGCCATGCGCTGCTGTCGGTACATGTGGGGCAGTGCGTCTTTTGGACGTCGCCAGGTGTCTCGAACGTGTTGGTACAATCCTTGTGCCATGGTGTTCACCTCTGCTTCTCAGCGTCTTGCCGACCTATCTCCCCTTTATGAGCCTGCCCACGCGCTTTGAGCACCCTCACGGGGCCCACGTTGGGAGGCCTTCGGCTTGAATGCCGCGCCATCCACCCCACAGGGATTGAACGTTGGTCCAGCCCATGTCCTGCAGAGATTTGGCAGCGATGGCGCTCCTGAAGCCACCGCCGCAGTAGAGGACGATGCGCACATCATCCGCCAGTTCTTGCTTCTCAATGTCCCGCTCAAGCACGCCCTTCCCAATGTGCACGGCGCCCTCGAGATGACCGGCCTCAAACTCGTGGCGCTCCCGGACGTCGATGACCACCAGCGGCTCACCGTCCTCCATCATCGCCCGAAGGTCACGGGCTTCGCATTCACCGATGTCGCTGCGTGCAGCCTCAACGATGGCGAGGAACCTCGGGCTGTGCTTCTTGGCCATGATTTTCGCAGATGGGTTAGCCTCTTGAGGGCATCGCACCAGCCGGCCAGCATGGCAGGGCAGATCACGGGCCTCGAAGCCGTCATGGAGGCGCTCCGAAGTGGCGTCGCCATCGACCGGGTGCTCGTTGACCGAGCCCACGACACGACCGAACTCCGCGCCCTGTGCGAAACCGCCGGCATCCCGCTGGAGGAAGGGTCCACCAACGACCTGTGGCGCATGTCAGCCGACGGCGCCCAAGTCGCCTTGGCGCTGACCGGTCGCCCCCAAAGCGAGACCCTCGAGGATGTCATGGCCGCCGGCGGTTGCGTCTGGCTGTTCGACGGCGTGGAATACTCCACCAACCTCGGTTTTGCCATCCGAACCGCCGAGGTCTCGGGCGCCGATGCTGTGCTGCTCAATGTTAGCAAAACGCACGAAGAACGGCGTACGATTCGTCGGGCGAGCATGCGAGCCGACCGCTTCATTCCCGTGATCTACACGACCACCAAGGCCATCCTTGAGGCGGCCAAGGCCAACAACGTCCGTATCGTGGCCGCCGAGGACGTCGGGACCAACGGCCCGTGGGACGAAGACCTGACGGGGGACGTCATCCTCGTGGTGGGCGCCGAGCGCGACGGCGTGAGCCCAGAAGTGTTGGCGGCAGCGGACGCCGTGGTGAAACTCCCAATGGACGGGTTTGTCCCGTCGTACAACCTTCAGGTTGCGGTGAGCGTCTTGGCTGTGGAAGCCCTTCGTCAGCGGCAGGCTCGGGGAAACTGAATTAAAGCAAGGTTGTGCACCTGCAGGCATGGGTTTCTTTGCAACCATCGGTCGCGGCTGGGAAATGAGCAAGTTGAGCATGAGCGTGGTCAGGAAAGACCCGGAACTGATGGTCTACATGATCTTCGCCGGCGTGATGAGCCTCGCCTGCCTTATCGGGATGAGCATGCCACAGTTCCTCGTGATGGACTGGGCTGTGAACGCCGACGGGTCCTTCACGCCCGCTTACCTGATGTTCAGCTTCGTCGGCTACATGGTGCTGAGCATCGTCGTCGTGTTCTGGAATTGCGCCATCATCGCCAACGCCAACATCCGACTGACGGGCGGCGACCCGAAGTTCGCCGACGGCGTGAACGCAGCGCTCAAGCGCCTGCCCATCATCATCGTGTGGGGCATCATCGCCGGCAC
>CEUV01154321.1_pt1 | contig 12516 bp, 10 predicted proteins | sample 356401 | NCBI WGS metagenome assembly CEUV01 (sample SAMEA2622710, study PRJEB7988) | marine metagenome | isolation source: saline water (ENVO:00002010), including
GCCGAGGCCAAGGCTAAGGCTGACGCCCAAGCTGCTGCCAAGCGTGCGGCTGACCAAGCCAAGGCTGAAGCGGCTTCTGCGCAAGAGTCCGAGTCTACTGATCGTGCGAGTAGCTTACGAAAGCGTCTTGAGCGTAGCAGCTCGAAGCAAGAGATCGAAGAAGTTGTTCTCGAACTCTCTCAAGATGAGGATCCGATTGCTGCAACGTTTGTTCTTCAAGAGGCTGAAAACTTGGAGGCGGCGGCGGCGGCCCTGGCTCAGTTGTGGCGTACGAAGGATACGCGTGGTGCGGAAGCTCTCATGGGTCTCGAACTCACTCGTGCCTCCGAGCTCATCGATATCATGATTGAGACTCTTGGTGATAGCGAAGCCGCGATTGGATTGGTCAATATGTCTGAACCAGGTCGCATGGTTGGCGTGGCCGAATTCGTTCTCCCCTACTACCTGAGAAGCGTCGTGTACAACGGCGTTGAAATTCTTCGCTTCGTTGCCAATCGCAACATGAAGGCTGCCAAGATTATTTTTGCTGGTTTAGAGATCGAAGAACAAGTGAGCATTCTTCGTCGCGCCAGTCTCGGTTTCGGCGCGCGTCCGGGTGTCGAGAAGCCCGAAGAAAAGCCCGAACCCGATGTTAAGCTCGCCGCCATCCTCTTGACGGGTCTCTCCCCATCCGTCGCTGTGGATGTGTTGCGAACTTTTAGCACCACCGGCGTCAAAAAGGGTAGCGCGAAGTGGAAGCGCCGCCAAGACGTCATCGTCGAAGTCCTCGACGCGTGCAAGGACATCGGCCCCGGCGAAGACTCCATCGCCGAAGTCATTCGCGACCGACTCGACCTGTGATTCCAGCGACCGACATCACTCGCGTCGACGCGATATTGATATTTACGACAACCTTAAATAAGCACACGAGTACAAACAATTAATCCGGCCCGAGCCGTTGTCGTCGCCTCTCGGCGCTTTGAAAATCTTCTCGCACCCACCTCAGGGTGCGTCGCGTCGCGTCCGGATCTTCGCGCGCGACCGCCCGACGTCCGTCGACGCGCGCGAATGTCACCACTTCGTCCGTCGCGCGACGAAAACGCACCGATAAACACTCGAGACGGCGTGCGTGACGAGATCCTCTCGTCTCACGCGAAGGTTCTAAACGCGCGCGCCGACGCCTTCGACGACTACCGGGCGTCGACGCGGAGCGCTGAGCGCGCGACGCCGACGCGAGCGCAGACGACGCTCGACGTTCTCGAACGCGAACGTGGTCGAGCGCGCGCGAGCGCGCTCGGTGAGGTCGATCACGTGACGCCTGTATTGACACCGGGAGGCGCGTTGGGGCGACGAGAGACTACTCGGACGAGTCCGTGGATCGAACGCGTGGCGTACGCGCGAGCGCATCCGTACGCGTCTCCGCCGAGGCGATTGGGTCTGTTCGACGAGTTCGTCGGCGCGAGCGGACGAGATCGTGCGTTGGGTGGAAAGGCGGCGACGACGTCGTTCGGCCGGGAGGCACGGCGAGACGCGCGTGAACCGGCGTGGAGACTGACGCCGAGTGCGTTCGGACGGACGAGGGAAACGAGTGGATTAGATAATAGAGCGATTGTTTATAGGGGGTACGGTGAGACGACGATGGGGGCGACGCAGAGCGCGGGGATGAGGGATGGATCGATGGAGAAGGATGGAGCGTTTGGTGGAGCGGCGACGTTTAAGCGTTTCGATCGAGTGAACATTTTCGGCGAGGCGTTGAAAAAGTACGTGAGCGTGAAGAATTGGGACGATGCGGATGGCTTATCGACGTACAAAGCGTTGATTGCGTCGTACGAAAGCGGGACGCTCACCGGGCGCGCTCAGAGATTAGCTCTGGAGGCAAAGCGGGACGAGCGTGCCGACGCCAGGTCGAAGCCGGAGGATTCGCTCGCCGCGAAACACGCGGCGACGCTGCGTTCGATGCAAGAAACATTGAGAATTAGGCGCGAAAAGTTGAGTCAGGTGCTCTCGTCGTCCACGGCGAGCGGATTAGAGGATCAACTGGAGCGTCTGAGCGTCGAGGCGCGCGAACACAAGGCGCGAAGAGAACGCGAAAAGGCATCAAAACAATTTCTGAAACCACTCACGAAGGCACAACTCGAGGCTGTGGACGACGCACTTCACGCACCATCAAGTGAAATCTTGGCGAGCGCCGCGTTCGTCGGTCAGGGCGCGTTAGAAGCCACCGGGAAAGACATCGCGACGCTGAAACGCGGCACGTGGTTAAACGACGAGGTGGCGAATTTTGCCGTCGGCCTGCTTGCCCGTCGCGAGATGCGACGCATGCCGGAGGGCGAGACGCAACCGAAAGCGCACTTCTTCAGCACGTTTTTCATTAACAAGCTCTATAAACAGACTGGACGTTACGAATACTCGAACGTTCGTCGATGGACGCTGCCGAAGAAGCTTAAATACGACGTCCTCAAGTGCGAGAAGATTTACGTCCCGATTCACCAAGAGGTGCACTGGGTACTCGCCGTGATCGAAGTGAGAGAAAAAACAATCAGTTATTACGACTCTCTCCTCGGTGAATCGAGCGTGGCGGTAAAAAATCTCAAGCGCTGGATCGTGGATGAGGCGAAAAACAAGCTCGGTGAGGACTGGGATCCGGAGGAATGGATCGAAGTCTACCCAAAGGACATTCCTCTCCAGATGAATGGCTGCGACTGCGGAGTCTTCATGTTGAAATACGCCGAGTACCTCTCCTCCGGCGCCGAGCTCGCGTTCGACCAGAAACACATGGAATACTTCCGTAAGCGTCTCGTGTCGGACATACTAGCCGTAGGCATCCAGTGAACGCGAATACAATGTAATAGCTGCTGAACTACAGTACACTAAGTGAACACTAAGTGAACATTCCCTGAACATTCCCTGAACCGAACCACCCGTCGACGACGCCGACGCCGCGCGCGGCTCCAGCCCTCCGCGCACCGACCGATCGCGTACCCTCCTACGCCTCCTTCGGTTTCCCCGACGCGCTCTCCTCCGCCCCTTCCTCGGTCAATCGCGCGCGCGCCTCCTCGCCCGCGTCGCCATCCTTTCGCCCGAATCCCAGACACGACCGCCCCCCGTTCGCGTCCCCGCCGCACTTCACGTACCCCATGGCGAGGAGGTATCCACCGATCGTCACCTTCACCCCCGCCATCGCGAGAACCGCCACGAGCGCGAGCGTGCCGGGTTCCATCCCCGACGCGCGCGTGTGCCGCACGACTGCCTAGGCGGATGGTTCCCGTCCGCATCGACCCGACCCGACCCGACCCACCGCACCGACTGAACCGCACCGATCGATCGATCGATCGACCCGATCGATGCTCGGTTTCAACGCATGCACCATCCGCGCGTCCGCGTCACCGATCGAATGGAACCGATGCACCGATACTCATCGATCGATCGCACCGATATCGATCGGGACGCACCGATACTCATCGGTCCGGTCGATCGATCGATCGCGACCGCGACCGCGGGCACCCGGGGTGCCCGCCTGACGTGGATGGAGTGTGCGGATTCTCGACGTTGATTTGAATCGCGCGAGAGAGGACGACGCGTGGCCGAACGCGCGCGCGGTGGACGCGGACGCGCGGACGCGCGGGTGAGTCCGTGGCGCGGCGTCGCGCGCGAGAGAGAGGGCCGAGACCTCGGGGGCGAACGCGACCGGGCGCGCGTGGGATCTCGCCCGACCACGTCATCCATTCATCCACCGGTCGGTTGGCCGTTCGCGAGGCGTGGTGACGACGAGGATGCGCGTCGCGATGGACGGAGGGGTGGCGCGCGCGGGCGTGAGGATGGAGGGGCTCGGGCGCGAGGACCGGTTCGGCGCGCGCGCGCGGGCGCGAGGTGCGCGCGCGCGGGCGCGAGGAGGCGAGCGACAACGGCAAAGACGCGGCGTGGGCGTCAACGCAGCGAGGGACGAGGATGGGAGCGGGATCGCGCGCGCGGTGGAACGAGACGTCGTAAGGTACGCGAGGAGTCCCGTGCCGGTGTACGTGATGTTACCGCTGAACGTGGTGACGAACGACGGCTGCGTGAACGATCCGGAGGCTCTGCGGAGCGGATTACGAGCGCTTCGGGACATTGGCGTCGAGGGCGTGATGTTGGACGTGTGGTGGGGGATTGTGGAGCGTCACGGACCGAGAAAGTACGATTGGGAGGCGTATCGGGAGGTGATGGATGAGATCAAAGCGGCGGATCTGAAAGTGCAGGCGGTGATGTCATTTCATGCGTGCGGCGCCAACGTGGGCGATGTGGTCGAGATTCCTCTCCCGGATTGGGTCCTCGAGGCGGGCGAGAAGGATCCAGACCTATTTTTCACCGATCAGTACGGGTATCGTAATCCGGAGTGTATCTCGCTGTGGGCGGACAACGCATCAACGTTGGCCGGTCGCACGCCGATGAACACGTACAAGGACTTTATGATTAGCTTTAGAAACACCTTCAAGGCTGAGCTCGGGACGACGCTGACTGAGGTTGCCGTCGGCTGCGGTCCTTGCGGTGAGTTGAGGTATCCGGCGTATCCGGAGAACAAATTCGCACAGCGAGCGTCGCAGTGGACATTCCCAGGCATCGGTGAGTTTCAGTGTTACGATCAACGCGCGCTCGTGTCGCTCGCGCGCGCGGCATCCGAAGCGGGCCACATCGAATGGGGGGGATCTGGTCCGCACGACACGGGCGGGTACAACAATCTCCCGTTCGAGACGGGCTTTTTCCGTTACGATGGAGGTAGCTGGGACTCGGACTACGGATTCTTTTTCTTGTCTTGGTACTCTGGAGAGCTCGTCAATCACGGGGACAGGATGCTCGAGATGACAAAGCGCGTGTTTAACAGAACGGGTGTGACGTTGGCCATCAAGTGTGCGGGAGTTCATTGGTGGTACAACGTTCGATCACACGCGGCTGAACTCACCGCAGGATATTTTAACACTCGAGCCGGGGAAATCGTTCCCGAGCGCGACGGCTATGCTCCGATTGTCAAGGTGTGCAAGAAGCACGGCGCTCGCTTAAACTTCACGTGCGTGGAGATGCATGACAGCGACCATCCTTGGTATTGTTATTGCGGTCCAGAAGGACTATTGCGACAAATCAGATCGGCTTGCGCGCGGTATGAGGTGCCTTTTGCAGGAGAAAACGCTCTCTGTCGATTTGACCAAGCCGCGTACGATAAAATTATTCGCAACTGCGCTGGCGAAGGGCACGACGAAGACATGTGGCGTGAGGGTACGATGCTCCCACCCATGGCGTGTTTTACCTTTTTGCGCTTCAACAACGAGCTGTTTTCACCGCACTGCTTTGAATCTTTCCGAATTTTCGTCCAGCGCATGCGCGACGAAACGGGATTGTTGGATACTTCCGTCGACGTCCGCGCCGAGGACGCAGAAGGAGATCCCGACGAAATCTCATCCGAGTCTCGCGTTCAGCTCGGAATGTAACTTTTACCATGTGTTGTACATTTTGCCACTTTCGCCGCGAAAAGCTACGAATTATTCATGTATTGTAATGTCAAGCGCAGAGGACATCTAAATGCTTGTGTTGAAAATTACAAATAACGACCGAGGACGAAGGCCAGGATGGCGGTCAGTAAGATGTGCAGCAACGTAAAGCCCTTCACGACGCTCTTGCCGCCCTTCTTGATCATCAGGTTCATGTCATTAGTAAGGGCTTTGTTCCTCGCCTGTAAAAGCGACACCTCGCGATGTAAACGAGAACGTTCCTGTTCCGCGCTCTCGTTCGCCGGAGCCGGAGGCAAGACGACTTGTTCTTGGTAAGATTTACCACTCGACACGTACTTGACGCGAAGTCTAGTCTCCTTGATTTCCGCGGACGGGTGTGAGAACAACTCGGCCATGTCTGTCTTTTCTCCGCTAGGCGTCGCTTGAATCAAAAACTTGTCTTTGCAGACGTTGAAGTCCGCCGGCATCTCACGGTGCGCCTGCATCATCACCATCACTTTCATCTCTCCACCGGGCTCGACGATCCCAGTGTTCGGCTTGACGCAATACTTCTTTGGAGACGTCGTCTTCACCTTGAAGGCGAGCTTCGTCCCCGTCGGATTCTTCAACACCATCTCGGACGCGCATTGCTTTCTGAGTTCGACTGTTTCCGCGACATAAAACACACACACACGTCATCATTTCGTCAGTCCACGGCCTCGTGTGCCATCACCATCCACACCACGCGCGCGAACGCCTCGTCGAGATCTTCCAACCGCTGGAAATCGATCATTCTCCCCAGACGCGAAACCGTCTTCGCGCTCCGCCTCCGCGCCCGATCGCTCGCGCGGTCGAGACGATCGGCATTCGTCGCATCGCATCGCGCACGCACAGGCAAACGGCAATTCACCGGACGGGGTGACGACCAAGTTATCTCCGCTCATCGGAGATTATTGGATTCGTTCAAACAACGTTCTCTTCGTCGACGACGACGACGACGGGCCTTCGTCGAGATTGGCGCGCGTGCGGCGCAGAGGATGGAATTCGGTGCGCGAGTGCGAGGTCTCGCGTCCTGGATCCGCGCGAACGCCGCGGTGTGCGGACGCGCGCGTTCCTCGCGCGCATCCGAAGCGTGGACGAGTCGTGAACCAACGGACGAGGGACTCGCGAGCGCACGAGGTCGCCGCGCGCGAGGCGGAGAGGCGAGGACGGCGAGTGAGAGCTCGAGTGGTAGAATATCGTCGAATAATCATCGAATACATTGAAATGAAACACGACGCGTGCGCCAAAAATCTTGTATTTTTTCGTGTGTGTGTGTGAGAGTGATGCGCTCGCGCGTGAGCGGTAAAGATGTGACGCCCCAGGTCGGAGACGAAGACGTCGCGGCTCGCCGCGCGGCAAAGGAAGATGAGCTAAAGGCGGCGTTCGCACCGACGGGCGTTTACGCGCACCAAGTTCGCGGGTTCTTGAAAGCGTCCATCGCATCGGCTTCCGGAGAGCCCGGGGCCGGGTTGTGGTCGTATTGGAACTCGCAGTATCTCGGGAGAGACATGAGGATGGACTCGATGCGGCCGCCGGTTTTCAAGCCAAAGGTGGTTCCGCGATCGTAGACGAGGTTGAACTCGACGTAGCGACCACGACGCATTTGTTGCCACGCGCGTTGTTCCGGCGTGAATTCGTCATCCTTGTGCTTTTCAACGAGCGGAACGTACGCCGGGACGACAGCACTCGCCATGTCCGTCGCAAAGGCGAGTAGTTCTTCCTTGCTGCGGTCGTTCATGTCGTCGAAAAAGACTCCGCCGACGCCGCGGCGTTCTTCGCGGTGCTTGATCATGAAGTAATCGTCAGCCCATTGCTTGAATCTCGGGTAGTACTCGTCGTCGTGCTTGTCGCACACATCCTTCAACGTTTGGTGGAAGTGCTTGACGTCGTCTTCGAAGACATAGGACGGGGTCAAATCGGTACCGCCGCCGAACCACCACGCCCGTGGCGCGCCCGCGGCGCCCTTCGGCGCGTCCGTCTCAAAGTAACGGTAGTTGAAGTGCACGGTCGGCGCCATCGGGTTGTGCGGGTGCATCACACTCGAGATACCCGCCGCGAAGAACGGAATCATCTCCGTGGACTCGCCCGCTTCGCCAGTCGCCGCGCGGTACGCCTCGGGCGGCATTTGCCCGTACACCACCGACACATTCACGCCAGCCTTTTCGAACACGTTCCCATCTTGCAACACGCGCGAGACGCCACCTCCACCGGCCGGTCTCGTCCACGCGTCCTCGTGGAACGGCTTTCCGTCCAACTTGGAGATCGCATCGCAGATTTCATCCTGCGCCTTTCGAATCATCTGCTCAAACTTGGCTCGCATGGCGCTGTCGTCGCCAGCCTCTCCCGAGCCATCCCTCAGCAGCGTCGTCGGCGCGGCGTCGATCTTCACCTCTTGTTCGATACCCTGCGCCGCGGCGCGCGCGAGCGCACCCTTGGCCGCCCGTCCACCGAGTCGCACCACCGCCCCGCGTCGCACCGCGCTCGACGCCCGCGTCGTCGTCGTCGTCCTCGCGCCTCGGGGTTTATCCACCGCGCGGGACATCGTCATCGCGGTCGCCGTCTTACACGTCGCGCTCATCGTCATCATCCGTCTCGACGCCGGTACGTGCGAGTCGCGTTCGTCGCCTCTCGATGTAACGTGTCGCGCGCGTCGACGAATCACGCGCGCGCGCGACGCGTCCCCATCCATCCTCCCCGCGTCCCACCCGAATCATCCAATCGCTCAATCTATCCATCCATCCATCCATCCACGCGCGGCCTCGAATCGATCGATCGAATCGATCGATGATTCACGATACCACCGATCGATTCGATCGATTCGATCGATCGATCGATCGACCGACGCGCCATCGTCCGACGATATCTTCGCGCGCGGTCGATGTCCATCGACCGGTCGTGACCGGTCGATCGTGGACCCACTCGACGTCTCCGCGAGCGAATCAAAAATCACGAGATTGCACGCGCGATTTGTCCCTCGGGGGGGGGACACACCGTCGAGTCGTGACCCATCACGGGGTCCCGTCGCCGGCACCGACCGACCGACCGACCGACCGACCGCTCGGCGCGCGCGATCTTTCGCGCCGTCCGGAGGAAAGGTCGACAATCGCGGGCATTCGAGTGGGACAAACGATCGTCGTGCGGTCGCGTGACAGTGCGACGCGCGAACGCGAGCGTGCGCCGAGGACGGGTGTGAACGACGAGGGAAGAGCGCGCTCGTGCGCGCGTTCATGGGCGCGAATCGCGGCGTGCGCGCGGCGTGCGCGTGGGAAGGGTGCGTGGAAAGTGCGCGAAGACACGTGAACGGAGGGGCGCGGGAGCGGTGAGCAGAGGGCGGTGATGGGATTTTTCGGACGGTCGAAGTCGAAGAAACGCGCGGAGGCGGTGGTGAGCGCCGAGCGGTGGTCCGGGGACGAGAACGAGGTGGCGCGGGTGGGGCCGGAGAGAGGTTCGCTGCGGGCGAACGCGAGCGCGTCGGTGAGCAAAGCGGGGTCTCGAAGCGGCGAGTTGAGCGAAAATGGGTCGAATAAGAAGTTGAGCCTGGAAGTGGCGCTTCAAGAGGAGAGTGTGGATACGCTTTCGGAGTTTTCGACGTACCAGGACTCGCCAATCGCGAAGAAGAGTCTTCGCCGAAGGTCAGTGGAATTGCACAGACGCATCGGCGGAATCGGCCTCTCGGCTTCTAAACAGGCGTTGGTGGACTCAGCGATCGACGAAGTCATTGCAGATTCGCTCGAGCACGAAATTAGTAATATGGGAGCGGAAGAAGTGGGAGTGTATAGAACGATGTATCACACGGTTCGTCGACTCATGAACCTCGAAGATTCGAAGCGGTTGCACGGTTTGGAGACAGATCCAGAACAGACGCTCGATGCGATCAGAAACGCGTTGAGCGTCGCCGATGCATTGATTTTACAATCACATGGAAGTGCAGCCTCGCGCCAGGCGACGGATCTCCTCGATCCCATCGCGAAAGGATTCGTCGCGCAGTTTTTCCAGAATGGCCAGAATATGACGTCGATAGTGCTAGCGCAAAACATGGCGCAGCTGTCGCTCGAAATGAAGGCTCCGCGCGTTGTGACTGAGTCCGATTCGAATCGGTCGACTTCGATCGTGATCTCGGCGAACTTGAACCATGATTCCACCTGCGACCATGGTTCCGACTGCGATTGCGACTGGAATGAATTCATAACGAGCTGGACTTCGTTCAACGTTCATGAATACGCCGCACTTTTCGCTGGGAAGAAGACGGGTCCATTGGAGGCGATAGCACACAGTCTCTTTAAGCGCTTTGATTTGTTTTCAAAGTTACCTCTGAAGTCTTCCTCAGTTGCGACATTTATGAGAAGCATCGAGTCAAACTATCGAGACAACGACTATCACAACCATGTTCACGCCACGGACGTCACCCAAGCGATGGCTTATTTCATCGAGACGAGCCTTCTCGAACAAATCGATCCAATCCACATTTTCGTCTTGCTCACGTCTGCGATTGTCCACGACGTCGGTCATCCTGGCGTCAACAATCCGTTTCTCGTGAATACATCGTCAGACGACGCTGCGCGATGGAACAACATCAGCGTAAACGAAAATGGACATCTATTCACGGCTTTCAGCCTTCTGAAAAAATGCAGAGTATTGGCTGGATTTTCCGTGCAAGATTGTGCGCAGATAAAAAAGTGGATGCAAAAGATGATTCTCTTCACCGATATGGAATTCCACGCCGAGTTAGTCCAGCGCGTCATGAAATGCGCCGCTGATGAAACAGTGGATGGTGTTTTGAAACCAGTCAAGGAATGGACTGAGACCTGGGTTCCTCTGGCGTACATCCTACACTGCGCTGATATCAGTAATCCAGCTCGACCTTATGACTTGGCGTTGTCTTGGGCTGTCGCTGTGACGGATGAATTCTACAAACAAGGGGATCGTCAACGCGCCATGGAAATGTCTGTCGACGGGTTCATGGATCGTAAGCTCTCGGGCCCAGGGGTGACCCAATCGAACCAGCTCGGTTTCATTCGATTCGTCGTCAAGCCGACACTACTGGTGATGCAGTCGTTCATGCCCGAGGCGGCAAAGGCACTGCTGATAAACTTGGAAGAAAACATAGAGCTCTACGAAGCTGATGTCGCCGCTGCAAAGCAGACGACATAGTTATGTTGTTGTACAATGTATAAATGCTAAATCCGTATACGCACAACGTGAATTGTTTTAAATTACTTTTGCTACGGTCTCTGATTTCCCAGGATGATTCCGAACCTTGCGGTGTCGTGTCTGTTCCGGATCGAACCCTGCCTCTTCCGCTCCGTATGTGGCCCAATCCGGCGTGGGTTCGATGTAGTCGAGGGATGAAAACTTTTCACCGCTCGCGACTAAACGTTGGAATTTGTCGTAATCAATCCACGTGTGCCACTCGTTATCGATCTTGTAGTCTTTGGTTCGTGCGAGTAGGATGCAACACGAATGTGCGTGCTCGCACGCGAGCCCATACTCCTCCTCGCCGTTTTCCTGGCGTCTAAGATTTACGATTGCCTCACCGAATTCACACACGTCTTTGTGATACGGTACATTCTTCATCGTCAACGACGACGCGTCGCTACTACCACAATACGTCACGCCTTTGATTTCTATGAAATCCGGCTTGCCTAGATCGATTAATTTAGCGTACGCGGCGACTTCTTCCATGTTCCATCCAGAGACGAGCGTCAACCGATACACTGTTCTCTGTTGCTTGTCCCTCAAAGATTTGAGGGATTCGACGAAACGCTCCCAGTAATCCGAGAAGAGCGGTCTATCTATGGCTTTCAACGTTTCTGGGGTAGCGGCATCGACTGAAACATACAGCTGCGTGATCGGCGGTAAGTTTGTGATGGCCTCTGGGAACTGAGCGTTCGTGACCAGAAATGTGCTTATTTTCCTCGAGTGCAACTCGCTCACAAACTTCCCGATCTCAGGATACATGATGGGCTCACCGACGAGGGACAGAGCGCAGTGTTTCGGATTCATACCTTCGGCTAGTTTTTCTGGTAACACTCCCGGAACTCCCTTCATTTGCTTCACCATTTTGCAATGCTCGGACACCGCGGCTTCCACGAGCTCCAAGGGATCATCCATCTGCCAACGCCACGTTTTCCCGACTGGATTCGTGTGGTGCCTCCAGCAGAACGTGCACTTATTCGCACACGCCAATGATGGTGTGGTTTCCATGCATCGATGACTTTCGATACCATAAAATGTGTGCTTGTAGCAACCGCCTCTGCCCCGAAGCATCGCCTTGGTCCAGCGGCAGAGTTTCACTCCAGAGTGAGAACCTAAAATTTTGTAACCCTGTTTCGTCAGCGCTCCGCGTAGCGCGTCGGTGACCATTTCTTTCTTTTCGCCTCCGTGTTCGTCCGCGATGTCTTCCATGTCTTGATCGTCTTCACTTCCCGCGATGCTCGGCTCGCCTTCGACGTCGCTCTCGTAGCTGTCTTCGGCTTCGGCGGAATCTTCCTTTGCGTCGAGAATGCTCATCGATCCCTCGTCTTTGTCTTTCACGGAGCGACCTTGGGAAGATGAAAGCCTTTGCACTAGTTTATCACCCCACTCTTCGAACTGTGCCTCCATCCTTCCGCCCGATTCGTCGCCGTCGCACCGACGCGCCAGGCGTTCGCCCCCCATTCGAGCCAATTGCGCGTCCAACTCTCGACCGGCACGGTTGAAGTTATCCCCGTACTCTCTGTTCCCACACCCGTAAACCGCGTACCGCACATGTTTCAGATACATCCATCCCGTTCGTTCGTCGTACGCAGCCTCTCTCGCCCATCTCGCCAACCACGCGCCCGACTCGGGCGCCTCCCCGCCCTCGTGCGTGCTCACGACGAAAATCGCGATCACGTCTCGTCCCGACGCCAAGACTCTCTCCGGATCGTCCAGGCTTTTCGCATCCACGAGTTCAAACGTCTCGGACGACGCCGCGTTCAACTTTTCCCGCAAAGACGTCGCGAACCTCCTCGACGTCCCCGTGAGCGACGCGTACACCACCACGCGCCTCCCCGCC
>CEUV01041057.1_pt1 | contig 12482 bp, 7 predicted proteins | sample 356401 | NCBI WGS metagenome assembly CEUV01 (sample SAMEA2622710, study PRJEB7988) | marine metagenome | isolation source: saline water (ENVO:00002010), including
ACCCATCCAAGAAAGGGCCACAAGGCTTGCCATGCGCCCAAGTAGCCAAAGTACCAGTACTGGAGCCATCCACGAGAGTCTTGTCATCGAAATCAACCATCTGCGAGTAAATGCAGCCAATGAAATAAATCGTTGACAGAATGAAGGGAATATGCGTAAGAAAACAATGAGCAGAATAAGATAAACTACCAATGCGGATTCTAATCTTCGGTTTGGACGCATCAAACCATCTGGGGTAAACATCACGACGGAGAGCGGCAAGATAACCAGAATAAGTTGGAACGGAATTGCGAGTAAAATCAACCCACCATGCGTTGAGATCAAAGAGTAACCATCTTGCATTCTTTTGTGGACGATAAGCGTTAATCGTCCATGAGGTGATTGTTTGTATGCTGCTTTTGCTTGGCGGAGGGCCTTTGCATCTCTTGCAACTCTTGAAAATCCAAAAGCGGCTCTCCAACCTCCTTTTTCTGTGACCCAAACGGGAGTGAAACCTCCCGTGATCAGGGCGAGCATTAATGCAATCATTCCATAGGTTATGGAGGCCGTTAAAATCCATGGAATCATTTCTTGTTCAAAGGATATGGTGAAATTATCATTTTTACTGGTAAATCGAAACAAATATGTAATGGAAAAAGCGGCCATAGGCGTGAGAAATATTTGGCAAAAAACCACGGCTGTGAGCCATATTCTCGCGGCGAGCGTGCCTTTGGATTTTGACGCGCTCATGCCTTGCCCTTGTCAATAGGGAAGTCAAAGGTTACGCTCGAATTGTAACACAAATATTCAATTCCCACAATGATTCTTATTTTCCGTCAAGAAAACATCAAACAACCATCTCTATATGCCGGTCATGATTGGGATTCTTGTTTGCTATGAATAACAAGGCGTTAGCGATGGTTATTTGGCTTCTCGTAGCACACTCAATCGGCGCAATGGTAGAACCTGCCGAGGCAGCATCTGCTCGTGGAGGAGCAAGCGACGACTTTAGTATTGAATCCATTTCGCTTGGAAATCAAACCGTGATGCCTTCCCAATGGACCAATCCTGATGGTGTGACCTTGGATTACGTCATCGCTGGAGAGTCAATTGAAATCTCAGTCGAGGTATCCAGAGGAGGATCTGGTTTCGTTGGAAATGATGGTATATCTCAACTCGACGTGATTCACCCAATTGGTTATGTCATGGAATCATTTACTTGGATTACGGCAGATTTGTATCCTGGAAACAGTCAGACTCACAAGATAACATGGACGCCAGCGGTGGCTCACTCAATCCTCAATAATTCAACCAACGAGTTATCAGGTGGCATTATGCTCAAAGCGAGCGTCAATTATGCTCCAGATGACATCAATGGAAATGATGAAATGACAACGCAGGTACCAGTTGCCGTACTCAAGGACCCCATGGATGTACCCGCAAACACCCAAAACCAGGACCAATTCTTTGCAGGTCGTTATCCTTCAGAAGGAGGACAAGCATTTGCTACTGGTATATGGCAAGATGAAAACAGCGGTGGTGCTGTTGGTGATGGTCTGTGGCGTCATTCCAACCCGGGGGCAGATTATCCGGCAAATGCACATGACAGAGCCGTTTACGGATATTTTACGCAACAAACGAATCAGTGCGAGAGTGGATACAATATCGATTCTGGCTTAGCCGCAGTATATGGCGTGGTTGTCGTTTGCAAGCGAGCCTTAAATTCCTTTAATTTCGTGAGCCTTCAGTTACATGCACAAGCTTGGGGCGATATGGGTTCAGGAGATGATTACGCTGGAATCGAATTGTGGAGAGGAGCCGGGGGTCCCCAATTTTCCATGGTGCACCAATTTGAACTCAATGACCCTGCACCGGTCAATGTTGCCGGTTCATGGACCAATATTACATGGGATCCAACGGAGGAACTTGGTGGTTACAATTGGAATCTAGGATTCCTTTTCCATTCCGATGGAGGAGGCGCAACATCTGGATTCCGTGTCGATGATTTTGTGGTCTTTGGAGTCGAAAAGGTTGATAATTTTACCATTGACGTTGATTGCATCAATCCTGAAAATGGTATCTTTCCCATCGACGGATATACAACTTATCCAAATAACATCGTCTCACTCAAATGCATGGTTACCAATAACGGTTACCGCTCAGCATCCGTAAGGGTGCAATCCAATGTGACCAATACTGATTGGATGAATCAATCATCCATTCGAATTGAAGTCGAAGGAGCATCAGGAACTGGAACCAGTGTGCTGATGCCACCACTAAAGCCAAGTGAGCCAATTGAAACTTGGGTTAACCTCACCATCCCACCCGGTTCCGATGTTCAACAACAATTGTGGAATGTTTGGTGGCAAGATGCAGGAGGCACTGCCTCTGGTATCAAAGCGTATTATGAAATTGAACTTGAAGTAAAGCAACAGTTCAGTGTCTACATGACTACAGATACGCCCACTATCGCAGCATCGCTGGGCCCAGGAGAAACAGGATCGATGCCATTTACGCTACAAAATTCGGGTAATCGTGATGCATCGTTCAAATTAACATCAAACTTCTTTGGGGGCGGGGATGGCTGGGATGCAAGTTTTGTCTTTGCTGATGGCGGAACATACAACCCACTAAGTCAAATTCCGATTACAAGAGGTGAATCTGTTGACATGTTCTTCAATTTCACGGCTCCGCTTCAAATCGCACCGGAGGAATATCCATTCTCAATTAGTGCGACATGCCCAAGTTGTGGAGACACATTATTCGGCAATAAGGTCTTGAGCAAAAAAGTCAACATTCCAGTCTACAGGGAAGCGACTTTGACAACATTTACTGAAAGCATCATCGCTCCTGCTGACGGCATTCAAAAATCAATCAATCTCGAGTTACACAATCTTGGGAACGCTGAAGAAACCTATCTCCTGAGTTTGACGCAATCTAATAACAATTTGCAGGCTTATCTCAACAAAGAAGTCTCTGCCTTGCTTGAACCATGGGACGTCGCTCCTGATTCGAATATCAAAGTATTATTGCCAATGCCTATCGGTTTGCAAACAGGATTCTATTTCGTGACCGTAACGGCCATCAACACCAATGATTCATCGGTAAGGGCTGTCATAAACCTTGAAATTGAGGTTGTGGACACTGCAGCAGTTCAAGTAAGAGACGAAATATCTCTGGATTCTTACACCCCAAATGGTCCCTCGGTAACCATGCCGTTTAATGTGACAAATACCGGAAACAATCCGGATCGATTTGTAATGAGTATGGAAATTCCAGAGGGAATGTCAGCAAATTTTGAACAATTGGTTGATAGTAAAACCAAGGTACTTAATCCAGGAGAATCGATGAATGTATTGGTTCGGTTTTCATTCTCATCCGAGGCTCAAGGAACGCTCAAACTCAAAGTTACAGCCACCAGTGAAAATGATCAAGATATCAGTTCCACTGGAAATTGTGAGTTCCTTGTGGGTTCACAAAATTGGTTACGAATTATCTCAATCGAGCGACCAATTTACACCGAAGCAGGAGAATACGAGGTTGTCGTTACGGTCAGAAACCAGTATTCTGACAATCAATCGGTTGACATGAGTCTTGAGAAGGGCGATTCTCGAAACTATTTTTCTTCATCAATCGCCTCCAGGGATTTGAATTTCTTGCTTGCTGTCGGTGCTGAGAGAGACGTCACTATCACGCTTGATATTCCCGATTCATCAATTGAGAACCTACTCAGCGATGAAATCACAGTGAACCTCACCATTTGGGCAACATCGGGTACGGTCTCAGAATCGGTACCGTTTGTGCTCGAGGTTTCGTTAGTGAAGACGGCCAAGGACCTCACAGCCGACCGTGTTGAATCTTCTACCTCGAACGTAGGTGCCATCGCAACATGGGCTGTAGGTGGTTTACTTATCATCGGGCTAGCAGTTGTATTGATTCGCATACTCAATGCGACTGAAGAAGAAGATACAGGATGGACGGACCAAGAATATGAAGACCATCTTGCTGCAAAATATGGCGCCGTTACTGCCGCTCCAACACTTGATGCGCCCACTTCATTTGCCAGCCAAACACCCGCGTATTCACCACCTTCTCTTTCAGACCCAGCTCCAGTGGCTGCATCGGTGCCAATACCTCAATCTCCTCCACCATCATCTCCCGCACCTATCGTTCAACCGACTCCCCCACCTGCAGCGGTTCCACAAGTACCTCCACTTCCTCCAGAAGGTCTGCCTCCGGGCTGGACGATGGAGCAATGGGAAGCCTACGGGTCTCAATGGCTCGCCTCTCAGGGTCGCTAGACTCTGACGATGGATTCAAGACATGGTTGCCCTGCGATGTATTACTGAGGCCGGCATATGTACCAAAATGGACAAGCACCAATTTTTATTCTGAAAGAAGGCACAGAAAGAACTCGTGGCAAGAGTGCTCAATCGAATAATATCGCAGCAGCGAAAGCCGTTGCCGATGCAGTTCGATCAACCCTCGGTCCAAAAGGTATGGACAAAATGCTGGTAGACAGCATGGGTGATGTTGTTATCACCAACGACGGGGCCACCATACTCAAAGAAATGGATATTGAACACCCTGCAGCTAAAATGATTATCGAAGTTGCCAAGACGCAAGAGCAACATTGTTTCGACGGTACGACCACTGCTGTCGTTCTCGCAGGAGAATTACTCAAGCGTTCCGAAGACCTTATCGAGCAAAATGTCCATCCAACCGTTATTTGTGAAGGATTCAGGATGGCTTGTGAGAAGGCTGTTGAAGGATTGGAGTCGCATGGCATCTCTACAGAAGGCAAAGATGCAGTTTTGATGGAAGTTGCAAAAACCAGCCTCACCGGTAAATCAGCTGGAGCCGTAAAGTCATTTTTAGCAGATATTTGTGTTCGTGCAGTGAATGCGGTCGGACAAGTAGAAAATGACGAACGTATGGTCGATCTTGACGATATCAAAGTCGAAAAAAGACAAGGTGGTTCGATTAAGGACAGCACACTTGTTGATGGAATTATTCTCGACAAAGAGAGAGTTCATGCAGGGATGCCTCGTTCGATATCCGATGCAAGCATTGCCCTCATCAACAGTGCTATTGAAGTCAAGAAAACTGAGGTTGATGCAAAAATTCAAATTACGGACCCAAACCAATTAGCCGCCTTTTTGGAGGAGGAAGAAGGTTACATTCGTCAGTTGGTTGAAACCATCAAAGCGAGCGGAGCCAACGTGGTTATTTGTCAGAAAGGCATTGATGATCTTGCACAGCATTACATGTCCAAATCAGGTATTTTTGCCATTCGCCGTGCCAAAAAGAGTGACATGGAGGCATTGGCAAAGGCTACCAACGGTCGTGTCATTACCAACATCGATGACCTTTCCAAAGAAGATTTAGGAAAAGCCGCACGAGTAGAACAGAGAAAAATCGGAGATTCTGATATGACTTTCATCACAGGATGCGAAGAAGCCAAGTCGGTTTCCGTATTGCTGAGAGGAGGAACCGAACACGTTGTCGATGAGATTCGCAGAGCCTTTGATGACGCTGTAGGTGTTGTTTCAGTCGCATGGGAAGACGGAGCCGTATTGACTGGAGGAGGTAGTGTTCTCGCTGCATTATCCAGAGATTTGAGAGCTTTTGCAGAATCCGTTGGAGGAAGGGAACAAATGGCTATTGAAGCATTTGCTACAGCCCTTGAGATCATTCCTAGAACACTTGCAGAAAATGCAGGGCTCGATCCGGTTACCACGATTATTGAATTGAGAAAAGCACATGCAGAAGGCGATTCAAAATCAGGAATCAACGTCTATGAAGGCGGTGTGATGGATATGAAAGAAGCCAATGTTTTGGAACCTCTCAGAGTTGTTGAACAAGCCATCCTCTCCGCTACAGAAACGGCCACAATGATTCTTCGAATTGATGATGTTATCTCCTCAAAGGGCATCTCCTCTATGGGTGATGAAATGGATAACATGGGCTTTGATATGTAAGTTTGAACCCCTCACTCAATACTCACAAAAACATGAGAGAATTGCGAACCTTGAAAGACTACTGAGAGGTCGAACCGATTGTCGAGGGGGCAATGCCATGACAATCGTCGCAAAAGTGTGGATTGAAGAAGATTGCATTACTTGTGATGCTTGTGCCGACATTTGCCCTGAAGTGTTTGATATCACCGATGAATCCAGTTTTATCATTGCTGATGTGAGAGAAGATGGAGCCTTCAACAGAAACGAAACCAAATCTCCGTTGAAAGGGGACATAGGTGCTCAGTTAGGAGAAATTATCATCGAAGCTGCTGAAGCCTGTCCAGTTGAAGTCATCCAATACGAGTTGGCCGATTCAGGACAAAGCGAGGCTATAGAGGAAGAAGCACCAGTCGCAGAAGTTGAAGTTGCTGCCGCTCCGGTTTCAGCAAGTGCACCAGTCGTAGATGGAGCATTAGCAAGCGTAATGGAGGGAGAAAGAGAACTTGTGGTCATGTTTGGTTCTCAAACTGGCAATGCAGAAGGCCTTGCGGCTGCAACAGCCAAGAAAGCAGCAGACTATGGATTGCAAGCCAAAGTCGTCGATATGGATGGATACGATCTCAAAAATCTTGCACAAGTTAAGCGCCTTTTGCTCATTACCTCAACATGGGGTGAAGGAGAAATGCCAGACAACGCCGAGGCACTTTGGCAATCAGCCCTTTCTGCATCTGGCATGAACCTTGCCAATACTCACTTTTCTGTTTGTGCCATTGGCGATAGTTCCTATGACGAGTTTTGCAAAGCAGGGACGGACTGGGATGAAAAATTATCCGCTTTTGGAGGTCAGAGAATTCATGACATTCAGTTATGTGATGTCGATTATGAGCCACCTTACCTTCTTTGGGTCAATGAAGCCCTCAGCAGAATCGCATGTGTTGATGAGTCTGGAACATTCCAAGTCGAACTTGTCGATTCCATGAAAGAATATGCATCAGGTTCTGCCGACGACGTGGCCGATGATGGCGATTTTGCACCTGGTCAAGTTCAACAAAGTGACATGGATATTTCCTTCAAGATATTCCGATACGATCCAGCAACTGCTTCAACCGGTTGGGATGAGTTCGCTTTTTCCATTCCCGGCCACGCAACCCTACAGGATGCTTTACTGGCCATCAAAGGACAAATCGATGGTAGTCTTACCTTCAGAACCAGTCATGTCACTGGTACAAATCCGCTTACGGGAATTAAAGCAAATGGCAGAATTGTCATGGCCGATACAGTGAGAGTTGTGGATTTGTGTACCCATGCTATGGAACTCAAACTCGAACCGATGCCAGGTCATGAAGTAATCAAAGATCTAATGGTTTCATATGATGAATGGCAGCAACATCGTCTCAAGTCGAAACCTTGGATGCAATCAGATCCAAGAATCGGAGACCGATTACCTAACGGAATGCCAATGGGAGCAATTCCTGCTGCTGAAGCTACCGCACTTCACGCAATCAATGCGGTCATGAGTCACCAACTTATTCAAGGGATGAGTGATTGTTATGACAGCGATTCAAAGTATCGTGGTCCGGGACTCAATCTTCTTGAATGGGCCAGAAGCCAAGACCCTCGAGTGGGTTCGAAGCAACGCAAAGCAATCATGGAGTCTTTGCAAACCCACGGCGGAGTGTGGGATGAAGCCGATCTCTCGTCTCTTTCCCGTCATGGCAAGTCAGGACAAATCGCAGCCGATTCTTTGTACGATGCACGTTCTCGCCTATTGGCTGAGTTCAATTTCATAGGAAGACCAGGTCGATTGGCTAAGAATTATGCTCGTTCAGTGAAGTCAAGTGGAAATGTCAATGAAACCACGTTATATCGAACTGTTTTAGGTCCATTTGGCCTCGCTTCAAATATCATGAATGGTGTTTCGCTGAGAATGTTGCTCGGTTTTACTCGCAATGGAGGTCCAATCATGCGTGGTTTCCAAGGTATGCTCGTTCCGCCGGCTGGTATTGGAAAAATTCCAAACATGTTCAATGCAAGGATACAAAATCATCACGAAGTGGTCGCAATTTTCAACGAAGTTGATACAAGGTTCTAGGTGTTCATATGGCTAAATATTCCTACTATCCTGGTAACGCCGCCAGACAAAGTTGTCTTGAAGTAGAAGACACCATTCAACCAATGTCATCATCTTTAGGCATCCAACTTATTGAAATGCCAGGCTACAGCAGTGATGGTGGAGATGTCATTAAGCAAAGCAACAAGTTTCTCCAACTTGTCTTGAACGCTCGGAATTTTGCGATTGCAGAAGAGAATGGTCATGACATCATTACTGCTTGTGCCTCAGCACACGGAAACATGTCAGATGCGCTTCATAGACTTCAATCTGATGCCGGTCTCCTTGCAGAAGTAAATACCACCTTGGAAAAAACAACGGGTAAAATTTTCAGCGGCGAGATACAAACTCACCATCTCTTGCATATACTCGTGGAAGATATTGGATTGGATACAATCAGATCCAAGGTGACAAATCCTCTTGACATGAAAGTTGCAGGATACTATGGTTCAATGATGCAGAGAGAAGGTTTTTGCGCCAAAGATGATCCATTCAATCCTTCATACTTTGAGCAATTAATTGAGGCTCTTGGAGGAACGCCAGTAGATTATCAATCGAAGACGGCAAGCGTTGGGGCACCAAGTTTACTCACACTCGATAAACCAGTCATGCAAATGACGGCAAAGGTTCTATCGCAAGCAAAAGCCGCTGGAGCACAATTACTTGTTTCCGCCTGCACACTATCTCATGCCAATCTTGATTCTTACCAAAATAAGGCTCGCAAGCACACCGGTAAAGATACTAATCTCCCCGTCATTCACCTTTCAGAATTGGTTGCATTTGCCTTAGGATATCACGTTGACCGATTCGCTCAACTTCGAACTAGAGCCTTGGTTATCGGTGGATGACGAACCCCATCGTTCTGTGAATTTGCCTTGCTTGTAACGCATTAAGGCCTTGAATATTTTTTAATTGATTTAGGTTCATGTTGGCCAATTGACCAATGGAATGGTTTTGTAACAGTAGTTTTGCGGTCTTGTATCCTATTGATTGGATCGCTTGCAAAGTTTTCATTGCGAATTGGAATGTTTTCTTATCTTGAGCATGCATTTTGTTTCGATGTTTGTTCAATTTGGTATTTGGCATGTCGAAATCTGGAATCGTATCATTATTGGTCTCACTATATTCACTTTCTTTGACAATTATTCTTGTGATAAACCGTGCAACATGCCAATAATTTGGTAGCATGATGACAGAAATATTTGTTTGAATCGCCAAGTATGCTAATGCTCCTTGAATGGCATTTGGATGGATTGTTCTTTGTGTTCTGAAATCGTTTCCTTCAATAATCATGATTGGATGCATGCACGCATATACCAATCGGTTTGCTTGTTGAATAAATCGACCATCGATGATTGAATCAATTAGATCTCTGATGGTCTTTCTCTCGATGATTATTCTGTCACCGATTTGTAAATCACCTGTTTCCAAATTTTCTATAGAATAATTAACTCCGAACCTTTTCAAAGCGACAGCAAAACTTGAGCGACACTCTCTATGGTCGAGTATAACTCCTAGGTTTGCTTTTTTTTTGGGTCAATAGATTCAACTTCCTCTTGGGCTGATTCTAAGTGTGTTTCAATGGAATCTGGATCAATAAATTCCTCTAGACCTCTTTGTAAGGATGGCCTTTGAGGTAATTGAACTTCTTCTTGTTGAATGATTTTAGGCTGATCTGCTTCAATTTCTGCATTCTTAGGTTGAATAAGTCTTTCTTTTTCTGATTCGATGAATGCTTCTGCACGAATAATTTGACCATCAGAAGTCTTCACAGAAAAGGCATCCAACATCCCAACAGAAGAAGGCATTTTTCGAGGGAGTCTGGCTTGGCGTCGTAAATTTTCTAGATTTGCAAACATTTTCTTTTCTTTGTTGTGGGACGCTAATTGTATGTATTCATCTCTGGTGTTTTCAGTGATAAATGCATGAACATCGCCATCACTCTTTCTTGCCGTTCTTCCTCTTCGCTGTATGGCCCTAATAGCGCTTGGAACCGGTTCATACATGATGACTCTCTCGGCTGCAGGAATGTCTAACCCCTCTTCTGCTACAGATGTGGCAACTAAGACATTGAAGGTACCATCGCGGAACTTTTGGAGAACTTCTCTTTGCTTTTTCTGATTCATACCCGCACTGTCTCCTTTACTTGCCTGTCCAATGAACGGCGTAACTCTCAAGCGAGTGTCTTCTTTGAGATATTCACACAATATGTCTACTGTGTCTCTGTACTCTGTGAAAATGATGATTCTTCCCTCAGGGTGCCTTCTCATACCCTGAGTAACTGTTTTTTTTGTCAGTTTTAGTTTGGGGTGAAGTTCATCCATTAGACTGAGTCTTCGATATGCATCGTGAACAGCAGGGAGTGAGAGAAACCTCGCAGATTTTCGATTTTTCTTTCTGCGTTCACTGTCAGACCTCTCGAGATAAGCCAATGCACATTTTACACCCTGTGTTTCCACAAGGTCAATCAAACGAATGAGCCTGCGAATGTCACCGATTCTCCTTGCAGCATCGTAACCCCGTTTGTCATCTCTTTGAATGGCCGCACTGGCTCTTCGCTGTGCTTCATTGATGGCCCATGATGTCAACCTTCCTTGGGCTGATAAAAAACCGCCCCTCCTTAGATAATCACTTTCAACTGAAAGTTGATTATTCAGCGGAGAAATCAGTGCATTGATGCCTTCTGGCAACTGAATCCGATGATTTTCTATGTGCATTTCTGTAGCATAAGGCTTGAGCAAATCATCATCTCTCTTAGCGAGATGCATTCTTTCGATTTGTAAGTGGTTTGCAACCTGCAAAATATCATCTCTTTTGGTACCAGGTGATGCCGTAGCGCCAAGCATCGCTCCTTGAGGGTTAGCTTGGAAATACAAATTGCCAATCTCTGCCATTGGCTCATTTCCTTTGGCATGATGAGCCTCATCAAAAACGATGAGACTCACGTCTTTCAACTCGATTCCACCTGTTTGGGCATCATTACGCACCACGTGTGGTGTGGCTACAATCATTCGAGATTGATCCCAAATTGCAGGGCGGTCTTTTGGTGAGATGTTACCGGTTAGAATTGAAATTTCATGCTCAGAAATCTTCAAGATTTCTTTGGCCATTTCATAATGCTGGTCTACCAATCCAATCGATGGAGCAAGAATAATGATCATACCTTCTTTTTTGAGAAATTCAGCCATTACCAGCCACTGTACGGCGGTTTTTCCAAACCCAGTCGGCATGACGACGAGCGTATTGCCGCTTAATGCGTCTTGTGTTGCAAGAAATTGGTATGCTCTTGCCTCGACTTCACCAGTAATGTTTGGGTGAATGACAAGCGCCATGGGCATCGTCTAGAAATTTCAGGCTCAAGATTGTTATCCTCGCCCAAAGCAATAAATTAATACTAAAATAAATCTGTTTGGAAGTGACGTGCCTCGATTTTCACCGAACTACTCATATATGGGTTGAAAGTCGCCGAAGTGCTCAGAAGGTGAGTAGCCAGACACAAAGGGCAATGCATAGCATCCCACCAACCCAAGCCACAATCGTTGGCATGGGACCTGTGTCACGGCTATTCCTTCGCCCGAAGAGCCTTCGTACGCCCTTGCTGGGGCCAATGCGTCGTACAAACATGGAGGCCGAAATATGGCAAAGAGAAGTCACCCAAGACGAGGAAGCATGGCGTTTAGTCCGCGTAAGCGTTCGAGACGCCCGTTCGGGCACGTTAAATCGTGGCCAAAGAGCAATGAAAGCGAAGTACGAATACAAGGTTTTGCAGGTTGGAAAGCCGGAATGACCCACGTGTTGTCCCGAGATCTCAACCCAAAATCAACGAGCGCCGGTCAAGAAGTACGTGTACCAGTCACCGTAGTCGAAGTTCCTCACATGCGCGTTCTCGGCGTTAGAGGATACCGGATGACTCCTTACGGAATGCAAGCTGCTGGTGAAGCATGGTTGAGTGCCGACCAATTATCCGATTCTTTCCCGCACCTTGGACGCAGATTGCCAAAGCGTGATGGACACAACTCAGAAGATCATCTTGAGAAGTTATCAAACGATGATTTGGTGGAGGTACGTCTCATAGTAGCTACTCAGCCCCATGTCATATCCGGAACACCATCAAAAACTCCCGATGTCATGGAAGTTGGGTTGTCAGGAGGTTCAATCAGTGACCAACTCGATTGGGCAAAAGAAAACCTTGGTCAAGAGATTTCCATTAATGATGTGTACCAAGAAGGAACCATGGTTGATGCAGTAGGCGTCACCAAAGGATACGGTTGGCAAGGTGTCATCAGAAGATTTGGTGGAAAACTACAATCCCACAAGAATTCAAAGAAGCGAAGACAACATGGAAACATGGGTGATTTCGGAACTGGATATGTTCGAAAAACCATCAGACAAGGTGGCCAAACCGGATATCATCAAAGAACTGAGTTCAATAA
>CEUV01141860.1_pt1 | contig 12479 bp, 7 predicted proteins | sample 356401 | NCBI WGS metagenome assembly CEUV01 (sample SAMEA2622710, study PRJEB7988) | marine metagenome | isolation source: saline water (ENVO:00002010), including
TCGCGAGTCCGAGCAAGGCGCGTTTGGGAACGGTGGAGGGGGAAAGAGAGACGCACAGGGTGAGAACGGAACGATTGCGTCGAGAGACGACGGATTTAAACGAGAGATTGGACGATTTGAGGATGACGTTGGAACGGGCGAGCGCGGCGAGCGAGGCGGGGACGTCGTCGACGGCGGCGTCGCCGACGAAACCGCCGCGCGCGTCGGACGGCGGCGGTGGGGCGACGAGCGAGGGGTTGCGTCGAGCGAGGGAGACGATGAAGGAGAGGTACGAGAAGGAGCTGAGAGAGACGCGAGAGAGCGCGAGGGAGAGTTGCGAGACGTTAAAATCTGAGTTGGCGCGAGCGAACGAGGAGGCGGCGGCGGCGCGAAGCGCGAGGGACGACGCCGTCGAGGCGTTGCGCGTGGCGAGCGCTGAGTCCATACGTTTGGCCGGTTTAGCGAGTTCGGAGGAACACGAGCGTCAGGCGTACGTCGAGCGCGCGATGGTGGAGGCGAGGAAGGAGTTTGAGGCGAAAATTATCGAGGCGACGTCGGCGACGGAGCGCGCCGAGGCAAGTCGCGCCGAAGAGGTGGCTGATCTCAAGGCGCGATTGGGCAAAGCGAAGGCTGAGTTTGACGCCCATCGAATGGCGGAGAGCGACACGCTCACGTCGCAGATCGCGCAGCAGACGACGATTCAACACAATCTCGTGGAAGAGCTGACGGAGGCGAAATCGGCCGAGCTCGCGGCGAAGACGCGCATCAGAGAACTCGAGGCGCGCGTCGCCGAGGTGACCTCGGCGCTCGATGTGGTGACGAAAGAGATGGCAAACGCGGCGAGAGATCAAAACACCGCCGTGTTGATGAAGGAACAAGCGTTAAACACGAGTTTTGACGAGAGAGAGTTCGAGATGGAGGAGAATCAAAAGACGCTGCGCGACGCCGTCGATCGTCTCACGGCGGAGAGCGCGGAGCGCGGCGACGCGATCGAACGCCTGGAGCGCGAGTTGAAGACGTCCAACGCGGCGCTCGAGGAGTCGACGAAGACGGAAAAGGAATCCACCGCGAGAATCGCCGTGCTGACAAAGGAATTGGAACAGGCGAAGGCGGACGCGACGCGATTCCTGGAGACGTCGGCGAGAGACTCGGAAGCGCGCATCCGAGAGTTGGAGACGCGCGCGCGGGAGCTCGAGACCGAGCTCGAGACCGCGTTGAAGTCGTACGAAAAGAACGAGAACGAGTACCAGCGCATCATCGAGGAGTTGAGCGAGGAGAAGAAGACGTTACAGGCTCGACGCTCGACGTCGGACGACGCGTTGACGCTGTCGGCTCAAAACGCCAAACTTAAATCCGAGCTCGAGGCGCTCTCCAAAGAGCTCTCGGAGCGTCGAAAGAGCGACGACGGCATCGATGATGGCGGTGGGGGCATATTCGGTGCGTTTTTAGGAGGCGGTGGGCAATCCACGGCGTCGAAGAAGAAAATAAAAGAGCTCGAGGCGCTCGTCGAATCGGAATCCGCCGAAAAAGCATCCCTCGAGATCAAACTCGCCGAGCTCACCGCCGAATTCGACGCTCTCAGGGAAAAACACGCGCGCGCGGCGCCGTCCATAGGTTCCTTTTTCGGGTTTTAATATAGAGATTGATCGAAAAAGACGAAGACGCGGCGCGGCGTTCGCTCGCTCGAGTCGTCGCGCGTACAACATCCCTCTCTCTCATCGTTACAGCTCTCTTCTTCGCTACGTCTACTCAACCTCTCGCGCGCGCCCTCACGCCATCTTCGCGAACGCCAACACTCTCGAGCAATTCGCGCAGTGATGATACGTATCCTTGAACGAGTGCGGGCAACAGCACGCGCTGAGCCCAAAGGTGATGATCGCCGCGAAACACGACGCCGCCCCGCTCACGCGCACCACGTCGCTCGGACCGCTGTGCCCGCACCCGGGACACGTCATCACCTGTTGCCCGTGCCCTTGCGTCGCGCCCAGGTAGGCGGGCCGCTCGGCGTGCACGGGAAGACCGGTGGGCACCGACGACGGTTGCGACGGTGGTGGAGGCTCGCTCGCGTATTGCTGCGGCGGGAGGTAGACGACGGTGGTGTTCGGACCGGCGACGACGGCGCGTGGGTGCTCCTGCGCGGGGACGGCGGTCCGTGGGACGCCGTAGGCGTCGTCGTCGGGGTAGTAGTCTGATTTCTTCATCGAGGCGGCGAGTGAGCTCGAGCGCGCGCGCGCGCGCGAAGACGCGACGACCGGGTGATGTCGGAAACGAAAGGTGATGATGCGTCATGCGTTAACACGTTACGGGTGTGATCTGGGAATATTAGTGGCGTCCTTGACGACGACGTCGTGGTCGAGGGCGGCGCCGGATTTGGCGACGCGCGCGGCGGTGATTCTGGCGAGACGCGCCTCGGCCATCGCGAGCGCGCTCATGGCGTCGCGACTGCGCGTTTCGGTGGCCTCGGTCGTGACATCACCTCGTCGCCAAGTTTTCGAGCGATCGTTGGCTCGACCGACGGCGGACTGCACCGCACGCAGACGACGGATTTCATCCTCGGCGACGGCGAGCCGAGACTCGGCGTCGGCGACGACGCGCGCGGCGTCTCGACGAACCGCCTCCGATTCTTCCCTCGCGCGCGCAACCGTGGACTCGAGCGCGACTATTTCGCTCGCAAGCGCGCTCTCTCGACGATCGAGCGCGTTCTCTCGACGATCGAGCGCGTCGATGCGCGCCGAGCTCCCCGCGCGGCGCTTGGCCCTGCTCGCCTCTCCGTGCAACGCGATGGCTCGAATCTTCGCCGCGCTCGCCGTGGACTCGGCGTCTCGCAGACGAGAATACGCCGCTTTCAACACGTCTTCGATTCCAGTGACGCCCGATTCCAGCCACACGCTCTGCATGGCGAACGCGTGCGGCGTTCCCGCCGCGCCTACTGGCACCGTCGTCGTTCGCTCCTCTCCGCGCGAGACTTCGCCCGTGTCGACGTTTCGCACGTCGAACGCGTACGTCAATCGAAGCGTCGCGTTCGAGCGCACGTTTTCTCTCAATTCCAGCGCGGTGTCCAGAGACTCGGCGTGCGGATCATCGGGAACGATGTCCGATAAATTCTCGCTCACGAGAATCACGAGTCTTCGTCCCTCGTTCGCGTCAAGTCTCGCTCGAATCGCCCTCGTCACGTCCCTGCTCGCGGCGTCGAACGGATGACCCTCCAACACGGCGTGCGCGACGACGAGCGTTCGAACCACGTCAACATCGTTCGGTTCACCGTCGGGGTATAACCTCGCGCGGTAGGATTCGCACGTCGCGCGCGCCTCGAGCGCCGCGCGCCGAAGATTCACCACGGCGGTGTCCGCGTACGCGCGTCCCAACAACGCACGCTCTCTCTCCTCCATCATCGCCGCCACGGCGGCGTCCTCATCCACGTCTTCGTTCTTCATGGCGTCCATCCGCGCCATCATCTCTCGCACGCGCGTCTCCAACGCGTCTTTCTCTTCGCGAAGACGGCTCGATTCCTCTCTCGCCTCCGCCGCCGCCGCCTCGGCGCGCGCGACCGTCTCATCGTCTCTCTCCTCGTCCATCACCTCTGCCTCCCTCGTCGACGTCGCAGCCTCCATCAATTCTCGCACGCGCGCCTCCGCCGCGTCCGCTCGACGTCGTTCCTTCTCCATGAGCGCGCGATTTTGATGCGCCACCGCGTTCACCTCGGCGTTGGCGCGATGCGCGCTCGCCGTCGCCGTGCGCATGTGATCGCGCATTTCCTCTAATTCCTCCGTCATTCGCGCGCGCTCTTCCTCAGCGCGTTCCAGCGCGTCTTCGAGCGCGCGTCGGCGCTCGTCCGCGTCCACCGCGGGCGACGGCGACCCGTCGTCTTTCTCGCCGCCGCGCGTCCCGACGGTATCCTCGGGACTATCGATCGTCGTCGTCGTCTCCGTCGTCGTCGCGCGCTCGGGCGACGCCGCCTCCGGTGACACGGGCGAGGAGGACGTCTCTGGTCGTCGTCGCGCGCGCTCGAGCTCGGCGCGCGCCATGGATTCGGCGTGGCGCGCGTCTTGGAGCTCGGACTGAAGCTGCGCGATTAACGAGTGAAAGAAATCGTGTTCGGCGCGTGCGTCGCGCTCGAGTTTGGAGACATCTCGAAAGTACCGACGCATCGCGCGCGGTGTCGTCGACGCGCGAGGCGCGACGGCGCGACGGCGACGCGGGCGGGGAGTCGCGGTGTGAGGCTCGAGGGACGCGCGCGGCGCGCCCAACCGACTCGACGAGACGCGCGAGACGAGGACGAGACTGGCGCGCGGACGGTGTGGGCGGGAAAGAATGCCGGTGATGATTATCGTGTTGATTCTTCTGGTGTTAATAAAACGAGCGACGCGGACGCGCGCGTCATCGATCGCTCGCGGCGTTTAAATATTGCCTAAACCGTCCAAGAAAATAATTTTTGACTCGCTCGAAAGAAAGACTTGTCATAAATCCACGTGTATAATGGTGCGTGTGTGCGTGCTAAATTTGTATTTCCACCCGTCACGCAACGAGCGGCCTCCTCAATCGATCGTTGTCTCCTCTGATCCGCGCGATGCTTAGTACATGAAAGCCGGGTCGGATTCCGGGACGCCGGTGATGTCGATGGAACCACTGTCCACCGGCTTCATGGCGAACAAAGCGAGCAATTCACCCGCAAAGCTCGCATAGAGCGGCACCTTTTGCAAGGTCTTCATCGCATCCGCATCACCCGTCTTGTCGATCGCCTTGAGTTGTTCGTTGAGGCCGACGAGCTTGTCGAGGCGCTCCTTGAACTCCGGCGCGTAGGTGTCGATGACTTGCGGGAAAATGGTCGCCGTCGTCTTGTTGGTTTGGTGGATCACGTGCATGTTGAATTGCGTGGTGTCCAAACCGAGAGACTCGTAGAACTCACTGCGACCGTGATCGTTCAAGTACATGGTGACGTACACGGACAAGCAGAAGAAGCGAGCCCAGAGCTTGGACTCGGTGGTGGTGAGGAACTCGGGGCGCGCCTTCAAAATGGCGGAGAAGAAGTCACCGTGACGGTTCTCATCTTGGCACCAGTTCTCAAAGTACTTGAAGAGCGGGTACAACTGTTGATCCGGGTTTTGTTGCAAGTGGCGGTAGATGGAAATGTATCTCCAGTAGCCAATCTTTTCGCTCAAGTACGTCGCGTAGATGATAAACTTGGGCTGGAAAAACGTGTACTGACGGTTCTTCGTCAAGAAACCGAGATCGAGCGCCAAGTTGAAATCGCTCATCGCCTTGTTCAAGAAACCCGCGTGACGCGCTTCATCGCGAGACATCAACACAAAGATCTCCGCGACTTCCGGCGCCGTCTTTTTCAAGCGGCGACCGAGCTCCTTGTAGAGCAAAAACCCGCTAAACTCCGCCGTGCACGATCGCTCCAGAAATTCAATGAAAATTCTGCGCGGCTCACCCTTGATGTCATCCGCCGCAGCCTTGAACTCATCGTTTCTCACAAAGTGCTTTTGGTTGAAATCCTCGCGGAACTCATTCAAGATGGCGTTGATCTCCACGATGTCCAAATTCGGGTTGATCTCGGTGCTGAACAAGCGCTCCATCTCGTCGAAATCCGTCGTGTAGAATCGCGGCGTGAGCAAGTTTTCGCTCGCCGCCTCCTTGATGCCCTCGCGCATCTTCTTGATCCCCGTCTCCGCGTCCGTGCCCGCGGCGGCGGCGCGCGGAACGCGAGCGACGCGCGCGCGCGAACGACGCGAGGACGTCATCCTCCCGGTGACCCCGGCGCCGAGCGCGGCGGTGCGCGACAGGGTGAACGCGGACATGACGATGATCGGTGCGTGCGTGCGTGCGAGTGTGAAGCGAAGACGGCGAGCGACTCTCGATTCGCGCGCGCGACGGGTGGGTTGGATCGACGAGTGAGGACTCGCCAATGTGTCCCCACACGGGGACGAGATCGACCGATCGCCTTATCCTCGAGAGATTGCGATTGCGCGTCGGTGGGCGTCGATCGATCGTGAGTCATGAGTCGTCAATCAGTCCCAGATGGAAAGCAATCTGACAAATCTTCCCCTGTGTACTGTATGTACTCTCTCGGACACTCGGTACGTACTCTATGTATACATGAAGTCATCAGTACTGATTCTGTGTATATACATATATACATACTGGTGCCATTCGTCACGAGTCGTGACCCATCGCGGATGGACTCCTGGATGAATCTCGAGAAATCTCGAGTCGAGCGATCGAGCGATCGAGCGGGGCGATCGACACCACGCGGGCTGGGACGCGCGAGCCGCGCGCGAGAGGCGACGCGGCGAAGAATCGATGGATTCTGATGTACTGCAATAGTAGTAGGCTAAAGTGAGTGAGATTTTTGATCGTACCGCTCGCGTCCTCCGCGTTCGTCTCGGAAGCGGCGCGAGGCGCGATCGACGGCGGCGCGACGCAAGTCTATTTACGCGATGTCGAAGGTGTTGTTGCCGCTGAATTTGATCTTCGCCGGGTTGGTGTTCTTGCCAATCGAGCGCATGTTTTGGTTGGCACCCACGCGACCCTTGTTCACCTTCTCCGGGTACACACCATCCTTCGGGTGCAAGTATTGCACCTCACCGGACGGGAACACGCGGTAGATGCAGCCGTCGAGCTTCATCTTGGCGCGGAAATTGTTCAAAAGCGCGAGGCACTGCTCCTTGCGCGCGAGCTTCAAGAGGTTCGGGCCCTTGCGCATGATCGCGGCACCACCGGTCTATACGCGAGAACACGACGACGCACACACACGTTAGTCTTTGTTTTCTCATCCCGCGTTCGAGTCATCACCATCGAGTCTCTCGCGCGCGAGACGCGCGCGGCGTCGACGTCTCTCGCGCGTCGACGTCTCTCGCGCGCGCGAGACGCGTCGTCGAGGACGCACCGGCATCTCGAAGATGGCTTCCTTCTTCGCCTCCCACGTGAGCACGTAGAACTCCTCAACCTATACGTCATCGTAATCACGTTTTACGCACAGTCAGTCTCCGAGCTTTCCCCGCGTCTTCAATCTCTCCTCCCCGCGCGCGCCTCGAAAAAGCCCAAACGAACGACTCTCGATACGGATGCATGGATCGTACGAATCGCGCGCGCGTCGACGCCGCCGTCGCGTCCTCGAACGCATCCGACGACGACGAACGACGCGCGAAAATGTATTCGTATCATCGCGCGTCTCTTTCGCCCCCTTCCTCGCGTCGACGTCGCGCCCCCGACCCCCCGATCGCGCGGTCGCAGGGTCGGGGCGTATCTCGCGATCGATCGAGCGCGATCGACCCCGCGCGGAATCGCGTCGTTCGCGTCTCGAAACCTACCTGCGCCTTGCGAAGGAGACCACCGGTGGACCCACCGAAAATCGGGCTCGGCGCGTTCGGGTTCAATTTCGGCGCGCTCCACTTGGCCGAGGCCGCCTTGGCGTCCGCGCCCTCGGCGCGAACGATCGTCGCGCGCGCGGACCCGCGAGCCTTCGCGCGGTGATCCACCGCTCGCACCGCGTTCGGCGCCACCGCGTGTCGCGCGGAGAGGGTGAACATGACTGAACGGTGGAGTTTTCTTTGTCGTCTACCGGTGCCGGGCGTGCGAGCGCGTGGAGACTCGACGCGCGCGTGCGATTGACGAGCGCCCGACGTCTCGGGCGCGCGTCGGGGTCGTCCCGTCGCGGGCGTGTTTCCGAATGTCCGATTATTGTAGGACGATGAGTGTACTCCATATCGACTCATAGGTCGTACTCTACGGGGCCAGAATCTCGTCACGTCAACGCGTACGTAGGCACGGGCGTTTTTCCCTCGTATTCAATGGTAAAACACGACTGTGTACCATCATACATTGTGTCATACGTCTCGACGCGTCGCGACGTCTCGACGCCATCCTCGACTCGACTCGACGACGCGACGACGACGCGACGACGCGATGGCGTCCGAGGACGCGAGGAGAGACGCCGCGCGCGCGCGTCTCGCCTCCATCGCCGGCGTCTCGCTCGGCCTCGACGACGGCGCGAGCGGTGGTCGAGGGAGGAGGCGGACGACCGGCGGCGGCGGGGACGACGAGGACGCGACGGCGGAGCGCGCGAGGCGCGCCATCGAGCGCGCGTTGGGAGGGGAGTCGATGGAGGAGAATGATTCGTTCGATCTCGACGACGACGAGGGGGACGAGGACGCGTTCGCGAGGGTGAGCGAGAGCGAGAGCGATGATTTCGGGGACGCGTTCGGCGACGACGACTCGGATGTCGACGAAAAGGCGAGAGGGACGTCGGTGAAGAGAGAGAGGAGGGGGAAAATGATGAAAGACGATGTGGGGATGGACGACGACGGGCGATTGCGCATGCGAGGTCCGATCGAGATGGAGGGGGCGGAATACGCGGGGAGGAGCGCGTCGAGGAGAGACTTTGCGCGAGACGCGCCCGAGGCGGCGTCGAGCGACGAGGAGGAGGCGAGCGAAGAAGAGGAGGAGGAAAACGAGAGCGACGTCGATCCGTACGCCGATGAGGATGAGGATGCGTACGCGGCGTACGACGCCGACGAGGCGGGTCCGAGCGCCAAAGGCGGGAAAGAGGACGACGACGACGACGACGACGACGACGACGACGAGAACGACGACGACGATTTCGATGAAAAAGGTGCTCGCGCGCGCGATCTCTTGAGCGCGGCGACGGAGGGAGACGCCGATCTCGCGCGAGAACTTCAAGCGTTTAGGCAAGAGGAGGAACAGACGAAAAAGCTCGTCGACACCAAGGCGCAGCACATCGCGAAGGGTAAGGCTGTTCGCGCGCAGCGCGCGGTCTGGGAACGCGCGTTGCACGCGCGTATTCGCCTACAAAAGGTGATGACCTCGGCGGCGAGACTTCCGACGGCGAACGCGTGCCGAGGATTGAAGCGCGCGGCGCCGGACGCGGGCGAAGCGCTCGCCGCGCTGTCGCGGATGGCTCGCAAGACCATGCGCTCGCTCACGGCGCTTCAAACGGCACTCATGGGTAACATAGGCGACATCAAGCTCGGCGAGCGTTCCACGGTCGTGGACGTCGACGACGCGTTGGACGACGTGTGGGCGAAGACAGACGCCGGGTACCGCGCGTACTCGAGTTATCGCGATTCCACGTGCGATCGCTGGTACAGAAAATCCGCCGTGTCCGTGGGTAAGATGTCTGGAGGCGGATCGTCCAACCTCAAGGCGTTCAATCAGTCGATATCTCAGCAAGTGTCGTCCACCATGCGCGCGCCGACGCGTCTCATTGAAAAATCGCAACCGCCCAAGCGAGTGGCGCCCGCTCGACTCGGCGAGAAGCCCTCCGAAAACGCCTCCGACGACGAAAACAGAGATGAAACAGTCAACGTCGACGGCTTGGACGAGGGAGAGGCTCGCGAACCCGAGCTTTACGACGACGTCGATTTTTACGAACAGCTCCTCAAGGAATTTTTGGAGAGCGGCAACGACGCCGGCGCCGGCGGCGCCCCGTCCCTCTCGAAGCAAGTCAAGCGTCGTAAAAACGTCGATCGCAAGGCGAGCAAGGGTCGCAAACTCCGCTACCACGTCCAGGAGCCTCTGGTGAATTTCATGCAGGCGAACGACGCCGAAGTTCCCACCTGGGCCGAGCGCGTCTTCACCCAACTCTTCGCCTCCCACGCCTGAGCGCATCTCTCGACGACACCGCGCGAACGAGCGATTCTTTAGCATCTCACCTAGCCTCTCGTCTCGCCTGTAAAACGATCAAGCGCGTAGCCGCCCGCGCCCCTCGCCTCGCCTCGCCTCGCCTCGCGAAAAAGCGCGCCGGCGCCTCCACACGCCCGCTCGCGCGCGTCATGACCACCCTCGCCCGCGTCCGCGCGTCCACGACCGCATCGACGTCCACGCGCGCGTCCGCGTCCTCCTCCATCCGCGCGCGCGTCCTCCGCGTCCGCGCATCGCCGTCGTGGTGGACGAACCGTCCCGCCTCGTCCCGGCCCGGCGGCGATTCCACCGGGTCGCTCGAGGACGAACTGCGCGCCGCGCGTCGCGCGCGAGGCGACGCCATCGCCCTCGGCGTCGATTACGGCGCTCGGCGCGTCGGGTTGGCGGTGTCCAACGGCGGCGCGGCGCCGAGACCGCTGCGAGCGATTCGACACCGCGGGTCGGCGACGACGAGCGCGACGGTGGCGGAGATATTGCGCGTCGCGGCCGACGAGTGCGCGGACAGAATCGTGATAGGAATACCCGTACCGCCGGGACGTGCGGCGAAGGATCGGCGTGGACGCGGGCGAGGGGCGGTGCAGATGCACGTGGTGTGCGAACGGTTCGCGGGGGAGGTGGCGGACGCGTGCGCGCGGTCGAGCGACGAGACGACGAGAGCGACGCGCGTGTACGCGTACGACGAATCGAGGACGAGTAAGGAGGCGGCGGAGCGCATGGCTGATGGATTGGGCGTGGGTGGGGGGGGTGAAGGGTTGGATTCGGCGAGCGCGGCGATTTTATTGGAGAGGTATTTCGACGGTTCGCACGGCGAGGCCAAGGCGGTCGAACCCAAACGCGGCGGAGGTCGGTGAGCGGTCGCGCGGTTGTTTGTACTAGTCAGCGATTAGCCCGATGTGTATGTCATCTATGCGTATCTCTATGCGTTGCGTGCGTCCTCATCGTCGTCGTCGTCGTCGTCGTCGTCGTCGTCCGCGAATGGATACTCTTCGCCGCCGTCGAGTTCCAATTTCGCGACGCGTTCAAACTCGAGACGCATCCGCTTCATCTCCTCCGTCTCCTCCGCCCCACTCTCGTTTTCGAGCGTACGCTCGAACGCCTCCATGCGCTCCACGTCTCGCTTCGCCCTCTCCTCGACCTCGACCATCATCTCGTCCACGGTTTTCACGCTGTACTCGGCCGGGACGTCGAAGAAACCGTCGCGCTCGAGCGTATCGGCGCGTCGCGCGTCGATGGTTGCGTAATCCTTGAAGTGTAACTGCGCGTAGATTGAAAACGCCAGCGGCACCTGAATCTTTATCGGAAACAGACCGGTGTGATTGTCTCGCCAATATTTCACCACGCGATTGACGCGTCTCGCCGATGTATTGGCGCGCTCCAAAACGTCGAGAATTCGCGCGGCGCGCGCGGCGTCGAGGGGGAAATCTCGCGTGAGCCAACACCTCGCCTTCATCTTTCTCGTCGTCGGCGCCTCTTTCTCCTTCGTCTCTTTCTCTCGAAGACCCGAGTGATCGATCGAAGACGCGCCCAGAGGCACGCGCTCGACGACGTCGTCTCGCGCGCCGGCGGCGCTCTCGACGTACTCGTCAAAGGTTCCGTCGAGCGCGAATCCACCTCCCGGCGCGATCGTCTCCCTCGTCATCGTCGCCGCCGCCTCCCACACCTCCGTCTTGTGTCCTCGCACCCACGCGCTCGCTCGACGAGAGATCCATCCTCTCGCCGGCGCAAAGGTCAAATCGTCGGCGCGCGTCCTCCGTTTCGGCGCGCCGTCGGCGAGCATGGCCTCCACCGTCGCCGCGACAATCTCTTCCTCCGTCATCGGTTCGCTCGTCGCGGAATCTCCCGACATGGCGCTCATCGACGCTCGCGATCCCTCCGTCTCGTTCGCGCGCTCCATGGCGTTCACGACGTCGCGAGACTCGTGATCGACGAACCAGAGCTCGGCCGGTTCTCCGCGCGCGCCCCGGTTAAAAATCAAACTAAACTTTCCTCGTCGCCATTTCGGCAACACCGACCGACCTAACGCGTCGGAATCGATCCCTCGGAGTTCACCATCCACTCGAAGCTTCCCATTCGCGCACGTCACCGCGTACGTGTCCCTCGGGGCGACCATCTTCACCAACGGCGCCAACACCGCGCTCCCGAATCGCCACCCGACGCGCGTCTCGAAATCTCCGATATCCGCCAACGCCGCCGCCAATTTCGGTCGCTCGAGCGCCATCATCTCTCTCTTTCGTCGTCTCTTCGCCCTCACGATGGCGCGAAGACATCCTCTCGCGCGTCTATGAAGCGCCAAACGCGTCGGCGTCCACCCTCTCGCGTCTCTCGCCTCTGGGTCCACGCGCGCGCACTCGCACAGCGCCTTAGTCGCCCCCACCGCGCGTCTCAGCGCCGCGACGTGTAAAGGCGCGTGTCCCGCAAAATCCAGCGCGTTCGCATCCGTCCCCGGCGCGCGTAACAGCGCGCGAACGCCCTCGACGTCGTTGTCCCAGGCGCATTTGTGCAGTGGGAACGAACGCGCCCACGACTCTCTCGCGTCGACGAAGGCGTCGGTGGACTCGCGCTCGGGGTCATCCCCCGCGAGAGACGTCGACGCATCGCACACCGCGTCGTCGATCGCGTCGACGAAGCGATCGTCATCCCTCGAGCGCATGCCACGCGATTCCGACAGATTGTGACGCGTCATCGAATCGTCGCCATGCGCGTCTTCGCGCGCCGACTCGCCCGCGCGCGATTCCTGGACGTCCCCGCGACGACGTCCGCGTCGTCCTCGACGCCTTCGATCGCGTCGTCGCTCGCGCGGACGCCCGCGTGGACGCCCCGGGGCGCGCGCGCGTCCA
>CEUV01107690.1_pt1 | contig 12476 bp, 9 predicted proteins | sample 356401 | NCBI WGS metagenome assembly CEUV01 (sample SAMEA2622710, study PRJEB7988) | marine metagenome | isolation source: saline water (ENVO:00002010), including
CCCGAGGCTCGGCGCGCGCGCGTTCGCGGCCCCCCCCGGCGTCCGCGCGCGCGGACGCCGCGCGCGGACGCGACCCCCGCGTCACCCTCCACCCACTCCCTCGCGAGACGCCTCGACGCGCGAACGCGCGTCCCCACGCACGAAAAACACACGCACATTCATCACCGTTCGTATCCCACACGCCAACAACACCTCCTCTCGACACGTGTGCTCGAACGCCCCCAGACACAAAAACTTGTCGATGACCTCGATGATGGGATCCCCTCGTCTCCTCGCCGCGCACTCCGCCACCCCGTTCGCCTTTCGATCACACTTTTCGCGATGATGTCCGCACACGCCGCACGTCGTTCCCGGCGCGTGGTCGTGTCCACACGCGCGACAGTGCATGTCATCGTCTCCGCGGTCGCTCGTGTCATTCGTCTCGTCGTCGCTCGAGTGCGCGCGTTCGGGAACGCGCATGACGACCCGAGGCACGCCGTCCTCGTCCGTCTCGCGCGTCTCTCGAACGCGTCTTCTCCGCGACGAGAGAGAGGGGGAGAGACGGACGGTCGTCGCGCGCGCGAGTGCGGGCGCGCGCGCGGTGGTGGCCCGGCCCCGGCGGTGTGGAGGTATCGACGAGTCATGACCCGTCGGTGGGCCGGTGTACAGACACCCGCGCGCGGGGATACGCCCGCGCGCGCGCGCGGATCTGTGGGTGTCTGTCGTGCGTGGTGTCTCCGTGCATTCGTACTGAAGCGTGTGTGTACGGTATCTGTGGGTGAGTAGGAGATGCGTCGTCGTGTGGACGATACCGAGAGTGGTATGGATATCTCGTGGTCCACACTACGAGACGGATCGATCGCGCGCGTATAGGTCTCAACCCTACCCGACACGCCGTCGACCGACCCGACCGACCGACCGACCGCTCGATGGACATCATTCGTCGCTCTCCGTCGCGATGGACGCGATGCTGGACGCGTCGACGTCCGCCGAGATGTCGTCGACGATCGATCTCGTGGATTTGATCGATCCTCGCGGCGTGGAGTGCCTGAACGCGCTTCGAGACACGGATTGGACCAAGGCGCTGACGCGCGGGGAACGCGACGTGGAGACGCTGACGCTGTGCACGGACGACGACGAGGAGCTCATCGTGCGGGTGGAATTCGTGAAAAACGTTCGTGTTCGTCGAGTGCGCGTGTGTGGGGTGAAAGATGAGGTGAAACGGGCGGACGCGAGCGCGCCGAAAGAGATTCGCGTCTTCGTCAACGCGGCGACGCCCGTGTCGTTTGAAAACGCGAGGCGAAAGAAACCGACGCAGACGATCGATTGTGAAAAGGATCTCGATGAGGATGGATTCGTCGATGTCGACGCCGCGAGCGCGTTCGAGAACGTGCGCACGATGACGTTTTTCGTGAGCGAAAACGTCGACGGGACGACGCGCACGGAGCTCGCGCGGTTGGAAATTCGCGGCGCGCCGGCGGACGAGGCCGACGTGCGCGAATTGAAAAAGAGCTGAGGCGCGTAGTGAGTGTCGATGGACTTTACGTCGCGCGATGTGTGTGCGTAAAGTCCGGCACTCGCGATTTGTTTGTGCGCGCGCGTTTCGGTTTCGGTTTCGTTCGGCGGAGAGAGGATCGAAGGCTTCGAACGCGAACGGCGTTCGGTCGGTGTCACCGACCGAGTCGTTCGTTCGAAGACCCACGATGTGACGAACGCGCGGCGTAAATGCAGTCGATGACCCGTACCGGTCTCGACGCGTCGCGCGATCCGATGCGCTCCTCTCGACGACGACGCCCGACGGATGGCGCGGACCGCCGCGACGGGACGCCCGTCGGTCGGCGCGTCGCGTCTCCGCGTCCAACGTTCCCGACGACGCGTGCGCGCGTTCCACACCGCGTAGCGTGTAATACTAGCTCATAGCGCGACCGAATCGAGCCCGAACGACGACGGTCGACGGTTGTTTCGAGCGCCGTTCGAGGCTGGCTCATTTTTTCTTCACCTCGCGTCGCCTCGATCCTCATCGATCGACGCGCGCGTCGACGAGTCGACGCCATGTCGACCCCGTCGATCGCCGGTCACGCCCTGGGCGGACTGTTCATCGTCAATCTCCGCGGTGATGTCCTCCTCACGCGCGCGTATCGCGAAGACATCGAGCGACACGTCGTGGATGCGTTTCGAAGTCAGATTCTCAATCCACGCGCCGCGGAGGCGCGCGCGAGCGCCGCGCGGGCGCGCGGGGGACGAAGAGGACGAGGAAAAGACGATGGTTTCGCCACCGAGGCGCCGATGCGTAAAATAGGGAGCGTGACGTACATGATGAAGCGACACAGGGACGTGTACGTCGTGGGGATCGCGCGAGGCGCGAACGCCGAACGCAACGCCATGGCCGGGTTCACCTTTCTCTCGCACGTCGTTCGTTTGTGTCAACAATATTTCGGGTCGTGCGATGAGAACAGCATACGGGGGAATTTTGTGTTGCTGTATGAGTTGTTGGATGAGATTTGCGACGACGGGTATCCGCAGATTACCGCCGGGGAGACGCTGAAGACGTTCATCACGCAAAAGTCAGCGAAGATGGACGCCTTGGCGAGCAAACAAGAGCAAGAGCGCGCGGCGAGGGATGAACAGCGCATGGCGATCGAGGCGGCGAAACAGGTGACGAGCGCGGTGCAATGGCGAAGAGAGGGATTGTCGTATAAGAAGAATGAAGTGTATCTGGACATCGTGGAGAGCGTCAATCTGATGATGAGCGCGGAGGGGACGGTGTTGCGATCGAACGTTCAGGGGGCGATTTACATGAGGACGCATCTGAGCGGTATGCCGAATCTGAGCGTGGGATTGAACGATAGATTGGGTGAGCAGGCGCGAGTGGCGCATCGAGGCGCGGCGACGGAGGAGAGCGCGTCGAGGGATCGCAGGCTCATCGAACTGGATGATTTACAGTTTCATCAGTGCGTGCGTTTGCACAAGTTTAGCTCGGAAAAGGTGATCGAGTTCACCCCGCCGGATGGGGAGTTTGAGCTCGTCAAGTACAGAGTGTCGGATAACGTTACGCTTCCGTTTAAGCTCATGCCGGTGGTCAAGGAACTCGGTCGAACGCGTCTCGCCGTGCACGTCAATCTCCGCTCGCTGTACGGACCGACGACGGTGGCGAACGAAGTGCGCGTGCACATACCAATGCCCAAACTCACCGCTCGCGCCAACGTCAACGTCACCGCGGGTAAGGCCAAGTACGTTCCCGAGGAGCGATGCCTTCGATGGAAGATTAAACAGCTCGCCGGTCACGAAGAGCTTCAACTCGACGCCGAGATCATCCTCGCCAACACCCTGGACGATCACAAAGCGTGGGTCCAACCTCCGATCAACCTCCAATTCAACGTTCCGATGTTCACCGCCTCGGGTCTTCGCGTGCGATTTCTCGAGGTGAAGGAGGCGGGCAACTACGACGTCGTGCGTTGGGTTCGATATCTGTGCCAATCGGGCGACGGCAAGGGTTCGTACGAGATTCGATGCGCGTGAGCGTTTAGACATATTACGCGGTGTAATCACACGCGCGCGCTTAGTCACGAAATCGTCGTCTCGACTCGCCGCGAGCTCTCTCTCTCTCTCTCGTCCGAGCTGGAATCACTCGCGCGCGTCACAGTGCGTCGCGTGCGCGCATCGCTCGCGCGCGAATCAAAACGGGCGGAACGGGTGCATGTTCACCACGCGCGTGTCCAGCTTCGCCGTCGGCTTCGCCCTCGCCTCGGCTGGGAGCTTTTACGTCATCCGCGAGGACATTCGCAAAAATCATGAATCCGTAGCCACCGAGTGCCGCGACCTCGTCGCGCGCGTGCGCGCGCTCGAGGCCAAGGCCAAGTAGACGACGCATTTCGTTTTCGTTTGTCATGACACCGCTAGGGATCGTAGGAAGGAGAGATGCGCTCACGCGGGCGTTCGAGCCAGCGTCTCTCGAAGACTCGGGGACGCCGGCGCGCACTCGCGGGCGTGTTCGGGCCAATCGAGTCTCTGACACGCTACAGAACAATAGATTTTCGCGCGACACCGCGAACAGCGCTTTGGATCGGTGGTGAGACGAAAGCAGGTGGCGCACGTCCTCGGTCGTCGGGCGAAGACGTCGACGTCGAATAACTCGACGCACGTGCGCTGGGCGAGAGCGACGGAGGCGGCGACGTCTTCGGTGGATTCGCGTCCTCCATCTTCGGTGGATTCGCGTCCTCGGTCGAAGACGTCGTCTCGAGAGATCGGATCGGGCCACTCGTGATGTTTTCTGGAAGAATCGCGAGAGGCGGCGAGGAGGTCGCCGCCGACGGCGCCGTCGGCGTCTTGTCGCTCGCGAACGACTCGATCGAGTAAACCTCGCGTTTTGAACAGCGTGAGCGTCGATTCCGACCCTCGATGACACGCCCAGTGAAACGCGGTGCGCCCGCGTCGATCGACGCGCGTCATCGCGCCCTCGGGGGTGATGTCCAAAATCGTCTCGCATATCGACGCCAAATCGTGCGCCGCCGCGAGCATCAACGCCGTTCGACCGCTCGCGCACCGCGCCTCCTCATCGCCCGCGCGCGCGTGTTCGCGCAGAGTCCACGCGATCAATTTCATTCGCGCGCGCACTATTTCCTCTCGTCGACCCGGTTGTCTCGTCACGTCTCGCGCCGTGGAATCGATGAGGTAAAATAGCGGCGGCCATCCGAGCTCGGCGCACGTGGAGAGCGCGCTGTAGCCCGCGTCGACCAACAGTTCGACGACGCGCGTGTCCCCCGTGAAAAACCCAAACGCGGTGTGCGGGACGAACGCGTCTCTTTCCGAGACGTCTTCGCTCGACGCGCGCACGAGCGTCTCGACGACGTCGGCGCGGCGAACGCGACACGCGTGTCGCAGTGTCGATCCGTACGGCTCGTCCGCTCTCGCGTCGACGTCCGCGCCCATCTCTCGAATCATAAACTCGATGAATTCTATGCTCTGTCGCCCATCGATCGCGTACATCAGAGGTGTTCTCCCGACGTCGTCTCTCGCGTTCGCGAACGCTCTCGCGTCGGGCTTTCGGAAAAAGTCTCTTCGACCGACGAACGCCGCCGCGTGCGCGCCCGTCACCCACGCGTCGCGCCACAGGTCCACCTCCATCCCGTATCGAAACGTCGCCATGGCGAATCGACGTCGAACCGGTGAGGAATCGATGCCGACACCGCGTCTCGATTCCGCGGACGCGAACCGCCGTAACGCGTCGAGACGTCCAAATCTGCAGCACGCGTCGACGAAACGCATCCGCTTATTCGCATCCTCGCCGGCGGCGTCGATGAACGCGTCCATCAGTTCCGTCGGCGTCGTCTCGTCCGCGCACGCGAGCGTGACGGCGGAGACACCGCACCCATCGACCGCGAACGGGTCGCAGCGTCGTTCCAAAAGCCACAGCGCCGTCGCGGCGTTTCGTCTCTCGAGCGGCGACGCGAGGGCGACGACGAGCGCGTTGACGCCGTCGACACTCGCGGTCGCGGGATCGACGCGCGCCTCGGCGAAAAGTTTTCGACAATCGTCGAGTTGATCGTGATACACGGCGGTGAGAAAGGCATAGTTCGCGGCGCGCGTCATGTCGAGGCGAGGAGTGACGCGACTCGACGTCGGTTTTCGCGTCTCGTAAATTGTTTTGTCCTTCTACTACATCGCATCGTCCACGCGCGTCGTCATCATCGCTCAATTCTTCTCTCGTCCCTTCAAACGCGTCGTCGCGTCGTACTCGATCGTCTCCACCCCACTCTTATCGACGATTTTCACCAAATACTCCGTCGGCGCCGTCACCAACCGTTCCGTCACCTCCGCCACGCACTTATCCACCAAATCCATCGCCTGCGCTCGAGACATGTTCGGCACCCAGTGTTTATCGAACAACGACAGACAAAACATCCCCCCGTACCCGTGTCCTCCACTGTTCACCCGGTGTCGCGTCGCCAGGTAATCCATAAAGTGCAACTCGGGCGCGCCCGTCCGCGCGTCCACCCCCGCCAATAAACAATTCACTTGATACGGTCCACTCCTCAACGCTTTCGCCAACTCATTCCTCGCGTAATGCGCCGTCGCGCTCACGTCCAATTCGTGTTGATGTTGCAATCGATACAATCGCACGTTCGCTCGTATATATTCCCCGAACGCCGCGCGATCGCCCTTGGGTCCGCTCAGCGCCAACATCTTCGTCGCGTCGATCTCCACGATCTTATCCTCGTCCGAGTTTTGCACGATGATCTGCTGCACGCTCGCGCGATCGGCGACGAGAAGCGCGAAATCGTACCCGACGAACCCGAAGACGACGTCCATCGCGCGCGAATTCCAGAGATTATGATGATGATTTGTGAGATGGTCTTCTCTCCTCGATCGGAAAGAATCGTCCTCGTCGTCCCTCGGTCAGCCCTCTCGCGCTCGTCCTCGCGCGCGTTCGCGCGAACGACCGTTTCCGCGCCTTGTCGACGACACGCGCGCGGTGTTCGCGCGTCGACGAGTGACGACGCGTCGAATGAATGATTCGCGTTCGATCTCTCTCGAGTCAACGGACGAACGGAAACCGATCCCTCACTGCTCGACGTCTCGCGCGTCGCGACGCGCGACGCGCTCGACCGACGCGCGAGACGCATGTCCGACGCGCCGTCCGCGCGCGCGTCGCGCTACGCCGTCGTGTGCGCGGCAAACTTCAATCGATCCATGGAGGCGCACCGCGTGTTCGCCGACGCCGGGCTCGACGTCGCCTCCTTCGGCGCGGGCGCGCGCGTGAAACTCCCGGGGGCGTCGAGGGACGACCCGAACGTGTACGCGTTCGACGATATCTCGTACGAGGACATCGCGAGCGATCTGGAGAGACAACCGAGGGAGACGGTGGAGAATTACGAGGCGCGGGGAATGTTTGACATGTTGAGAAGAAACGCGAAGATTAAACCTCGTCCGAATCGATGGCAGACGCACAGCGACGCGGAGAGGTTCGATGTGGTGGTGTGTTTCGAGGAGCGAGTGTTCGATCTCGTGGTGAGGGATCTGAGGGAGAAGGAAAAGGGCGCGGACGCGCGCGCGTTGGTGGTGAACGTGGAGGTCAGGGACAGTCACGGCGAGAGCGTGGAGGCGGCGCCGAAGGCGTTGAGGTTGTGTCAGGCGTTGGAGGCGAGTGAGGAGTGGGAGTGTGAGGTGGATGATATCATGGACGCGTTCGAGGCGAAGGAGGGGATGCGACCGTTGTACACGGTGTGTTATTACTAGGGCGGGAACGCGTACGTAGTAGAAGTAGAATTCGTCGTCGTCGTGTACAGAAAAATGAATGAATGATTACACACGCATCGCTCGCTCGCGCGTTCGTCGTCGTCGTCTTCACGAACGCATGAGGGAAAACAAGACGCGGTCGCACACCTCTTGACGCGCCTCGGGGGTCGAAATCGGTTCGCCTCGACGGTCGGTGAGCAAAAATCTATGCACCTCGTCTTGGATCACGTTATCCACCGTGCGCGGATCGATGAGGATGTCCGCCTTGAAGATCATCACGTCGAGGTGTTGCAACGCCTCGGTGACGTCGAGCAAGACGCGCGGTCGCGTGTGACCGGCGATGTCCAACGGCGCGACGACGCGAAGCTCGCTCGTCAGACTCTCGTCGTGATTGCAGAGCATCTCCACCTTGAGCGGATGGTCCACGTGCTCCTCGTACTTGGCGCACAGATACTTCATCTGCGCCGTGTCCTTGATGTTTCGCGTGAACAAGGCGATTTCGCACCTCGAACGGTCGATGATTTCAATCTTGGCGTAACTCACCGAAACTTTCAAATCCTTGGACACGCGGAGACAATCGTAGAGTAAACCCTGACGATCGCGCGTGCGTATTTGAAACACCGTGTGCGCCGGGCTCATGAGATTGTCGATCTCCACCGTCGTCTCCGCCTGGAAGATGGACGGGTTCGCCTCGGTGACGATCATGCCGTCCGACTCTCGCAGCGTCTTGGTGCGACTCTGACGAGTGACGAAGGACGGCGCCGGGTGCACGAGAATGTTCACGCGCTTTCGATCGTCGTCCGTGGAGGCGACGATCGGTCTAACGTATCTAGATATGTCCCCGACGCGCGCGGGATTCGGGAGCTCGTGTAAATCGTCGGTGACGTAAAACAAATCCACAGCCTTGCCGCTCGGCGACGTCGTGATGTGCGCCCTGTGCACCGTCAATTGCAACTCCCACAGCGCGAGCGTGACGTCATGTAACAGACCGACGCGATCGAGACACTCCACCTGTAAGATGTACATGTTCTGCGAGTGCGTCTGTTCGAGCTTGACGAGCGAATCTACCGAGGGAATGGTGCTGATGGTGCTCTTGTGCGGACACAACAGCTCCAAACGCTGTCTCAACAACTCCCAATCCACGACGCACGATCGGTGCATCTGCGTCATCCCCATCAGCGCCGCGTTCTCCCCGTGACAACTCCCTTCGCTCGTGTACCGCTTAATCTTAGACTTGAGCGCAGCCTCCCCGCTCGCCGCGCTGCGTCGTCCCGGCGCGCTCGCCTTCTCCGATCCGCGTCCTCTCGCCGCGTTCACCGCCGCCACCACCTTCCCGTACGCCCAACTCACCGCGCTCGTCGCTCGACGCACCGCTCGCCGACTCGTTCGAACCGCCCTCGCGCTCGCGCCCGCGCTCGCGTCCTCGTCCTCGTCGCCGCGTCCTCTTCCTCTCCCCACCACTCTCACGTCCCCCGCGCGCACTTTACCCGCGCGCACCGTCAACAACACCAACGCCCACACCCCATCCGTCGAGAAATCCCCTCTCGTCACCACGAGACCGAACTCGAACGCCACTCGACAGATGTCCGCGCCCAACCCGGTCTTGTCGGGACACGTCAAGCGAAACTCCGCCGCCGGCGCCCCTTGACCTCGCGCGCGCCTCTCATCCTCGTCCGACGCATCGACGACATCACGCTCGACCTCGACGCGCGACGTTTCCTCCGTCTCATCGTCCTCCGAATCGAACACGGCGTCGTACGTCACGTACCGTTCGTCCTCGGTGGATTCTCCCACGCCACCGTGCCCATCCATCTCCTCGCGCGCTCGCCCTCCGTCGTTCGACGCGGACCCCGCGCGCGCGGACATGCCTTTTCCTTCCGTCGTTCGCGCGCGTTTTCGAGACGTCACGACGCCGAACGCGACGCTCTGACGCGCGGGCCCGTTTTCGTTCCCATTTCGATTCGAATCCTTCCCGTGCGTCACTCCCGCGCGCGATGCGCGTCGGCGTCCTCGCGCGCGTTCTCGCGCTCGCGCTCGTCGCACCGATCGCGCGCGCGCGCGCGTCCGCGCACGAGTACGCGGACGCGAGCCTGTATCCCACGGCGAACGGGGCGATCGCGCTCGCGGGACGCGAAGGAATCTTCGCCTCGACGATCGCGCTCAATCGCACGACGTCTCGCGTCTCGGAGGCGTGGCTCGGACCGAATCCTCGCGTGAACGATGGACGGGCGTACGTTCGTCTGGATGGGATCGAATTCACGCGAGGGGAGGAGACGGCGCGCGCGAGCGGGGGGGCGACGGGTGGGGCGGATGGGTTGGTGGAGATTTTGATGTTCGAGCGCCGGGCGACGACGAACGATGTCGTGGGGACGTGGGACGAGAGAGATGGGACGAGGAAATTTTGCTGCGATGAGGATTTACTCTCGCGAGGTCTGTGCTCGAGAGTGAATAGGGCGATAGCGCGAAGTGGGGAGGGGAGGGACGGGGACGTCGGGGGGACGCCGAGCGAGACGTCGGCGTTTCGAGCCGAGGTGTGGTTCGACGGGGGCGATCTCGTCGCGCGAAGCGACGTGCAGGCGGTGAGCGTGGATGAGAGTGGGATGTATGTGTTGTGGTTCGTCGTGTGCGACGCGCAACACGCGGGAGTGCGCGTGCGCGGACGAACGCTTTGGAAAAATCCGAGCGGGTATTTGCCGGGCGCCAAGACGGCGCTCTTGCCGTTTTTCGGATTCGCGACGTCGGCGCACTTGGGTTTAGGGTTTTTATGGGCCATCGCGTGCGCGACGAATTGGCGATACGTGCTCGGGCTGCACAATTGCATCACGGTGGTGGTGGGGATGTCCATGACGGAGATGGCGGCGTGGTATTTCGATTACTCGAGCTTCAACGCCACGGGCTACCGCTCGGAATTCGTCACCCTGGTGGCCGTGTTACTCGGTTCTCTTCGCGCCACGCTCAGTCGCACGCTCGTGCTCATGGTGTCCATGGGATACGGCGTCGTTCGTCCGACGCTCGGCGGCATCAGCGTCAAGGTGGTGTCGCTCGGGATTTGTTATCTCTTCTCCGCCGCGGTGAAGGACGTCGTCGAACACGTCGGCGCCGTCGATGATCTGCAGCCGGGCGCGAAACTCTTCTTAGTGCTTCCGGTGTCCGCGTTCGATTCGGTGTTCGTGCTGTGGATCTTCAACTCGCTGTCGAGGACGCTGACGCAGCTCGTGTTGCGGAAACAGACGCACAAATTGCGTCTCTATCGCGCGTTTACAAACGTCTTGGCCGCCGCCGTGGCGGCGTCCATCGGATGGCTCGCGTTCGAGACGTGGTTCAAGAGCACGGAGATGATTGATAAAAAGTGGGAATCAGCGTGGATGTTACACGCGTTTTGGCACGTCGTCTCGTTCGGTTTACTCGCCGCCATTTGTTTCTTGTGGCGACCGGACGACGGGTCGGCGCGATACGCCTACTCGGAACTCTCGAGCGACGTCTCGGAAGATTCGTGGTGGTCAAGCGCGGTCGCGACGGACGAGGAGGCGAACGCGCACCGAACGCCCGGAAAGACGCCGCAGTCGTCCAAGGTGATGACGAGCGCGAAGAAGACGCGAGCGATGCACGATTTCTCGTTGGGCGACGACGACGACGACTCCGCGCGCGAACTCGAGACGGAGATGGGAAAATTAGAGTAAAAGACATCGCTTTCTGTCCTCGTTGAATTGCTATGATTGATTGCTAATTACACACCGGACTCGTCCACCGCGTCGGCGTCACCGCGCGCGTCTCGACGCCCCTCTCGCGTCGCTGAGCTTTTGCAACTCGGCGTCGAACTCATCGAACGCCTCCTCTCGACTCAACGGCGGCGGCGATTCGGGCTCTTCCTCGAACACGCGCGATCGCGTGCGCGATTGCGACGGCGAGAAAACACCGCCGCGAGAGGATGAATCCGTCGGTTTCGGTTCCGGTTCCGGTTTCGAAGCCGTCTTCGCCTTTGCCTTTACCTTTGCCGTCGGTTTCCCCCGCGCCGCGCGGTCCGGCGCGTACTCCTCCGGTAACCGACACAACCGACACACGCTCGTCATCACCTCAATCTCCGACGAATCCTCTCCACGCGCCGTCGCCGTCGCCTTAGCCTCGCTCGCGATGGCGCGTTCGGCTAAAATGTAGTCGTACGTCGACAATCGCTTGACGCACAAAATCACGTGAAACGTAAACAATTCCCCGACGACGTACAACAACCCGACGCCCAAGACGAGGTACACGCACAGACCGACGATGAGAGACTCGTACGTGACGCCGTTCCCGGCGTATCTCGCCTCGTTCGCGACGTACGCGCGCGCCTCTCGCGCGTTCACCGCGCACCATCCCAAGAGCGCCGCGCCGCAGACGACTTGTCCCGACACTTGTAAAAACACCGCGCACACCAGAGCGAAGAAACTCTTGTAATTCTTCTCCCCGACGCAGTTATTCAACCATTTACAGTGATGATCGAACCCTCCCACGCACTTATCGCACGTTCGACAGTGCTTGGCGTCGCCGACGACGGCGGCGTCGCAAAACCGACAATACAACGCGTCGCCGCGTTCGACCTCGTCCTCCGAAATCTTCCTCGCCGCCGGATCCACGCCGCACGCGATGAAAAACGACACGAACGCGACGCACGCCAGCGCGCCGTACGCGCCCATCGCGCACGCTCGCGCGACGTCCGAGCGCACGGAGGGTACGAACAAGAGATAAAATCCAACCACTTCGCACATCCACGTCGTCCCACCGGCGATTTGAAACGCGTTCACGTCCGCGCGACCGCGATGATCGACGAACCCATTTTTTCGCGTTCGCGTCGCGCCTCCCTCGCGCGTCATGCCACCCTCGCGCGCGCGTCTGACGCGCGTCCCCGACGCATCCACGACCGCCGCATTCATTCGCGCGCGCGTCGTCGTCCCTCGACTCGACATGCGCGCGTCCACGAACGCGCTCGCGTTGACGACCGATCAACGCGAGGCGTTGACACTCGCCATGTCCGAACCCGCGGACGCCGACGACGACGCGGCGACGCGCGCGAGGGACGCGCGCGTGCTCGAGCTCAAACTCGCCGCCGTTCGCGACAACGTGCGCGCGTCGACGCTCGGGCGCGACGTGCAGGGCTCGCAGGCGGGCGCGGGGTCGGGGGAGTTTCACAAGTATCGCGCGCAGCGCTCGCGCGAGCGCGCGCGATTGGAGGCGATGGATCGGGCGGAGGCGGAGGAGGAGGCGAGGGTGAGGTTTGCGCGCGC
>CEUV01029968.1_pt1 | contig 12469 bp, 27 predicted proteins | sample 356401 | NCBI WGS metagenome assembly CEUV01 (sample SAMEA2622710, study PRJEB7988) | marine metagenome | isolation source: saline water (ENVO:00002010), including
TTGCAGTGCATTCTTTTTCTCTTCTGCTAAAAATTCTTCCACATTAACATCTATCTGCTGATCTTCTGGCACATTAAACACATCGTTGTCTTCGTTAAAGCCAGGACCATCTTCTGGCACTCGGACTACCATAGGACCATCTTGGAATACTTCCTGCAATTCTTCATCCATGGCAAAAAATTCATTGTTTAGTTCTTCAAAGTTTTCATCCAGTTCTTCATATTGTTCATCTATCTCTTTGAAACCTTGATCAATCTGCTGTCGTTCTTCATCAATCTCTTGAAACTTCTCCTCAATTTCTTTTATTGCTTCTTCATCGTTATTAGCATAGGCTTCTTCTGCCTCTTCTTCTAATGCTTTGGCTTCGTCTTCTAATGCTTTGGCTTCTTCTTCCAGTGCTTTCGCTTCTTCTTGGAGTTGCATATCCTTCTCCATCAGTTCGTCAGCCTTTTCAATAAGTTCTTCTTGTTTTTCTTCGATCTCTTCTAATTTCTCTTTAACGTTTTCTTCTGCAAATATGTCTACTGGTTCTTCTTCAATGTTTTCTTTTAATTCTACACCATCGTTCTCTAATTTTTCAATAATTTTTTCTTGAAACTGTTCTATGATTTCGAGTGGAGCCTCTTCCATAAACTGTTCTATTTCCTCTTCTGGTATAAAGTCCTGGAACTCCTGCACAAATTCTTCTTGGAACACTTCAAATTCTTCAACTATCTCATCAAACTTTTCTTCAACCTTTACAATTTTATCTTCAACAAATTCAACTTTCTGTTCAATCTGTTGAACTTCTTGTTTAACTTCCTCAACTTGTTCCTCAACTTGTTCTACTTTTTGTTCAATGACTTTTTCTTCTTTGACAACTTCCTCAACTTGTTCTTCAACTTCTTCGATCTCTTGTTCTGCTTCAGCAAGTTCTTCTTGAATTTCTTCTATCTCATCTGCATCAGCATTTTCCAATTTTTCTTCTAGTTCAGCAATTTCTTCTTTTAACTCTTCGGCTTTCTCTTCTAGTTGTTCTTTTTCTTCTTCAAGTTGTTCAGCCTCTTCCTCTAGTTGTTCTTTTTCTTCTTCAAGTTGTTCCGCTTCTTGCTCAAGTTCTTCTGCTTCTTCTTCTAATTGTTCTTTTTCTGATTCTGCTTGTTCTTTTTCTTTAGTCGCTTCTTCAGTTTCTCTTTCAACTTCCTTTATCTTTTCCGTCTTACGTGTTGTGGAAATAGTCTTGGCATACTTCTTTAGTACAATTTCTTTAGGTAATATCACAGGCACAGTTGGTGGCATGATAGAAGAAGTAATTGTTGAGGCTTGATATGCTTCTGTTAAAATTACTTCACCACTATCATTTTTAATACTGATCACTCCCACAGTGCCATCTGCATTAGGTAACAATACTATCTCGTTGTCTTCGCCTTCTTGATTGGCTCTACCAGCAACCTGTGTTCCTCTAACACCAATTGTTAAGACAGGTGTACTGACAGTCATTGCATCGTTACCTACCTTAGCAATGTTTCCTGATACGAATGAAAAGGATCCACCAATTACATCTGCATTCATTCCACCTTGGTTTGCTTCTGGATCATAATAAAATTCATCCACGACCATTTTGGCTCCTGGTTCCAAAGATAATGCTGTGTCATCTTTGAAAGTGATACCAACAGTGTTTTGACCTACATCCACGAAGTCATTTAGATAGATAAAATCTCCCTGTTGCAGTTCAATTTTCTGACTTAACCTTGTGACAACAATAGGTCCATCAGTAACTGTTATTTCACCAATGGCGTTAGGATCTTCAAATGCTACAAATTCACTTGATTGTTTTGTTGAGTTATAGGCAGATAGCGAGGACACAAGATGGGGGGAAAGTTTAGAGCCTTGTGGCGACACTAGATTTGGCAAATGCTCAAAGTAGTCTTTAAGCACTACTGAATCTGACTCCGAGGAGATAATAAGATCCTGGCCCTTGTATGAGTATTCGCCATGAATCAGCAGACTGCCGTCTATTGTGATTTGTGTTTTTCCACTCGTTACTTGAGTTGTCATGTGTCGCACTTGCCCCCGCTATTGCTAAAGTATTTAAAAAAGTATCATATAATATTATGTGGACAGTTAATGCAGATAATTAAATTAAAGCGGGTGTAGTTCAGTGGTAGAACGTCTCGTTGCCAACGAGAAGGCCATCGGTTCGAACCCGATCATCCGCTCCAATAATTATGAAAATTACAACTGTTCAAATTAAAGTCACAACAAATCCAGATACAAACTATCATACCATTATCAAGGCAATTCAAAGCAATGCAAATGATACGGATTGGCTTGTATTACCTGAAAGTGTTACTACTAATTGGTGTAGACCTTTACACAAAAAATCTATGATACAAAACATAGAACAAATGGCAGATGAAGCAAATATAGGTATTGCATATGGAACACCTTATGACGGTCAAAACATCGTTAGATTAAAACCTAAAAAAGAAAAAGCACACACATACGCCAAAAGATGGTTGGCTGGTATCGAACATCAAATATACAAACCTGGCAACGAACAATTAGTTGTTGATGGTATTGCTCCTTTAATCTGTAATGATTTTTGGGCAACACCTGGTACAGCAGAAATAAATCCTTATCTACCTCAAGTATGTGCAAAACAAGGCGCAAAAATTATATTTTGTTGTGCTAACACAAACGCACCTACATATGATAAAATTTTATATCAATGGCATGAAACAAATCTAATTACTTGGGCCAAACAATTAGGAGTCTGGGTGGTAGTAAGTAACCCATCAACAGATTGGGACGGCAATGATGTTGATTGTGTGCAGTGTCCAACAGGAATAATCACTCCACAGGGAGAATGGGCAGTTAAATGCTTGTTTAGAGACGAACAAGCCGTCAGTTTTAATATAGGATAAATAAAGTATATGTTTAATTGGATAAAAAACTTAATTAGAAAAAATACAACTCTTATACTGAAAAGAGAATGGGAAGTAAAAGATAAACCTAAACGTGCTAGAACTAAAAAAGGTAGATACAAAGCGGACGACAAATCTACTAAAGGATATAATGAAGCATGGGTGGGCGGCAAAGCACCTAAAAAGAAAAAGAAAAAAGCAAAGAAAAGAAAAAAAGATCCATACAGTGAACCCTGGAATGGAATAGTGTAATGCCAAGAAGAGGACCTACATTAGGCGATCCTACAGATTTCAGTTACAGAATTAATAAAGTCACAAAAATTGTAGACGGTGATACAATTGATGTTTTACTGGACATGGGTTTTGATATCAAATATCAAAGCAGAGTAAGACTGTTTGGAATAGACACTCCAGAATCAAGAACAAGAAACAAAGAAGAAAAGATAAGAGGCTTACTTTCAAAATCTTATCTAAAAAATCAATTAAAGAAAGCAAACAAACTTACAATAAAAACACACAAAGGTTCCGAAACAGGAAAGTTTGGAAGAATATTGGGTGAAGTATTTGCAGATGGCGTTAATCTTAATTTAAAAATGTGTAAAGAAGGTTATGCTGTTCAATACTATGGACAGAACAAAAGTCTAGTAGAAAGTGAACACATGACTAACAAAAAGAAATTAATCAAAAAAGGCATTCTTAAAGCATAACGGCACAACACAAAGTTGATTTAAGTTTTATAATTTGTTATATTAATTATGAAGATGATTGTTCTTATATCCACTTTGATCTTTTTGACAGGTTGTGCTATACAGGATTGCAGATTGAGACCGCACGTTGAAGTAATTGAACCAGAAAGACAAACAGAAAAATCAGATTCAGATGTTTCAATAGAGGAACAGAAAAATAATCCTGCGTCTGTATTAAAGGAAATACAAGACAATGCACGACCTGGCGGTGAAGTGGTGTGTACATATTAAGATGAGTGAAACATTATTATTACTATTTTTATTTGCTTTGAAGCATGGCGTTTGTGATCTCGCTTTGCAGGCGATTTATTGCCGTCCTAGTCATAAGCACATCTTTTTATCTCCAAGAGCAATGATGCATTCACTTCATCATGGCGTGGGTGCTTGGATTGTGCTAATACCATTTACAAATTATTTGACTGCAATTACGTTCGCAGTATTAGATGGTGTAAGCCATCACTTAATAGATTACTCTAAAAGTTCAATTGTTAGAAAGAAAAATTGGTCAATGGATGGAAAAATGTATTGGGTTGCTACAACTGTTGATCAGAATTTACACTTCTCTGTTTACTTTTTAATTGTATATTTTGTTATGATATTTTAATTGGAAGGTAATTTCCCAGCAAAGTTACTTGGCACATCACGTTACCAAGTACTTTACTATCAAAGAGTTCTTTTTGTCACTCCCAAGGGGGAGCCTCTCTGTGGACCGCTACGCGGGTCTCTATGCAAATGACCATTCCGGTCTGTCATGTTGTCACTTTTGTTCTTAAACAATCTACAAAACCATTCAAACACTGTGACTATTCCAGTTGCCATAAGCATTCCAATTAAAAAGAACCCAAATGCCATTAAAATACATCCAATGATGAACCAATACATAAGATCGTTAAAAAACTTTTTCATCTATTTTTTCCTATTCTTTATTTTTTTATAGATGACCGGTATATAGTAAATTGCTACAATTCCCCATATCGTTCCAAATATTATTGCGTTTCTTTTCCAGTTGTCTAAATCTATTAAGAAACCAATTCCTACTAATAGTATCCATACCGTGTCCATTATTCCATGAAACGTTTTCCATTTAGAGCCATAAGTCTTAATCAGATGGTCTCTTTTTTGTGCCAGGTATGGCGATACGTGCCTTAATATTACAAAGCCTTCATTTAAAATCATTACAAGTAAGCCTAAATAAAATACAATTGATGTCATATCATTATCCTCAATTAAAAAAACTTAAAAAGATTAGTGTTATTAGATAACAACCAAAAACAAAACCAATTACAGAAAGACAACTCCATTCTATACGTTCAATTTTATTTTTTGGTTTTCTTATCTTTATATTAATTCGCTTTCGCATCGTTCAATTCCTCAATGTATACTTCTATTACTGGGTAACTTGTTGCTACCCTTTTTTCTTCATCATATGTTGTAGGTATGGGCAACACAAATGTACTGTTCAACTTTGGTGCACAGCCTACTAACATGAACATTAATATAAAAACTAGAGTGTGTTTCATCTAGTGTATTTACTAGTATATACTCAACAAAACCAAAAGTCAACCATAAATATAACTTTATTTGACTTTCAAGCAACATTGTGTTAAACTAGTATATTATGAACAAAGACTTAGAAAAATGGTTAATAATATGCCTTTTGCTATTTTTGGTGATGGTAAGTGTGCAAGGCTGTGCCAAAAAGCACACTGAAATAAAAAGTGAACCAAGTGTCAATGTCTTTAATGGAACAATAAGCAAGATGTTAGGTTGTATATTTGCACCTGCTGAATGCAAAGACCTACAAAATTCTACAGAAAATAATAAAGATTTACAGGATCAAATCACAGAAGAAATGATGGAAATGGATTCTGCTGATGAAAAAACTGCTAACTAATCTATATGTATAAAATATTAATACTTGCCTATCTAATTGGTCAATCTCCAATTGAAACTCAACAAACATTCCAAATGGGTCAAACATTCAACACAATGGAAGAGTGTAAAGCAGAACTATTAAAGAAAGATCCTGTAAGAGATACCTACGATGTATTATGGGAATTTGTTAATGACATGAATTTCAAATACGATTGGTTAATGGCTGGTTGTAAAAATGATGAAACAGGTGAAGAATTCCAAATAGAACCTACCTATCCAAAAGGTAAACCTAAAGAACTAGAAAATTTAGAATTTAGCGGACAACTTAAAGTTTAAAGATTCATCAAACTTCTCATGCTGGGCTCAATCATTTCTTTACCCCATTGAGGTTGCATTGTAATTTTTACTTCACAATTTCTAATGCCATCTATAGCAGTAATTTGCCCGATGATGTCTAGAGGTATTTGATCAGCCGCAGGACAAAAAGCAGAAGTTAAAGTCATTAATACATGAACAACTTTATCTTCTGTAACCTTTACGTCATATATCAAACCAAGATTGTATATGTCAATAGTAATTTCAGGATCGTGAACCTTTTGTAGTGCTTCTTTAATCTGTGTGATGTATTTTGCTTTTGTAGGCTCGTGGTCAGTTATACTATCTAATGTTGCATGAACACTAGGATCTACACTCGCTTTAGGCTTTGGTGGCCAATCCGGAGCATACTTGACCTCTTCTTTATAATCATCACTCATACTACATTATAGTACGGATACCAAAATAAGTCAATTACTATTTCTTGTCGTCTTCTTTTTTGACTTCTTCGAACTCGGCGTCTACAACCTTATCGTCTTGCTCAGCACTAGGCTCTTGCGGTTCTGGTTTAGCCTGCTCTTGTTGAGCCTGCTTGTACACTGCTTCACCAAGTTTCATACTTGCATTGGTCAAGTTACCGACAGCAGTTTTTATTTTTTCAGCATCATCTGACTTCAACGCAGTTTCAACTTCTGCTTTGGCATCCTCGATTGCTTTCTTTTCTTCAGCACTTATCTTGTCGCCATGCTCTTTCAACTGTTTGTCAATTTGATGTGTTAATGTTTCTGCTTGGTTACGAGCATCTACCAAATCTCTTTTCTTCTTATCTGCTTCTTTATTGGCTTCTGCTTCTTTAACCATTTTGTCTATTTCTGCATCTGATAGTCCGCCTGACGCTTGAATAGTAATCTTTTGTTCTTTGCCTGTGCCTTTATCTTTTGCACTAACACTTAAGATACCATTTGCATCAATATCAAACGTAACCTCGATTTGTGGTAGTCCTCTAGGTGCTGGAGCAATTCCTTCAAGGTTAAAGTTTCCTAGCATCTTATTATCATTTGCCATTTCTCTTTCACCTTGTGTTACCCTTATTGTTACAGCCGCTTGATTATCTTCTGCTGTTGAAAACACTTGACTTTTCTTTGTTGGAATAGTTGTGTTCTTTTCAATTAACTTTGTTGTTACTCCACCAAGTGTTTCAATACCAAGTGATAAAGGTGTTACGTCTAACAGAAGTACATCTTTAACATCACCTTGTAATACACCACCCTGAATTGCGGCACCCAATGCCACAACCTCATCTGGATTTACTCCTGTGTGTGGATCTTTGCCAAAGAAAGTTTTAACAGTTTCAATTACTTTTGGCATTCTTGTCATACCACCAACTAAAACTATCTCGCTCACGTCACTTGCAGACACATCTGCATCTTTTAATGCTTGTTTTACAGGAGATAGAGTTTTTTGAATTAGGTCTCCAACCAATGATTCAAGTTTTGCTCTAGACATTTTGATGTTTAAATGCTTTGGTCCTGTTTTATCTGCTGTGATGAACGGTAAATTTACATCTGTCTGTGCTGTTGAAGAAAGTTCTATCTTGGCTTTCTCTGCCGCTTCTCTTACACGTTGCACTGCTAGTTTGTCGTTTGATAAATCAACGCCTTGTTCTTTTTTAAATTCACTAATAATGTAATCAGTGATTGTAGCATCAAAGTCTTCACCACCTAGTGTTGTATCACCATTTGTTGATTTAACTTCAAATACTCCATCTCCTAATTCAAGTATAGAAATATCAAATGTACCACCACCTAAGTCGTACACAGCAATAGTGCCTGATTTTTTCTTATCAAGTCCGTATGCAAGTGCCGCCGCGGTTGGTTCGTTTATAATTCTTTCGACTTCAAGTCCAGCAATTTTACCTGCGTCTTTTGTAGCCTTACGTTGGCTGTCATTAAAGTAAGCAGGTACTGTGATTACTGCTTTTTTAACTTCTGAACCTAAATATTTTTCTGCTGTTTCTTTCATCTTACGAAGTACAGAAGCACTAATTTCAGATGGTGCATATTTTTTGCCGTTTGCTTTTACCCAAGCATCACCATTGTCTGCTCTGATTACTTCATAAGGAAGTGTTTTAATGTCCTTTTGTACAGCATCTCCGTCAAATGTTCTACCAATAAGACGTTTTGCCGCAAATATTGTATTTGATGTATTAGACACTGCTTGTCTTTTAGCAGGTTGTCCAACAAGTATTTCGGAGTCTGTAAATGCAACTACACTTGGAGTAGTTCTTGCTCCTTCTGTATTTTCTACAACCTTTGCGTCCTTACCTTCCATCAAAGCAACGCACGAATTGGTTGTACCCAAGTCTATTCCTATTATTTTGCTCATAAAATGTTCTCCTTATTAAGCGAGTTATTAATCATGTGCTATTAATGTAAGCACTATTTTGAAAAAGTCAAGAGATTTTGGTAAATTTAATGAATTATTTCTTGTTTGGTTGGGCATTTATGTTCTTTTACCATAATTATATCGTCCAAAGTTAATTTTGGTTCATTTTCAAACAGACATTCAAAGGCATCCTCCACTGATACTGCAAATACTTCAAATGCTTCGTCGGGTGTGACATACATATAGAATATGGAGACTGGATAATCTAAACCTGTTTTACGATCCTGGATTGGCGCTTCTTGCATCAAAACTTATGTATATCAGACAGGTCTCATCGGTATTCGGTACTGACATCAAAGCCGCTCTTTCACCATTAAGTCCAACAAAGAACATCACTGCAAAGACAACATCTGCATCTGGCACTGCATTTCTTTTACCAACTGATATTTCAACCGGCATCATGTTTCGATTTTTCATTTTTTCGACCATTACCTTTGCCGAGCCACAAATTACAGGCATCTGTTGCCAATGATATTCTTCATCCAATGGTGGCATATTGGGGATATGATCTGCGAGAGCAGACGACGAGTAAAAAAATAGGAGCAAGATTGCTCCCACGATAAAATTCTTCATGTGTACCTATTTATTTGGCTTTCTTCCGTTTGGGGGTGGATTTTTTCACTTTGGCTTTCTTTTTCTTCGCCTTTGTGAGTCTAGTTTTGTAGGTTTTGGGAGAAATAGTCTCCGGTGGCATCCAATATGCATTTTGGTGACCTACACCTAAATCTTGGCTAGTGACTCCGTAAGGTATTTTCTCTACCTTACCACCTTTCTTTATAAAGGTGTCAAGCATTTTAGCACGTTCTTCTGCTGATGTGGTTGGTTTCTTATCTGAGTTACTCATATATTATACTTACACTCAGAAAAACAACCTAGGCTAAACTCTGAAACCAGCCTTTTAACTGAATGAATAAGTTCTCAACATATTGAGAAGCCATTGCAAAATCTTCTGGTCTTTCTAAATAGAAGTAAGTTACAACTGCACCTATAATTAAGCCTTTTATCATATTGCCTTTTCTCCTTCCTTAATTTTACTTTCATTTTGATTGTTTGTCAAGTTTTCGTTTTGCTTGATCCAACCTTTAAGTTCATGCAAGTAATTTGTTAAAGATTTGTATTGTTTTTCATGAAATGGATCGCCAGTCTTAACTGCTAATTCAGAATGTTTATCCACAAGTTTGTAGATGTTCTGAATGTGTTCTTGCCAATCCTGTCTAAAATTATCCCAATTCATATTAATGCACCCTCTTTTTATCTAACACACCTTCAACAAAAGGTTTAATATCTTTTCCTTTTTTAACGAAAGTTTCCAAAACCTGTTTGAAATCATTATCATCCAGTTCTGTACGATATAATCTAAATCCTAATGCAATAAAAGTACTTGCAACCTGTTGCGGATCTAATTCTATTGCTTTTTTAATCATTAGTTCAAACAATTCTTCATATAACTGTTGATGTCTTATTTCTTCTAATTTTTTATAACTGCCCATACTAGTTCAACCTTCCATAAACTTTTAATAGATGCTGATATACTTTCTCCCAGTATTCTTTAAACCAAGGGTCCTGTGCATTCAACATACAGGTTCTTGCATTCTTTATCAAACGTTCTTTACTTGGTTCAAACATTTTTGTAATTACTTTAGGATCAACTATGTCTTTTATCATTATCTCCTCTTACTATTTCTTTGTTAGGTAATTCTTTTATAATGCCCATAGCAAGAAGCAAATCAATTGCTTTTTCACTTGCTATTCTTACTCCAGTATTTTTACCAATGGTGTATGCACACCAAACTAATACTGCAAGATAAGTTAAAAATAAAAATGTATTCTCTTCCATATTAAACTCCTAGATACGAACCAAATAATATAAGGATCAACATAGCCGGTATCACAATAGATAAGGGCCAAAACTCTAATATCTCCATCCAATCCTTTTTAGTAAGTTTGTATTCTTTTTTCTTTTTCATTATCTAAATTTACTTTCTAAATGTGCAAGATGTTCTCTGCACCATTCAATTAATTCTTTTTTATGTCCAGCATATTCTGTTTCATCGTAACCTAATCTACTGCAATAATCTCCAAATTTTTTACCAAACAAGTCAGGACTCATCAATGCATCGTCACCATTCCAATCACAGATGCCATCTATGAAATTACCTTGGCAATATGATTCAACATATTCATCATACAATGTGTCTAAACTTTTAACCATTTTTCCATTCCTAGTTTCTAATGCAATCATTCGCCCCTCAATTTCTTTATTGTGTCATTAATTTCATATATGTCTTGTTCAATCTGTTCCATTCTCTTGGAACTTTTTGCGTATTCTAGTTCTTCTTGAAGTAAACTCTTTTGTTGTTGTAGGTTCTTTAGCCTATCTTTTATATCTTCTGTTAGTGCCTTATTCATATTTGCCTTTCTACCATGCTAGATATTTGTCTGAAGTCCAAAGTTGTCCTTTTTTCTCCATTGATTTCTGCATATGATTTTTTTCTGGAAGTATCCAAACAATTGGTTCGCCACATTTGAAACAAGTATCATAAGAAGTAATACCGTCTGCTTTTGGGCCTTGCATCCATTCTGCTTTGTTCATAGCACAATTAGATGTTGCAAGTCCTACAAATACCAAAAATAAAAATTTTGTAGCCTTTTTCATATAACTAATTTTAACGTCTAGCAAACCAAAAGTCAACCATAAATAAACCGCATAAAAGAAGGACTTTTTGCCATGATTGAACACAAACACCTGATAGTAAGAGCAGAAGTAAGCAATCCACCTATGAGTGAAGAGGAAGCCAAAAAATCTATTGTTGAGTTGATAGACATGATAGACATGAAATTGCTTATGGGACCTTTTGCCAAATATGTAGAAGTAGAAGGTAATAGGGGATTAACTGTGGCAAGTATCATAGAAACTTCACACGTTGTATTACATAGTTGGGACGAACAGGATCCAGCGGTTGTGCAATTAGATGTGTACACCTGTTCGTGTTTAGAACCAAGTATTGTGTTTGACTGGTTACAAAGATACAATCCTATTAAAATACAGCATAAGTTCATAGATAGAGAGTTCGACATCAGCATATTAGATCGCACTCAAGAAGCACTTTCCAACTAGTCCTGCCTGTAGACAAATTCCGCTAAATAATTTTATGAGAGTTCAAGAATTACTTCCAGAGGCCGGAAAAGCATCTAAAAAATTGTGCAGAAGCAAAAAACCTGACCATGCACTTGGTGCCAGTCAATTAGCAAGTTGCAAAAGCCAAGGATACAGAAAACGTTCAGGTAAAAAATCATACAAAATTGGCAAGAAAAGAGTTTACGTTGCCGGTAAAAAAATTAAAGGAAAACCTTATGGTGGACCGTTACCGTTGTATAGCAAATGATAAAAAATTGGACAGGCAAAATATTAGTTTCAACTCCTAAAATGGGAATGGATAGCGAATTCAGTAAGAGTGTGATACTACTTTACGAAGAATCCGCTGAACACGTTGCAGGTATTATCCTTAACAAACCCGGCACAACCAAAGCAAAAAAAATATTTCAAGTCAAAGGATTTAAAGACATAGAGGCAAATGATCCTGTGTATTCTGGAGGACCAGTAAACAGAGAATCAATAATCATTTTACATTCTGATGAATGGAGTTGCGGTAATACATTAAAATTAGACAATGGTTTTAGTTTAACAAGTGACACACAGATGATGAAGAAGTTTGCTTTGAAAGACGAACCAAAGCAGTTTAGATTTTTCAATGGTTTAAGTCTATGGTCTCCAGGACAACTAGAAGGAGAAATTAATAGTAAATGTTGGTTAGTAGGCGATCTTACTGATGCGAATTTAATTCTAAAAACACCACCAAGACAGCAATACTTAAAGGCAGTTGAACTTTTAGGTTCACAGACAATGAACAAATACATCTAATTAACTGCTAATATAATAAATACATACATGATAATCAAAAAACCTTTCACAGAAATAACCGATGCCTTGAAAGAAGCAGGAAACTATCGAATATTCAACGATGTGTTGCGTGAAGCAGGAAATTACCCTAGAACAATTTGGTATAGCAAATATGGAATAAAGAATGTAATTAACTGGTGCTCTAATGATTATCTAGGCATGGGTCAACATAAAGTTGTATTAGATGCCATGAAGACTGCCTTAGACACAACAGGCGCAGG
>CEUV01085239.1_pt1 | contig 12458 bp, 6 predicted proteins | sample 356401 | NCBI WGS metagenome assembly CEUV01 (sample SAMEA2622710, study PRJEB7988) | marine metagenome | isolation source: saline water (ENVO:00002010), including
GTTGCAAATATATTTATTATTATTATTCTGCAATAACAAATACATAATTTTATCAAATATAAATTTATACCAGTAAACACATAAAAATAGTGATATTAATTGTTCTTTTGCAACTATATATTTTTATCATAAATTAAAATGAAATATTTTTTAGTTGGTTTTATGGGCAGTGGAAAAAGCTATGTTGGAAAAAAACTTTCAGAAAAACTAAAACTAAATTTTATAGATTTGGATCATTACATTGAACAAATTGAAAATAGATCAATCGCAGATATCTTTAATAAAGAAGGGGAAGATCATTTTCGAAAATTGGAATTAAAATGCTTTACATCAATTTTAAAGGAAGAAAACACTATCATTTCTACAGGAGGTGGTACACCCATTCATAACAACATAATGAAATTAATAACTGAAAATGGAACTAGTTTTTATTTAAAATGTAAAACAAACACTATTTTAAATAGATTAATAAAACCTAGTATAAACAGACCTATGATAAATGATTTATCCGAAAAGGATCTAAAAATATTTATTGAAGAGAAATTATCAGAAAGAAATATGTTTTATGAAAAAGCAGATTATATTGTAACCAATAACAATGAGGAGGCTATTAACGAAATTATAAATCTATTAAGATAAATATACTCCTTCCTCTTCACCAAAAATAACATTAATATGTTCTTGTAAGGTAGTAGACAACGACATTCCTTCAAAATCTGCTTTAATAGGATATCTATTATGATTTCTATTTACTAAAACTAACGTAGACAACTTCACTAAAGGAACCGACAAGAATTCAGAGGTTGCATACATTAAAGTTTTTCCAGAATTTAAAACATCGTCTACCAATATTACAACCTTCTCTTCTATTTCTTCAGTAGATAAACTACAAGTAATATTAGAATTATATGGATTGTCTTTATCTAAACTTATAGTAGCATTCAGAATTTTCATCTCCGAAATATTTTGAAGTACTTCAGAAATTCTTAAGGAAAGTTCTACTCCCCTTGTCTCAATTCCAACAATGACTATTTCTTTTTGAGAATAATTCCTCTCATAGATTTGCCAAGCCAATCTATTTACCTTCTGTTGTAGTTGAATTTTATCTAAAATTTTTGTCCTGTCCACTTTTTTAGTATGATATATTTTCAAAAACTCCCTCTGTAACCCAAATATTTGTAAACATTGCAGGATCTACATCCTGAGCTTTAAAACTAAAAGTACCTGATAAGGTTTCATCCTCTAAGGTAGTAAAAACAATTTGACCATCGTATGGAGGTCCGTTATAGGTACTAGAATATGTAGCTCCTCCATAAGAAACAATTCCCATTGCTGGAGCTGAAAAATAAATTGTTTCTCCTTCAGATTTCTGTGAAAAACTATAAACTTTGATCTCTAAAACTTCAGATAACTTAATACTCATCATATCTGATCCATTTACACTAATTTCAGGAGAATTATCACTAAAGTCTTCCCCGTCAATTTTGCAACTAAGAGATGGTCCTAAGGGATTTGAATCAACAATAATTTCTTCTTCCTTACATGAGGATAAAATAAGAAAAGAAGCTAGAAGCAAATAAGTATATTTCATTTTCATAATTTTTTACAATTATACAATTATTCTATAAATACGTATCCTAATTTTTCATGATACTGACCCAATTTATCAATCACGTTAATTACATAAGAATAGGCACCAGAGATTCCTTTCCCTCCATCCCAACATAAATTTATATTATCTGAATAAAAAACTTCTTCTCCCCATCTGTTATAGATATATATTTTATATTCTGAAATTCCCAAACCTGTTGGTTGAAAGTAATCATTCTTACCATCATTATTTGGAGTAAATGTATTTGGAACATACAAAGAATAGTACGGATTAATAGTAATCTCTGAAAAAGCAGTGTCATAACAAGGTCCATTCTGAGCAAGTAACATAACCTGATAAGAATTATCCTCTTGATAAATATGAGTAGGCTCAAAATCTGTTGAATTAGGTGTATTATCTCCAAATTGCCAAAGATATGTATTTGCAAAAATACTATTGTTTACAAAGCTAATTTCAGGATCTAAAATATTAGCAGTTTTAGGAGTAAAATCAAAATTAGCCTGTGGATTGTTTAATACATCTACTATTTCTGAACCAATTCCAATATTACTACAATAATTAGCATCTAAAACATATGGAATTGTATATGTTCCTTCTTGAGTAGAATAAATAATAATAGGATTATTTGAACTTATAATAGTACTTACAGTACCATCAACAGAATAAGTGATATTCCAAGGTGGATTTCCTGTTACATCAACTACAATAGCTGCAGAGTCTCCTGAACATACAAAACCACCTCCTGAGACAATCTCGGCAGTAGGAACAGGAATTACACTAAGTTCAACAGTAATAGTATCTTTACAATCAAAATTATCTGAACCTATTATTTGATATGAACTAGAATTAGCTGCGGAAGAAACTACTGAAGATCCAATATTAGAACTCAAATCAATTGATGGAAACCAGGAATAGTTAATTGCTCCATCAGCGGTTAATGTTATACTCTCGCCTTCACAAATTACAGGAGAAAGAGGAGAAACAGATATTGTTGGAGGCGCTTGTATATCTAATTCAAACTCAATAGAATCCACACATAAATTCGCATCGGTTCCTACTACATTGTATGTTATACTTGAATTAGGACTTACTACAACTACATTAGAATTCACACTACTTAATCCAACAGGAGGAGACCATAAGTAAGAATCTGCTCCAAAAACTTCAACCTGAATACTTTCTCCTTTACAGATTATTGAACTATTAGGATTTAAACTTAAAGATGGAGAAGGGTTTACAATAATATTTGATGAAATATTATCTGAACATCCATTTAAATCTGTTCCAGTAATAGTATATAATGTTGATGTATTTGGTGTGGCAACAACACTATTACCCATTGAAGTACTTAAATCAATAGAGGGTGACCAAACATAAGAATTTGCTCCTAAAACATCTAAAGAAATAGATTCTCCTTGACAAATAGTTGATGAATTAGTATTAATACTTAAAATAGGTAAAGGATTTACAGTGATATTTATTGTATCCCATGATGAACAAAGATTAACATCAGTACCTACTACCATATAAGTTGTATTTATTGAGGGATTTGCTGATACCGTATTTCCAGATGTAGAACTTAGGGAAGAGGATGGAGTCCATACATACTGTACACCTCCTGTAGCAGATAATAATATATTTTCTCCAATACAAATTTCTGGGTTAGGAGAACTAACATCGATAGTAGGCAAATCAAATACATTAACATTAATATTAATTGTAGAAGAACATCCTAAAGAATCCATTCCAACTACAGAATAATTAGTATTAGTAATTGGAAATGCGGAAGTAGTACCCATATTGTTATTAGATAAACTATTTGTGGGAGACCACACATAATTTGTTGCACCACTTACTAGAAGAATAGTTGTATCTCCCTTACATAAATCAACATTTGAAGAAAGACTATTTAATATTGGATTAGGACTAACACTTACTACAGTAGAAATAGTATCAGAACATCCATTATTTAGAGTTCCTATTACAGAATAGGATGTTGAATTAATTGGAGAAGATGTAACTACACTACCAATTGTAGTATTTAATCCACTAGATGGAAACCAAATGTAATTATCTGCTCCACTTGCAATTAAAGGAATAGATTCTCCTTCACATATAAAAGTATTGTTTGTTACATTTACACTTGGTTTTGATAATACATTTACATCAACAGATATAGTATCCGAACACCCAAAATTGTCTGTCCCAACTACCATATAGTTTGTAGAATTTAATGGTGAAGCTATTACATTATTAGAGGATGAATTACTTAAGCCAATAGTTGGAAACCAAGAATAAGAGGAAGCCCCACTTAAACTAATATTTACCCCCTCTCCCTCACATACTGAAGGATAGGATGGAGTACTTGTCATTTGTAAAGATTGAATCACAGATATTGTAATTGTATCAGTATTACTACATCCTACAAGATCTGTGCCTTCTACAACATAATCAATTGTAGTATTAGGAGTAGAAATTATATTTGAACCAACGCTAGTATTTAACCATAAAGAAGGAGACCAATTATAACTTACCGCTCCATTTGCTTGTAAATTTATGCTTCCTCCAATACAAACCGATGTACTATTAGAAGATATATTCACTGGTACTGGTAATGGTTCTAAAACTGTTTCGGAAATAGTGTCCATGCAATTATTTGCATCTATAACAGTTAATAAATAAGTACCTGAGGATAGAAAAACTGCATTAGGATTATTTTGGGGAGGAATAGTATTCCAACTATAATTATAGTTTGGTGTTCCTCCACTTACAACAACACTTAATTGTCCATCCGATAAGGAATTACAAGAAACCGGAACAGAAGATGTAACCATTGTTATTGGAGATGGTTGTGAAACATTAAAAGTATCAGTAATTGTACAATTATCATCATCTACAACTTGAATAATATAACTATTTGCAGATAAATTCTCAAGTGAATCTGTAATATTGAAAGATGTTGAATTATTAGATATTAACTGCATATTATAATCATACCAATTGTATGTATAAGGAGCGTCTCCTCCTGTTAAACTTATATTTATTTTTCCATCAGAATATGAATAACAACTTACTTCTGAAATTGTAGAAGAAATAGTAAATGCAGAAGTAGGATCTTCCGAAACTAACAAAGTAAAGGTTCCTAATTCTGTTGAGGAGGTAGCATCTACTACAATATAATATGTTCCTGTGTCACATAGAGCAGCGCTTATTTCAGATTGATTCGAACAAAAATTATCATTTTCAGATAGAGCTAAGAAATTTGTATCTTTAACTAAATATAAATAACTATCAAATTGAGCTCCATTAGCTCCACATAAAGAAATATTAACTCCAGTAGGATTATTAATTTGAAAAGAATAAATAACATCATTTCCAAAACTTTCTGGATAGTAATCCGTGTAACACTCATTGCTATTAAAATGACTAATAACTCCAGTATTTAAGTTTCCTAAATCAATTGCATTTGCAAAAGAAGTTCCTTTAGTATACCTCCAATAAGTTTCTAAATGTGGCTTGTAATAACCATCTGTATTTGGAGCTCCTGATTGCGTTGAAGGATTAATACATCCACTTCCATTTAAATACCCATGAGAAAACCACTGACATGGGGGACCATTTCTATATGAGAGACCTTGATAAAAAGGTTCTGCATTGCATCTGTAATCATCTCCAGTCTCAATTCCAACACACAAACCAAATAAATATACTCCACAACATTCTTTATCTTCCCAACTACATTGTGTTCCGCTATTGCAAAAACCAATTAAATTATCTGAGGGGAGATCATCTTCCCAAGCATCAATTTTAAAATTTAAATATTGTGGAACTATATTGTTAGGAAAATTAAAATTAGCAAAAGTGGTGTTAAAATCAATAGAATTTCCTCCTCCAACTATTGGTGTAAAATTAAAATCTTGTAAACAATTACCTCCAGTCCAAGGATAATTCAATAGATTGTCTTGTGCCCAAATCTTAAAAACTAATTCATCAGGAGCAAAACCTATTCCTAGTAATGATTCATCAGTAGCAGCAAAATTTCCTTGAACTTCTCTTAGTTTTACATCAATAGAAATAGGTCCATCACTGTACGATTGAGCTCTAGAGTTTATTATTGTAAAAAGAAATATTAATAAAAAAAATATATATTTAAAATTCATTTTTTTATTGCAATAATTTAACTTGTCCTTGATATTCAAAAATTTCGCCGTAAATATTTTCTATAAAAACAGTATAAGTATATATACCTACCGGACATAAATTATCATTTTTGAAATATGTTCCATCCCAACCAATGTTTAAATCCTTTGTCTCAAAAATCAACTCTCCCCATCTAGAAAAAACTTTCAGCTCATACTCCTTCACACCTGTCCCATATCCTTTAAAAATTGAATTCTCAACACTGTTGCTTGATGGAATAATTGTATTAGGAATATAGAAAGTAAATTCGTCTACTAATACTCTTTTTGTTATCGTATCTATACAATTATCTTTTGTTTGTATCTGTAAATGAACATTAAACCAACCTTTATTAGAATATGAGTGTGAAGTAACAGAATCAAAAGCAAACGTACCATCTCCAAAATCCCAATACCAACTTTCAACTCTTGACATAAAGGTTTTGGTTAAATCAACAAAGTAAAACGGATCACTCTGTTGATCGAAAAACCTTTTATGATATGGATAAGCCTCAAAATCAGCTATCGGCCCCTCTAAATTTCCAATAGTAAAAGTATCTTTTTTTACACACAAATTTTCGTCCGAAACTTCAACAAAATACTCCCCTTCAAACAAATTGTTAACAACAAGATCTGTAGAACCATTTGACCAAATAGCATTATATGATGGAACACCGCCTGAAGCAATAAATTCAGATTTACCAACTCCTCTATTACATGTATCTATGAAGTATTCTAAATCAAAAAACAATTCGGTTGGTTGTGTTAAAGTTATAGAATCTATGGTTAAACATTGATTATTATCATAAACAAAAACTTCATAATATCCACTATATAAATCATATATTGATTTAGTGTTTTCTTCGGTATTCCATAAGTAAGTATAAGGAGCTATTCCATCAGATGGCTCTACTGTTATAGAACCATCATTAAATCCAAAACAACTAATATTAAATCCATTAAAATCAGAGGTCGATACAACATCTGCTTTTACATAGGTTGATGGTTCATATAAATTAATACTTAAGTTTTCCTTACATCCTAATGAATCTGTAATCTCTACAGAATATGAACCCGCAAATAAATTAAATATACTATCAGTTTGAATACCATTGTTCCACAAATAAGAAAACGGACCATATCCTCCATTGATATCTAATTGAATCCATGCTGAATTTTCTCCTTTACATCTCACATGGTAACCAGAATAATTAGAAGTTAAAATATTTGTAATTTGTGTTAATTGTTGAGGTTGAGATACAAATAACTGAAGTTGCTTTATACAAAAATTATTATCAGTAACTGTTAAAATATATAGGCCAGATTCTAAATTATAAATATCCTCAGAATTTGAAGAAAAATTATTAGGTCCTGACCAATTATAATTATAAGGAGGAGCTCCCGTTCCTTGCGCTATTTGAATCTCAATAGATCCTGTAAAATCTCCATGACATTGTATGTCTGTAATGTAAGAAGCAATTTCCATAGAGTCATTTTGTAGAATTTCAACAGAATCAGTATATTTACAGTTATTCGCGTCTATAATTGAGTAAGAGTGATAACCTGCCCACATAGAAGTAGTATCTGTGGTTCCCCAATCCAAAATGTAAGGAGGTACTCCACCATTTATTTGAACACTAGCAGTTCCTGTGCTATCACCAAAACAAAGTATTGGTTCGATATTTGTAACTGCAGCTAGTTGTTGTGGTGAAGTAATAATTACATCCCTAAATATTGTACAATTAGTTGCATCAGTTATGTTAACAGAATACACTGCAGAAGATAAATTTGTTAAGTCTTGAGAAGTAGCTCCAGTATTCCAATTATAGATAAATGGAGGATTTCCGCCAATAACTTCTAAATCAACACTACCATCAGTCCCTCCAAAACAACTAACATTAGTAACAGTTCTTGTTGTATCAAATAAAAATAATGATACATAGAATGTATCTGAAACAATACAATTATTGTTATCAAAAACATTTAAAATATATTCTCCATTTACTAGATTTAAATTTATTGAATCTGTAACTCCGTTATTCCAAACATAACTATACCCTGGGGTTCCGCCTGAAACAGAAACTTGAATTTCTCCATCTTGATAATTTTCACAACTCTCATCTGAAACAACACCATTTAATGATAAAAAATTTGGCTCTTGAATTGAAACATTTAGTTGTGTTGGGCAATTTGAAGCATCATTTACAATAACAGAATAGACACCGACTGCTAAATTAAAAATTTGAGAGTTAGCAGAAGTATATCCATTGGGTCCTGTCCAAGAATATGTTGTGCTTACTGAATTCTGCGCCAATACAACTATACTTCCATCATTAAATCCATTACAACTTATATGATTTATAAATGTATCTATCAAAATAATATTACCAATATTTACATTTTCAGTAATCTGTGTCTGACAATTATTAGCATCTGTTATAATTAAATTATAACTACCAGCTGCTAAATTTGTTATATCTAAATTAGTGGAGCTAAAAGAATTAGGCCCTACCCAAGAATAAGTATAAGTACTTGGACCAGATATTGTCATATCAATACTTCCATCAGCATCTCCATAGCATGTTTCATCTGTAACTACAGAACTAATCTGAACATTAATAGGTTGAGAAATAAATATTGGAGAATTATTTATACTTGGAGAACATCCATTATCATCTAAAATACTATAAGTATACGGTCCTGCAACTAGACTAAAAGCATCTTCAGATATATTAAAATATCCATTAGGACTATTCCATATAGTTGTGTAATTACCTACACCACCTGTAATTGTTAAATCAATACTTCCGTCATTACCTCCAAAACAACTTACGTTATTTGAAATATAGCTTACTAAAATATCTGTGGGTTCTGAAATAACAAAAGTTAGAGAAGGACCTATACAACCATTAATATTAGATGTACTTACAATATAAGTTCCTGGTAATAACGAATCAATGTCCTCAAAATTAGAATTAAATCCATTAGGACCAGTCCAATTATATATGAGTCCTGTGCTATTAGTTGTCAAATCTATACTACCATCATCATTTCCAAAACAACTAACATCTGATGAAACACCATAAATAGTAATCTCTGAAGGTTCTGATATGGAAACAGTTTCAAATAGGGGGCCACAATTATTTGCATCAGTAATTGTTGCTGTATAAATGTCTGCTGGTAAATTGGATATACTGACTCCATTATTAGTATATCCTAATAAAGAACTCCAAGTAACATTATATGGTGGGGTACCACCAGACAACAATAAACTTATATCTGCATCATTTAGTCCATAACAACTTACATTGTTAGATATGGAACTATCTTGTAAAGCAGAAGGTTCTGTAATACTAACTGATATTATTGGAGTGGGACATAGATTAGAATCTGTAATAACACAATGATACATTCCTTCTGAAAGATTACTTAAATCTTCCGAATTAGAATTAAATCCAGTTACAGAGTCGATCCAAAAGAAATTATATGGAGGAGTTCCTCCTGAAACAGTGAGATTAATAGAAGCGTCTGTTAATCCAAAACAAGAAATCTGATTAACTACAGTATCTTTCTGAATTATAGTTTGATTAAAAATAGTAACTGTATCAGAAGATAACGAACAACTTCCATTTGAAGCTGTATAATAATACTGACCAGGACCAACAAATATAGACATTGTAGTATCACCAGTGTTCCATAAAACAGAATAATTAGAATTTGTTATACCAGCTTCCAGAGTAAGAGAAGAGTCTATACATTCAACAAATAAAGTATCAGAAACTATACTTACGGTATTTGTATCAATACTAACAGAAGTAGTAGTAAAACTATTTGCCTCTAAAAAAACACCAGAATCTAAATAGTCATCAGAACCATCAGCTATAGCTAATCTTATGTGATAAGTTTGACAAGGTTGTACTACAGCAATAGCGGTAAATACATCTGTATAACCATTGTAAGAGATTGATGTATTTCCAGTATTATAAAAATTTCCATTATAACCAGGATGAATTGAACTAATTGTAATGGGAACTGGAGGAGAACTGTTTGGAACTATAGCTATATTCTGTGAACCGTTAGGAAATCCTGCAGGACTCGAGTATGGGCCGGTGATTCCAGGTCCACTGATAAAGAAACCAAAAACATCATTATATTGAGTATTTACCCAGGATGTATACTCTTCAGAACCAAAACTATAATTAAATATTATAGTATCAGACTCTGGAATAAAATCAAACTCAAGAACACATAAATCATTAATCGAACTTACAGAAAAAGATTGACCTACTAAAGGTGGTACTGAATTAGCCACTGAATATAAGTCATTACAAATTGAATTTGGAACATTTACACATTGCGTTCCATTGGCTGGTGTATTGTTTGCAGCAGGATTCCCCCCTAAATCAGCATTAACTGCGTGTCCTGAGGACATTACTATTCCACTTGACATTCCGATACTATTTCCATTAGAAAAGAAACCAATCTGTTGATTATTTCCAGAGAACTGAACATTACTAATAGTTACACCTCCACCCACTAAAACATTATTAATCAAGTGATTAGGATCGTTATTTGGAGCGTTATTTGAAATGCCAATTTGTGATTTAACATTCAAAAAAATTAGTAAAAAGAAGTAAAATAAAGTAGTTCTAATTTTCATAGAAATAAATTAATATGTGCAAATTTAATGAAAAAAACTCTATTATTTTTTTACTCTAGTTAAATCCAAGTTATTTTGAGCGTTTACAGTAAATCCTGAAATATTATTATGTGTAAAACGAATAATTTGATCATAATACAATGGTGTTACAGGCATTTCTTCAGAAAGAATTTTATTTAATCTTTGATAGATTTGAATTCTCTCTTTTACATCTGATTCAGAAATTGAAAATTCATACAATCTATCAAACTCCTCATTATAAAAATGAGTATAATTAGGTCCGTTTGGACAGAAGTTTTTACTATAAAATAAAGAAAGGTAGTTTTCTGCATCTGGATAATCTGCCATCCAACTTCCTCTAAAAAAATTTAATTTTGAAGTTGCCATCATTTGCCTATGAGTAGATGGAGGATTAACTTCGATTATTAAGTCGATTCCTATCTTTTTCAGTTCTGACTGTACAAACTCACATAAATCTAAATAAGAAGAGGTTGTATTTAAAACAATTGGGGATAGTCCTTTTCCATTAGGGAAACCCGCTAATTCTAAATATTTTATTGCTTGCTCTAAATTATAAGATGAATTAATGTTTTCCTTAGAAAAAGTAGGTAGACCAACAGGTATAAATCCATGATTTGCAGCTACACCAACATTATTTCTTAGATATTTCAACATCTTTTGTCTATCAATTGCAAAATGTATCGCCTTTCGTAAATATAAATTTTCAGATAAATCAGAATTTCCATCCATCAAGAATCCAAGATATTCTGTATTTAAAAATGGAAGGCTTTTAAAATTAAACTTATCTTTATATTTCTGACTTAATGACCCTTCTTTATCTAGTAATTCATCGGTATAAGAAGGATCTAAACCAGATATAAAATCTAGATTTCCTTGTAAAAAATTTAAAAACTCAGATTGTTTATCCTTTATAAAAGTTATTGCAACTGCATCAAGATAAGGTAGATTTATACCATTTTCCTTTTCAAAATATTGTTTATTCTTTCTCAATACTAACTTCACTCCATCTTTCCAATACTGAAATTGAAAGGGTCCAGTACCAATAGGATGAGAACGAAACTCGTTTAAATCTGCACATTCCTTAGGTACAACAGAACAATATTGCATGCTTAACAATGATAAGAATGGAGGAAAAACTTGATTTAGATGAATTCTCAAAGTAGAATCATTAACTGAATAGTAAGAAGAAACATTATTAAACACCCACGAACCAGGAGAAGCTAATTTAGAACTCAATAACCTATCAAAAGAATAAACAAAATCAGAAGCAACAACTCTCCTTCCTTTTCCATTTTCAAAAAATTTATGATCGTGAAAATAGACATCTTTTCTTAAAAAAAAAGTATACACCAATCCATCCTCTGAAATTTTCCAGTTAGATGAAATTGAAGGAATAACTTCTAATTCTTCATTCATTTTTACAAGTGAATTAAAAATTTGAGAGGTTACCCAAATTGTAGCTTTATCTTTTGCAAATGCTGGATCTAAGGTAGATACTCCATTAGATTCATTATACTTAAAAATTTTTAAATTGGAGTTATCATACTTTTCAGAACATGATAGTAGAAAAAATATAATAATAAAAAAACCGGACCTAAATTTCATACATTGCAGATTAATCCGGCTAATTTATTAATAAAAATTTGTTATTTAATCAAGTTTACCTCTCCATTGTAAACCCATGGTTTTTCATTTATATCTGTTACAGAAATGTTGTACATATATGTTCCAGGTTCAAGACCCCTATCTGAATTAATAGAACTCCCGTTCCATCCAATATTTTTATCATTCGATAAGAAAACAAGTTCTCCCCATCTGTTAAATATCTTCATCTCAAAACCATAAACTCCACTAGTCAAAGGAATAAAATCATCATTCAAACCATCATTATTTGGAGTAAATGCTGTGGGAACAAATACAGAAAAAATATCATCTACAATAACTTGATGTACAACTTCATCATAACATCTATTATCATTCTCAACAT
>CEUV01090384.1_pt1 | contig 12451 bp, 6 predicted proteins | sample 356401 | NCBI WGS metagenome assembly CEUV01 (sample SAMEA2622710, study PRJEB7988) | marine metagenome | isolation source: saline water (ENVO:00002010), including
GATATACATTAAGTTACACGCGATCGTCCTGGCGTCTCGCGCGTTCCTCGTCGTCGACCGCGAACACCTCGACGTCGGCGACGATTTCGGCGTCGCGCGCGTCTTCGGCGTCTTCGGCGAGGTCGGCGTCGAGATCGCCGGGCGCGGGAATGTCTAAATCCGCGTACGTCGCGCTCGTGCGGCGGAAGAATAAGCCCGGGGTGTCGACGGCGCGAACTCTCGGTAAGTGCTCGCGCATGATGGCCTCGATGGCGTCGGAGGCATCCTGAATGCGCTTGACTTCCTCGGGATTGATGTCGGGAGAGTCGCTGGCGAGCTCGCGAAGCGTCGTGAGGTAAAAGATGAGCTTTTCGTTCGCCGACGCGTTCTTAAGCTGCTGTGCCTGGTCGCTCGCCGCCTCGGAGATGACGCTTCCCTCGCGCTCCAGACTTCCGCGTCGGCGGAGCGACGCGTCCAACGCGCTCGGCGCGAATCCGTCGGCCTGACGAGGCGAGGCGTTTTCAAACGAACCTCGGAACGAGCCGCGAAGCGATCCGGCGCCGCCGCGGAACGTGGGAGATTGATCCATCGTTATGCTCGTTCGTCTGGCGGCGATCTCGATGGAATCCCGTCGTCGCGCCTCGACCGCCTCGATGAGGTCGGCGCCGCGCTCGACTTTGCTCACGAAGGCGTTCTTCTCATCCTTGTGTAACCATCGCGGACCGAGGGCCGAGATGATCATCATCCCGAGCGGTGCGGTGAGAATGATGGAAAACACAGCCGTGGTCAAGATGTCGTTGCCCCATTCGACGTATTCCGCGGATTTGTTCTTTTCGATGACGTAATCCAGCGGATCGGACGCGAGGGCGGCTTGCACCGTCGCCTTGGGGATCCACGCCAAAGACACGAACGCGCGCTCGATGCGCGTGAGCGGGGTTTTACCGCCACCGACGGAGAGATACGCCATGGGTAGTCGAACGCTGATGCCGATGAGCAGTAAACCTATGGATTTCGGAATCGTAGACGACGTGATGTCTTTGAATTTCACGGCGGTGCCGATGACGCCGAACAAGAGCGGTTGGAAGACAAATCTCCACAATTTCGCGAGATCCGTCTCGACACCGTGCGCGTGATCATTCGATGGCCCGGTCGTGAGCGCCGGGTGCGGCTTATTCTTTCGCCAACACCTATTGGCGGAGATGCCGAGGGCGAGCGACGACATGGCGCCGCCGCCGTTGAAACCGTACGAACGACCCATAAACATCATGAACATGCCGAGCATGAAGACCATGGACGACCTCTTCCAAGGTTCATTCCACACCTTGGTCGCCCCACAAATCGCTCCGGCGATCGTGCCGAAGATTAACCCCGCCAAGACATCCACCGGACCGTGCAAGATGGTCCACGCCATGTTTCCGTGACTCCCCAACGCGAAAGATTTAAATATCGTGTATCCCGTGATGGCGACGACATCGTCGAACGACGCCGCGGCGACGACGAGCGAAGGAATGCCCTTCGCGACGCCGTATCCCATCGACTGTAGCTCAAACATGCCGAGCACCACCACCGCGGGAGAAACCGCGCCCAGAATAAATCCCAACGACATGCCGAGCGGAAACGACATCTTAAAAATCAACATGGAAAATAATCCGCACGTGATCGCCTCCGACAGACCAGGCATCACCGTTAATCGACTCGCCATCCACCCGATCGATCGAAACGCGTCTAAATCTAATTCCAACCCGCTTCGCATGAGGATGACGCTCAGACCCGCCGCGCGTATGTCGCTCGACCACCTCTCCGGTAAATCCTCCACCCATCCACCGGGCACGTTTCTCAACACCAGACCGAACAGTAACATCCCTATGAGCGGCGGCAATCCCAACGCCGCCGCCACCGCGCCACCGATGTGCGCACACGCCCAAATCAACGCCGCCGCCCAGACGCCGCCGCCGCGCACGACGACGCTCGGCCCGTCCGGCGACATCACCCTCCCGAACGCGAACCGCAGCATCGCCCAGAACGCGCACGACATGACACAAAACGACGCTCTATCGTACTTCACCCGTCGGTCCCTCGCCACGCGATTCTCGCGCTCGCGCGCGCTCTCGGGCGTCGAATCCGGCGCCTCGTCGCCTCGTCGGCCTCGCGCGCACCGCGAGCGCCGCATCGCCCTCGACATCGCTCGCGCGATCGCGCGCATCCGTCTCGTCGCCGCGCCGCCGCGGCTCGTCGTCCACCGCGTCGATCGCGTCGCGGTGTGCGCGCGTCGACGACGAGTCGACGAAGAGTCAAGTCGCGACTCTTCGACTTCATCAGGGTTGGGGACGCCGCGGCGAGACGCGCGGGACGCGAAGGCGAAGCGCGAGGGAAAACGCTCGGAGACGCGCGGGACGCGAAGGGCGAGGGAAAACGCGTCTCGTGTCGTCGTTACAAGCCGTCTCGCGGGTGAAATCGCGATCACGGGTGAAAGAATGAGCCCATGGTACCGGGAACGTCTCGGAGTTGTTCGGCGAGGGCGATGACTTTGTCCTCGAGCTCGCCGGCGCGACGCTTTTCGTCTTCGAGCGCGCGCTCGAGGGCGGCGCATTTCGATCGGAGGTGTTCGTGCGCGTCGGCGACGAGCTTTGCGTCGGTGCGGAGACGGTGGAGCGATCGTCGGAGTTCGATGTTTTCGTTTCGGTAGGCCTCGATGGAGGCGCCGGTGCCAAAGGCGAACGTCGTCGCGGGTTTGGCGTCTAATTCGACGACGCGCGTCGCCGACGATTCGGAGACTTCAGTGGCGGAATCGCTCTCGGCGTCGGTGAGGTTGTGGCGATTGAGGTCACTCGCGCCGCGCGCGTCCGTCGTCGGCGTCTCGTGATCGGGAAAGTCTTCGGCGACGCGTAAAATTTGCGTCTCGTTTTGACAGTGTCCGTTGTATCCACCGAACGCGACGATGACGTCTTCGAGTCCGTCTCGCGTGCTCACCGCGCACAGCGTCATCCCTTCGCCCACGACGGGCGGCGCGACGAAAGCGTCCGTGCGACTCACCCACTCGGTCTCCTCTAAATCGAGCACGGAGCACTCCATCAATCCGCACTCGTTGTTCCCGCCGCCCACGAGCGCCCAGAACCGGCCGTCGCGGAGTAACACCCCGGCATGTCCGGCGCGAGGCGGTGGACGCACGCCCTTGGGCGTCACCGTCGTCCACTTGCCTTGCGTCAGGTCCAACGCGTAGAGCGAATCGTAACACTTGGTCGATCGACCCGTGCCTCCGAAAATCAACAGCGTCTCTCGACCCCACGTCGTCGCCGTGTGCTCGGCGCGAGGCTCCGGAACCGTACCCGATGGATTCTTCACCGCACGCCACGCGAGGGTGTCGACGTCTAAGATCCAGACATCGTTCATGAATCGTCCCTCGTCGTCCTCGCCTCCGAACACGACGAGCTCTCGATCGCCAAACGCGGTGACGCTCGCGCCTCTTCTCGCGCGCGGCATCTCCTCTCCCGTCGTCTCTACGCGAATCCACTCCACCTCATCCACGCCCTCGTGAACGTCCATCCTTTCCATCCTGTACACCGCCATCTCCGATTCCGACGACCCCTTGTACCGTCCGCCGACGACGTACGTCGTCTCGCCGATCGTCGCCGCTCGATGTCCCGCGCACGCCGGCAACGCTCTCTCGCTCCCCGCCGGCGTCGCCAATCGACGCCACGTCAAATCCACGAGATCCAATTCATGCGTGTCCGCCATCATGCGCCCACGAAACGATCCACCGACGACGTACATCTTCTCTCCCGCCGCGCTCGCCGCGTGTTGAAACCGCGCCGACGGGCGTCTCCCCGCGTACTCCAAAAACCGCCACACCGACGGCGTCTCCACCGCTTCCCTCAACCCCCGCGGCATCTCCTCCACCCCTCTCACCGCGCACGCCCCCGCGTTCGTTCGTTTTCTCTCCTCCAAGCCCCCATCCCACCACCTCGGCGCGTCTTCGTCCAACAGCCTGACGTACAGTCGCATCGCCTCCTCCGCCCGCGTCCCTCTCAGAGCGTCCCACGCCTCGACGCTCGCGCGAGCGACCCAGGGATCGAGACTCTCGAGTTTTGAATCGACGAGTCGTTCCTCCTCGGTCGCGTCTCGCGCGTCACCGAGCGTGGCTTGTCGCTCGAGCGCGCGCAGCGCGAGTCGCGTCTCGTCGACGAGACGCGCGCGTCCCGCGTCCGACGTCGCCGCGCTGACCGCCCGGTGAAACCTGGAAGTCGACGAGAACGAGAGAGGAAAGGGGACGAGATCGATCGTCAGTCATCGTCGTCGTCGTTCGAGGACGCGCGCGCGTGGAGAGTGGGATGCATCGTCGTCATCGCATCGTGAAGAAATCCTCATGAATCCGCACTTCGCGTCGCTCGCGTCGTCTCCGTCGCGCATGTCGAGCGCGCGAATCGTCTCGCGCGGGTGTACCTCTCCGGATACGACCACGGGTTGGCCATCGTTCGCGCGCGCGCGTCGAGAAGTGAAGTCGGTGTCGAGAATTCATCGAATTCATCGAATTCATCGAAATCGTAATCATCTCGCGCGCGTCGTCTCGCGCGCGACGACGGACGAGGAAAACGACCGTCATCACCACCGCGGGGATATGCCGCGCGTCGCCGCCTCGGCCTCGGGTCGATGGTCGCCGAGCGTGGACGCGTGGAGGGACGATGATGATTCGTCGGATGAATTCGCGCCGACGTTGGATTGGAGCCGCGTCGACTTTGAGCGGGATTTCGGTCCTCTGTGGTGGTCGGAGAGTCGGAAAAAAACCATCGGTGAGATAATCAGACGCGAGATTCAGCGAGGGATCGATGAGGCGTCTCGAAGGGACGCTCGAAGAAGAGAAAATATTCCGGGAAAGTGTTGGGAACGGTTGTCGCCGACATTCGCCGCCGAGACGTTGATGATGAGCGGTTTATATTGCGCCGACGTGCGCGCGGGACTGCGAAACCGCGCTCGAAGGGTTGGGGAATCGTGGGTGGAGTTTGCGAGGGCGGAGGACCGCGCGGCGGAGCGCGTGCGGTGGGCGGCGGAGGCGAACCGCGAAGCCGAAGACGCCGCCGAAGACGCCGACGGGTCAAAGAAAAATGCGTGGTCGTGGACGCGCGCGGCGAAAGTGGGCGCGGCGTCCGCGATCGGTGGTGCGGCGCTCTTTGTGACCGGTGGATTCGCCGCGCCGGCGGTGTTGGCGTCGTTGAATTCGCTCGGGGCGGTGGGCGCGGCGACGGGTGGAATTTTGGCCACGCTCGGCGGCGTCGGCGCCGTCTTCGGCGCCACGGGCGCGGGTCTCACGGGATATAAGATGCTGCGACGCACGTCCACGGAGATGGAAGCGTTTTCGTTCATTCCTCTGCGAGGCACGGGACGACGATTCGCGCTTCATGTCTTCGTGCCGGGATTTCTCAGAGAGGACGACGACTTGTTGCGCGCGTGGGGGTCGGAGAAGAGTCAATACGTCGTCGCCGTCGCCGATCCGGGACCGCTCGGCATGAGTCTCGAGCACAACGATGACGGTGAACTCGTCGTCGTCACCACGGACGTCGATAAGACGGTCGTGCGAAGCAACGCGGGCGCGGCCGGGGTCGTCCCCGGAAGCGTGCTCGTGTCGTACCGCTCGCTCGATCCGCGCGCGCTGCGAAAGTCGCGGTCGAGCGTCGTCCTGGGCGAGGGCGTGGCGGTGCCCACGATCGAGGACCTCGAGGCGATACCTCGACCCCTGGAACTGCGTCTGCAGCTCGCGAGCGCGGCGCCTCGACACGAGGGATTGAATGAAAAGATCGATTCGATGGTGCGGGAGATGCGACAAGTCGTCGTGGAGAAGACGCTCGACGCGACGGCGGACGACGACGAGCAGGACGCGTCGAAACCGGCCGAGACGTGGGGGAACACGACCGGAGAGCAGTACGTGTTGAACTGGGAACCGACGACGCTTCGGACGCTCGGTGCGACGATTCAATTCGTCGCGGGTAAGTACGCCGTGTCCATGGCGGCGCCGTCCATCTTGGCCAAGACGGCGCTCAGTTCCATCGCGAGAGCCGTCGCCTGGCCCGTGACGCTCATGACCGTGGCGGATTATTTAGATAATCCGTGGTCGATGGCGCGCGCCAAGGCAACGATCGCGGGCGAGGAGATCGCGAACGCGTTGCTCACGCAACAACACGGTCGACGTCCGGTGACGTTTGTCGCATACAGCGTCGGCGCGTACGTCGTCGAGAGCGCCCTGAAAAAGCTCCATGAGGCGGGAGATAAGGGGAAAAATATCGTGGAACGCGTCGTTTTCATCTCCGCGCCGTTATCGACGTCGGAAGAGACGTGGAATCCGATGCGTGAGGTCGTCTCCGGTCGCATCGTGAACGTCCACTCGCACGAGGATTGGATCTTAATGTTCTTCTACCGAATAAAGAGTGTCGACACCACGCTGGGTCTCGCGGGGTTACAACCCGTCGAGCACAACGACGTGGAAAATTACGAGATGCCGCTCAAGCACGCGCGCATACCCGATAAGATTTCAGAGATTCTCGCGCACGTCGACCTGAGAGAGTGAATCGTCTGTTGTATGCAACATCTAACATCTTAACATCTACTGGTCTAGGTATCCTTCTTACATCATCATTCTCGTTCGGCTAGGGATGTCTTTGTTTCGCTTTGGCCTCGGCGCGTTCCTTTGGAAAGTCGACGGCGCGTTGGGCGGCGTGTTGTATCAAACTCTGCGCGAGTTCGATGGATGTCGGACCCACCGCGTTCGCGCGCGAGCTTCCCTGCAAAGCGTTCATGCACTCTGAAAACGCGATGAACGCGTCGATGTCATCCAACGGACTCGTGTAATCCTCCTCGTCGTCATCATCGAACCAGAAGCCTCCTTCGTCGTCGTCGTCGTCGTCGTCGTCGAAACCGCCGCCAAATCCGCCGCCTCGCGCGTACGGATCGGCGTCCTGCGCCTTTTTCGCCAATGCCTCGAGCGTGGTGGCGTCGAACTGTAAATCATCGTCTCCGTCGTCCTCCTCGTCGTACTTTGAGACATCGTAATCGTCGTCGTCCGACTCTTCCCACGGTAATCGTCGCTTGCCGCTCGCCTCGTCCTCCTTTCTTTGCGCGATTTGCGTGCGTAAATCTCCGAGCAACGACACGAGCGAATCCACGATGACGTTCAAAGACCCGCGAATCTCGGGCGTGAGCGCGTCGTCTGGCGCGCGCAACACCGCCATGAGACCGAGCGCGCACACCTTTTTCGCGTTCTCCGACTTGAAACACTTGCGCTCGCCCGACTTGGTCCTCGTCGCCAACATCGTCGACCACAGCGTGAGCGCGTGATTCGTCTGCCCCAATCTATTCGTCGCCGCGAGGGCGACCGCCGGATCGTAGTGCAACGCGTGCGCGAACGTCATCATGAGTAAATCCTTAAAGTACGGCAACTCCGCCGTGCCGATGCGCCTGAGGGCGAGCTCGACGAAGGGACCGACCACGGCGTCGACGCGGCCGCGGCAATTCGTCATGACGCTCTCCATGAGTTTCGGCGCCGGCACGCAGTCGGACTCGGGGTAATCGCCCTCCAGGACGTTTTTACACACCTTGTACGTGTCCTCGACGTACGAGGTGCCCGGGGCGAGAAACTGTTCCGTGCCCAAGCTGATGAAGTTGTGGAGCGGGATGAGTAAATTTTCAAAGTACTGCAACGCCCAATCGTCCATGGTGGCGATCATCAACGGCCAGAGTTCCCACAGGCGAGGCGTCAGCCGTGGGCTGAAGTAGCTGAGGTAGGATAAAATCTCCAACACCTCCTCGAAGACGTCAAAGCCTTTGTCGCCGATCATCTTTTGTAAAATCGGAAAGACGGCGTCTTCGAGTTCGGGGTACATGTGCGGTAAACTTGAGACGGATTCAAGAATCGTCGACATCGCGCGTAGGCACCCGATGCTGGCCAAGATGCCGCACTCGTCGTCCTCTTTGGATTCGGACTCTTGGACAACCTTCCAAAAAGCGGCGGCGAGATTTTGCGTCATGCCGAGCGCGAAGGGCGCGATGTCCTCGCCGAAACGCTCGGTGATGGTTTCCAACGTGTACACGACGTCTTCCGATTCCACCTCGTTCATGAGCTTGAAGAAATCGTCCAGTAACTGCGGTAAGATGGACTTGAGCGCGCTCACGTCCTCGGCGGCGTGAATGAACGCTCCGAGGGCGACGACCGCCTCGACGCGCACCGGAAGGTCGGCGTCTCGCATGGCGTCGACGACTTTCGAGAGGAGTTGTAAGAAATTTTTCTGTTCCGTGAACGAGATCTCGGAATACTTGGCCACGCATGCCACCGCCTTGGCTCGCACGTGACCGTGAGCGCAGCCGAAGACGGGGAACACGTGCGCCATGAGCATGGATTCCATCTGACTCGAGTACTCGGGATGGTGCGTCAAAATGGTGGAGAGATTCGTCACCACGTGCAACGCGCCGTCGAGCTCGTATCTCGCCCGAGCGTCCATCATCGCGCCCGTCGCGCTCGCTGCGTGTTTATGGAAAATCTGCACGACCATTGCTAGAATCTTCGGAAGGTTTTCCTTCATGCGCTTGCCCGTCTTGCACAATTCGTGCAGGTACACCGTCGCCGCCATTCCCGGCGAGTACATGTCCTCGATGAAGTCTTGGCTCTTACGCACGTACTCGTGCGGATCGTCCACCCACAGTTCATCGTCCTCGGCGTTGAAACATAACACCGGGAACATGACGCGCTGGAATAAATCGTCGAGGTGCGGTTGTAAAACCTTGTACGTGGACGGGACGCCGAGCGCCGTCGTCACGTGTTGAATGGCGAGGTTGACGATGCGATCAGGCATCACCTCGCCCGCCGCGAGCGATCCCAAGAGCTCGGTGTACACTCCCAAAAACACCGACGCGTATTTCGTCGAGTACGTCATCGCCAAACCTTTGTGTCCCGGTTTACACGCCTTTGGATTGCCGTAGCGGTTGAAGACGCGATTCACCACGTGGAGCGCCCACTTCTTTGTCTTCCACCACGGCCAGTGCTTGAGCTCCGTCTTATCCGCCGTAGGCATTCCCTCTGTCGGCACCTTGGACGTGATGATGGCGTGAAACGCGAGCATCCACTCCTGAAACGTCCCTTCCTCGGCCAACGAAGGTCCGACGTCGATGTACGTCGCGCTCCAATACGTCTTACAGATGGCCTTTTTCAAATCCTCCAACTCGGCGTTCGGCGGCCCTTCATACGCCAACAGCCTCTTTAAAATCTCCAACAATTTTGGAAACACCACTCTGATGATCTCCTCCACGTCCCCGCGCTCGCTCGCGTCCTTAAACTCGTACTTTCGACACAACGCGTGTAAAACCAAAACCGTCCCGCACAACCGTTCGCTCTCGCGCGCCTCGTTCAGATTACTCAACACCTGCGTCGCCACCTCGGGCCACCGCGACGGAAAATCACACTGCACCATCACTCGAACCGCCACCATGAGCTGACTTCGAACCTTATTCGGCGTCGACGCCACCGCCTCGAGCGCCACGCGTCGCACCGCCGCTTTTTCGCCCTCGTCCAGCGTCGCGCGGTTCCCCGGCATTGGACCACCGTCCATTCCCTCCCTACGCGCCCACGACCGACTGACGAGATGTTTAAAATAAATGCTCGCGCTCTGTCGCGTCCCCATCTCCCCGTTCGCGTCGCTCGCCAGCGCCAAGAGTCCGAGCGCGGCACCGGGCAGACCGGCGGCGGATTTCAAATACGCATCGGCGCGCGCGCGCAGGTCACCGTCGGGGGACACGGAACCGGCGAGCGCGGCGCGGAGTTCTTCCACTCGCGCCGCGTCCATGGTTTCGTCCCGTTCCGCGTCGTCCCGCGCGCGTGCACGCGACGATGAATGTCGGGGCGAGACAACCCTCGCGGGACGAAACGACGAATGGAATGTTGAGGTATTTTTTTGTGATTACGAGAACGCGCGGCGACGACGACTCACCACGAATACTTGGCGTCGATGAATCGATCCTCGTAGAGCTCGGCGGCGCGATTCCATCCCAAGTCGCGCTCGAATCCGCGGGATTGAATCTCGCGAAATGCGTCCGGGAAATCTCTGTACGTGCGCACGGCGTGATTCACGGCGTCGATGAATTTGTGCGTCTCCGCGCTGTCGAACGTCCATCCGTTTCCGGTGCCGTTGAAGGGATCGTATTGAAGCACGGTGTCGCGTAAACCGCCGACGGCGTGCACGACGGGGACGGCGCCGTATCGCATGGCGTAGAGTTGATTCAATCCGCACGGTTCAAATCTCGACGGCATGAGTAAGATGTCGACGCCGGCGGTGATTCTGTGCGCCATTTCGACGGAAAAACCGACCCACGAGCGACACTTATCGCGGTGTCGGTCCTCCATGCCTCGCAATGCGTGCTCTAAATCGCCGCGACCGCTTCCGAGCATGATCAGTTGGACGTCTTGCGACATGAGCCATCCCTCGGCTTCGGCGATGAGATCGACGCCCTTTTGGTCGTCGAGGCGACCGATGAAACCGAGCACGGGAACGTCGTCGCGCTCGGCGAGTCCGAGTTGACGTTGGAGCGCGCGTTTACACTGACGTTTCCCGTCGGCGAAACCGTCGCCGCGAGGCGGGAAACGCGCGTACCCGTCCCCGTCGAGGTGAGTATCAATCTCCGGCGACCACTCGTTCAGGTCGATGCCGTTGACGATGCCGCTCAGTTTATCCGGACCAAACTCGCGAATCGTCGGGGCGAGACCCCACCCACCCATGTCGGTGGCGATCTCCCACGCGTATCCCTCGCTCACGGTGATCACCTTGGTCGCCAGACGCAAGCCGGCGCGCATGACGTTCATGCACTCGCCGCCCATGGGATCGTTCAATACAAAGTGGTCCCTGTACTGTTCGGGGAGTTGCAACGCGTAGAATTCATCCAGAGGACCTCGACCCTGGTGCGCCATGTTGTGCACGACGAAACACGAACGCGCGTATTCAAACCTGCCGTGATCGCGATAAAACGCTTGGAGATAGACGGGGAGCAACGCCGAGTGCCAATCGTTGGCGACGAATATCAAGTTTTCATCCCCGTACGGAACCCCCCCGCACGGCACGTGCCACACCGCCTCCAACGCGGCTTGACAGAGCATCGAATTCCGAAACATGACGTCCGAACGCTCGCCCGCGTAAATACTGTCGCGCACGTGGTGATAGGCGCCGTGATCGATGAAGACGTAATCCACGCCGTCTCTGTACGAGTGAAAATATCCAATCTCCGTCTGATGACCGAGGACGTTAAACGTCACGCGCACGTCCGTGTCGTACACCTCCTCGTACTCTCTGTACCTCGGCACGACCACCATGACGCGATGACCTCTCGCCGCGAGCGCCTTGGGCAACGACTGCACGACGTCGCCCAAACCGCCCGTCTTACTGAACGGCGCGCACTCGCTCGCCACCATGACGATGTTCAAACGCTCTCGACACTCCCTCACCTCGACCTTCGCCCTCTCTCTCTCTTTCTCCGCCTCTCTCGCCTCCGCGTCTCTCGCCTCCGCGTCTCTCGCCTCTCGTTCCGCGCGCTCGCGCGCGCTCGCCGCGTCTCTCGCCTCCCCCTCCTCTCCCCCCCGCGTCACCGCACCCCCATCCCCCTCTCGTTCGCGTCGTCGTCGCTCCAAACGTTCCGTCAACACGCGCCCGCGCTCCAAGAGCGCCGTCGACCGTCGCCGAAGCGCCGCCAACCGCGCGCGAGACGCGGCGTCGTCGTCCTCCTCTTCTCCCTCTCCGTCCATTCGCGCCCTCGCGCGCGCGACGACTCCGCGCGACGACGACGACGACGACGACGACGCTCCCGCGCGGAGTCTCGAACGAGCGACGCGCGAACCCGTCGCGAACGACGTCATCTCCATCGAATGCATCGAATGCAATCACGAATGTAATCACGAACGCACGACGCGCCTCTCTCGCGGTCGTCGCGTCGCGCGGTCGAGACGACTTCTCGAGCGGTCGTCGCGCGTCGTCGTTCGGTCGACGTCGCGCGCTGCGAACGCGCGCGGCGAGGATTGACGAATCGAATGCCGTTCGCGTGCCCGGGACATCGTTTTGACGAGTCATGACTCATACACGAGTCCCATGGGTCGCGCGTCACGTCATCCCGCGTCCCCATTGCGCGTCGCGATGCGGTCGACGTCCTCGCCGCGCGTCGCGCGCGCCCTCGCGTCGCGCGCGAGAGACGCACCGTCGTCGCGCGTCTCCTCGCGCGCCGCGCGTCGCGCGCGTCGAACGCGCGACGGCGCGCCGATGACGATGATGACGAAGAGGACCGAGGAGACCACGACGACGAGAACGCGCGCGACGTACTCGAACGAGACGAAACTGCGAAGCGAGGCGGAGGCGCCGTTTCGAATCGCGCGACAGTTTTTGTTCGGCGCGTGCGGGACGTCGGCGACGATCGGGTCGGGGATCGCGGTCATTCAGGCGGCGACGGGCGCGGCGGG
>CEUV01053716.1_pt1 | contig 12440 bp, 21 predicted proteins | sample 356401 | NCBI WGS metagenome assembly CEUV01 (sample SAMEA2622710, study PRJEB7988) | marine metagenome | isolation source: saline water (ENVO:00002010), including
TGTTTAATCCCCGAAGTGTTCATCGCTGGCCTGATATTATGTTAGACCACGAAATGGGAAAAGTATTGTGGGGCGATGAAAAAGTAAAAGAGCGAATGCGTAATAGAATTACTTTTGATTTCCTAAATGCACCTCAATCAATTAACAGGAGAAAGATTACATGACCATCATCAATTGGGCAGGAGGTTGTAATTATATTTTGATTACAGTGCATCAGCCAAGTAGTGCTATTTGGAATGTGACTGATTCTTTAGAAAAGGGATACCGAGTGCGTAACAGCGAAAAGAAGACCACGGCTTTGAATGATGTATTTGTATTCAATAGTTTAGAAAAATGTTTTCAAGAATTAAAGATTGTGCTGGAAAGTATACCTGAGCCAGATTGGGCTGAAAACAGATATGCTGCTATCTCGGTAGGTAATGTAGAGAAATGGAAGGACATAAACGAAGACGATGATCGTTATGATGATGATATAATGATAGCAGATAAAATAATTGAACAAAGATTGATAGGTCCTGATGCTAAACTGACTCAAGAACTAAAAGATTATGTAGTTGAAAGAACCAATGCAGGATTAGCAAGCAAAGGACACATTACTTTATGGATGACACAGGAAGATTACGACAACCAAGAAAACAACCAACGAAGAGATATTAGAATATACGAATGGATAATTATACCAGTGTGGGGTGAGATGTAGATGAGTGCAGTAATAAATTGGCTAAAAGGTAACACCGTGTATATTGTAACTTTAACTTTGTATGGCGATCCTGAAGGACATTTAGATACTCTTGCGGAGATTAATGTAGATGAACATAAGAAATCTCCGTTTCAACAATGGGTATTTAACTCAGGAGAAGAAGCCGTAGAAGCATCTAAAGCCATAACTGCAGCCGTGATAAAAGTCTCGGGTCAAGATTTAGGAGTAAGAATAAAAGAAAATATTATCAACGGTAGCCAAGATATTGTTTTATGTGTAGAACTTTACGACGAATCAGATGATACTGTGCAAATGAGATTATATGTAACTGCTTATCAAAAACAAGGACGGGAGTGGGTTTAATGGGATATCGTAGTCACGGGTTCTTTGCCCTTCCTACTAAATATATTCCCGAGTTGGAACGTAGAATTAAGGAAGCCGAGATTAATTGGATGTTGAACGATGACGGTGAGGTAGATTGGAAACAGTTTGATGAACGAGATGACATACCTGCTACTACTACTGAACCAGCGATGACTAAGTTTAGTTATAACAGTTGGAAATGGTATAGTGGATATGATGTTCCCATGATTGTAGAAGGGATATTGAGTGAAATCAATGATTCCGAGACTTTTGACTTTCCAGAACAGGGACGTGCTGAAACCTTTAAAGATCTTACTATATCGTGGCCATATAGATTTATCAATTATCCTGCCCGAGAAGTAATGGGTGCTAAAGTAATGCATGAAGAAGAACCTGTGGCTTTTGTCCGTGTGGGTGAAGAGTTTGGTGATGTAGAAATAATGAGTAACTGGTATGATATCCGACAGACTGCATACATAAGCAACCATCCTACCACGGAAGATGCACCATCTACTACCGTGGCTTTACAAATTACGCATCCCGATAAAGCATTAGTAGAAAGTTATCTTGCTGATTATATTAAAATGGCTACCAAGGTGCTAAATAAATCTATGAAAGGTTACCTTGATGACAAGTTTGTTGAACCAGATATCATACAAGGGCCTACAATGAGTGAACCTCGTAGATATAATCCTAAAACACAAGCATATGACAAGAAGAATGTGTGGCAAGGAGAGGTTTACTTCACATGGACGACGGATTTGGCTATTCACGATAAAAATAGAAAAGATTTAACGGATGCTGTGGAGAAAATAGAAGAGTGGATTGTTAAAGATAGCAGAACTACTTTATTTACGCAAGGACCAGTTCAAGAATATACTCATAATAACAGAGATGGCACAGTGGAACTTAGAAAACATAGATTGTCAGATTTTTGGTTTGGGGCGTGGTCGTTCTTTGAAGATTCTGAACCTGCTACTTATCACGGAAATGTAGATGGTAGCGAAATAGATTATGAACCAATAGATTATTGGGACTGGGATATCTATCCCGGCAGTGATTACTACACTCCAATCTGAAGTTATAAATATGTTAGTTAAGAAGGTAGTAACATGAGTTTGCGCCAATATGCTGAACGAATGGTGATCTGCCGAGGTTGTCCTGAACTAACTCGGAAATTATTAGGTAGTTTCTGCAATATATGTGGTTGCAATATGAAATTAAAGACTCAAGTGCCGTCGGCTAAGTGCCCACTGGGAAAATGGTGATAACATGGGGGCTATTGTAAAGTGTATTTGTGGAGTTTCCATTGATATTACAGGGGCGACCCCTCGTTTAGATGGCACCAAGGTTTGGTGTCGGCGTTGTGGGGCCACTACCATCCATCATTTTGATAGGTGAAGTGGTAAATATAAATAACAGGTCACACGATATCTACATATGGTTGATTTTGGTCCGGGGCAGGATAAACTGGCGATGCCATTAACTACCATTATGGGACGCATAATTATCTCACCTGCCAGCACTATCAATTATTTTTTCAATACTGATTATTACCAATGGATGGCACAGCACGAAACCGAGTTAAAAAATCTTAACAATATGAGTTGGTGGAGAGCACAGAAAAATGAACAGGAAAGAAATATGCCTCGTCATGCTAATCGTGCACCGAATTGGATACCCAGTCGTATATTGGATATCAGAGAAAACCTTATTGAGCAACAGTTATCATATTTATTTGGCGACCAAAACTGGAATGAGAAACCTTTCTCTAACGATCTAAACTGCAGACAATGTGGTGTTTATATGCAAGACATTGATGAATATATTTCTAAAGTAACTAACTCCTTAGATGATATTTGGAACTGGCATAATGATGACCAAAAAGATTTTGAACCTTCTCTCCAGCAAGTTTTAGATTTCTACGACGATAAATATCCTGAATTAGTAAAAGAAAAGGCTCGCTTAAATATACCTACCTATGGAAGTAGGACTACGGTGGGTCACATAAATGGTTTCTGCCGTGTCTGTTGGGAAGATATTATAAAACCACAGTTGGGTTGGGACAATCGGTTAGTATAAGTAAGTGGTAGCCCGAAGATACCACATGGACGACTTTGAAATAGAGGTTCATAGTGTGCCTGCAGGCAAGGCTATGACTGGTTTTGAGGTTTACGAACCGGGGATTGAGGTCAAAGTTACCGAAATCAGAAAACGTTGGCAACCTATTTATGCTTATTGTCCTGAATGCACTCAAACTACAGAATATGATAGTCGTTGGAAGGAAAACCGACAGCGTAAGATGGCTCGGGATGATTATAGACAAAACTTTAAGCAAAAAGAATGTGCTGACAGTCCTACAGGTTGGACTAATCAATGTCTTAACTGCGGGTTTGAAATGAAGGATACTACTGAAGAAGAACAAGAACAAGTGGAAGACCGTGGCGAAGATGCCGAGATTGAATGGATGAATACAGGATACATGTATGAGGGTGGCTGGTGGCTCAGCATGGATAAAATTAAGGAAATGCTAAAAACAGGCAACAGCAGCCCAGTAGAAATAAACTTCGCTTTCGTAATTGAGGGTCAAACCCGATTATTACCCTACGATAAACTAAGGGAAGTCATTAAATCTAAAACTATTTTGAATCGTGAGGGCAGTAATGACCTTGGATTCCCTATCCATATCTTTAGAACATTATAAATAGTTGGCTGAGGAAGTGATAACTATGATTAATCAGCCATGGGCTAAAAGAAATTGGTATACATGGCCTATTGCTTATACTTCAGGAACTAATGATAAGATAATTACTCTTGGTGAAAATACTCAGACTATAGATCTGAATCAAGTAATCAGTTGGTATATAAGGAAAAGAGAAATGGAATCTGGCCACGTTAGATTAGAACTACAAGTTACTTTAACTAATGGAAAGGTTTTTTCACTTTATGATGACAGACCAAAAAACATATTTCAGACCAAGGCTTTCTTTAAAGCCATGGCAGATGCTAAATTATTGTAGGTGGGTGTATGACAGAGTGGATTCAAGTGGGTGGACCTTGCCGTCGTCAGTGCGATGTAGATAAAGATACTTTAGTGTGTCAAAGTTGTGGAATGTATTACGGACGGGCTGAGGAATAATGTTTCAAAACTATCGTGTCCTGCTTATGGGTGTTCCTACGATAACTCGTATTGAAGGCTTGAGTCAAGCCGGTGCTGTTCATGATTGGATATCTGCTCGTGATGTGCATGAAGTTTATTATTCTGGGTTTGGAGATAGGTTTGATAGGTTTATTAATCAGGTAGCAGGCATCAGGGAAGAAATTATCAATAATCAGAATACTTATGGAAGGCTAAGTGCACTGTTTGGCAATACTTGGCCTCGTTTTTACAATACTGTATCCGATAAAAATAAAAATATAATTAACTACCAAAATAAAGTCTTGCCTCTGTTTCCGATCGAGGTAGATATAGTTATCGTGCTTACTAACGCACAATATCGCCGTCAGGCAAAAAACAATCCTAACAAACTGGCTTGGAAGGCATGGTATGATGCTCGTAACATTCCTGTCATGTTTATGAGAGAAGATGGCATCTTTGATTCACTCTAAGAATATAAATAGTAGGCGCATAGTATTTATTTTATGGTCGTGCTGCCCAGTCCTTATGCTTATGCGTGGTTTGAAGCACCACGAGAGTATAATTTAGAAGTTAAAGTAGGCTGTAAAGACCCTAACAGCGTAGACTATTGTGAAGAATGTCAAGTAGAAGATAATTCTCGCTGTGGTCCTTGTAAAGCAGGGTGGACTAAAACTAACGACCCAAATATGAAATGTTGGGCTGTAGGAAGCATGACTGTGGATTGTGCTAATAATAAAATCTTTTATCATCCAATGGGATGTCGCACTTCAGATAATTATACTGGAAAAGATTGCACTTGCGGTGGTGACGATGCTGTCTCAGGCTGTGGTCAACAAATAGATCCCCGAAGTCGTAAATGGCAGAAGAGAACCGAAGTAGTGACAGCCAATAATCCTAAAGTTAAATATAAGCCAGCCAAGGGAAAACCGGGGTATGTTAAACATTATGGTGGTGATTATTCGTGGGACCGTGTTTTATGGGGTGTAGTTTCTGACGGAACTCCTGTGTTTGACCGAGGTAGCAAAAATTGGGATAAATCTACCGAAGATTCGGGTGCACTCATTAGAGAAAAAGTATATGATATTATTAAAGCCAACTGTGGTGGCACTGTGACTCGGGTAGAACTAACTGAAGACGATCGTAAATCTATTCCACCCATTTTAGGAATCACCACAGCCGTAGAAAGTCCTGCAGTAACTACAACAGCAGCAACCCCAGCATCAGGAATGGAAAATACATCTATTTCAACTCAAAGCAGCGTGGTCTCACCAGTTACTTCGGAAACCGTGGAAATAGAAACACCGTCTTTAGCAGGATTAGTATGGCCCATAGCAGGTGTAATAGGTTTATTAGGCTTTATGAAACTACGAGGTGGTAAATAATGAGGTCAGGTATACTACGCTGTGTCAATATTATGGAAGATACTTGGCAAGAAATGGGCGAAGAAATCGTGCAACACGTTGTAGACTATACTGATTGGTGGCAGAATGATTTAACAAATAAATATTTATTGGATAATAGAGATCCGGCTAACATTAATTGGGACGAAATGTTCTACGAGTTTTTAGAAAGATTTATGAAAGAGGCTCATACAGTAGATACTGATTATATTCATTGTAGTAGAGTCCTGTTCGGTGAAAAGGATTTCATTGTAGATACTGAACATTTAGGAGGATACAATCGCACCTTCCCCGCAGATTTAGAAGATGCTCTCAAAGTAGGTAGTGGTGTAGGAAATAGTGAAATGACTTCATGGACCTATTCTGATGATGCTTACTTAGAAATGGTAATGGGTTTTGCCCAAGAAGGGGATTTTATAGATAATAGCATGGCCGCAGATAAAGTAGTAATCAACGCTGTGGTGGCTATTGATGATGTTGATTGGCCGACGACTATTGCTAACAATATCTCAACTTACTGGGAAGAATATGAATTAGTAATCCCACACAACACTCCAATCTATGATATAGATATATTGCGTAATGGTGAACCCATGATAACCATGGAAGAAACTAAAGCCGCAGAATGGAGTAATGCTACTGTTACCAGTTCAGTTCACGAGATGATAGAAATGTTGGGAAGAGATAAAAATAAGAAAAGCCGTAAACCTGTAGGTCGTTGGGCCGCAGAAGACGATCGAAAACAAAAGATAAGAGAATTAGCCGATGCTCGTAAGAAAGATGTAGACCCAGATAAAGTGGAAGCCGCTAAGAAAGGGGCTAAATCTGATTACATTGGTCAATGGAAGCGCACACCTAACCTTCCTAAGTTTCCACCGGCTGGTCAATCATGGTGTGGATTACAACCCTTCTATGATATCCTACTCAAACAAGACCAACAGCGTAAAAGTAAGTATAAGAGATTAGGCACAGCCGTGAAACCTGCTGTGCAGTTAGTAGTCACTGATGGTGCTGGTATTGGAAACCAAGAGTTTATTACTGGGCCACGAGGGACAGATGTAGCCTACACACAATATCAACGCAAGTGTAAATCCTGCGGACAAGGTTGGGTAGCATCACAAAAGGACGTAGATAAAGGAACTAAAGCAAAAGAACGATGTTGGAAGTGTGGGGCCGTGAATAATTATACTGAAAATAAAGCCAATATTGCTTACAGAGAAATAAAGTTCCCTGTGACAACGCCGGGGTGTAATGACACTTTAGCATATGTATCTTTAACAGGAGAACCTGCTAAAAAATTGGAATCGGTGTTGCGTCCGGGATCCGTGATTGAGGTGCAAGGTTGGATTAAACCAAACAAAGAATGGAAATATAAAAATAACAAGAAATACTTAGTAGATGCCTTGTTGATTACTTTGGGAAGCACACAACACGGTGGCTATGTTAAACTTATTAAGATGTGATAACAATGACAAGTGTAATTAACTATCTTAGGGGGCCGCAAGACCGTCGGCACCAAGGTATTTATGTTTGCACAGATTGGTATGATAATGAATTATCTTATTATTTAGGTTTCTGGCCACGGGAAACCGAGAGAATGGAGCGAAGTTTAGAAGAGGAAATAGGAGATTACTTAGAGTTTGCAGCATCGGCTTTGCCTCAAGGAGGTGGACAAGGGGAAATAAGTATATCGGGAATTATTGACGGTAAATCGTTTGCAGAAGACTGGTCCGCAGGAGAGATTACCGATCCTGAAAAGGTTTTACTTCGCATTATGGATTTAGTAAGGAAATGTAGCAACCCTAAAAATCTACCTTGGAAAAGGATAAAGGAACAAGAGGACCGACTCCGAAAAGCCGGTTACCCAACGGGTGCTGTCCTATTGTTTGGTATCAGGGCTTGGTATTATGCTGATACAGCATCAGAAAGACAATGGGATTTACAATATTTAGTGGAGGTGGACTCTTGACGACAATCAATTGGTTTCAAAGCAATCGTATTTACGCCTTGTTACAACAGCAAGTTATGAAGAAAAAGCAACAAGATTATTACGAAGGTAAATTAACTCCCGAGGAAGAAGCCGAAATGTTGGCCTTCCTTGAACTTTACATAGATAATGAATACTCACCGGAGGAATTGGAATGATAATTAATTGGAATCTGCCAAAACTGATGAAGTTGCTGGGTGGCATTACGAGTCAAGAACAAGAAATTATAGAAATGATGGACGAAACAGGTTTATCTCGTGAAGAAATAGAAAGCATTATTGGTTCAGTAGATAGTATGGATGCATTGAACAAGTAGGTGGTGACATGGTAGTCAAGTCAGCCACTAAAAAGAAACTAATGGATCTTGGTATCCCTGAAGAAGTAGCCCATGTATTATCGGAAGATAGAAGGTGGGCTGCAGCACCTCTACAAGATAAAAAGTCTATTAAAGAATTGATGCATTTAGGTTTTATAGAGGAAGTGCAAGAGTTCGTAGATACAATTAGGCCCGTCATGAATCATTATCCTTTCAACAACGCACCCGTAGAAAATCTGATGCTGTGGTATGGTATAATTCAGGAAGCAATCGCAGACCCCAGTCTTGAAAGACCTGAACGTCCAGTATTTTATTCAGGCGTGGGTCATGTATTGTATCTGGGCGGAGGAAAACCTCCTCAAATGATGAAACAACGTTTACAAGACTATGTGAAAGGTCCTACCCTTAACGAAGATATGTTTAAACACGCATGGAATCCCGAATCAAAACATTATGCTGCCATCAACAGGAAGGTGATACCATGACATTTGAACAACCAATGATAGCAGGAAATAGATTTAACTGGATACCCGCAATTAATCATGTTTACTGGCCGATCCTTGCTTGCTACCAATGTGATGCTGTAGCCAAAACCTATGCCGAACTAAAAATGATACATAATACAGGTTTGTGTGAAAAATGCTATGATAGAGAATCGTCATACGAAGAACGACAACGAGAAGAATGGGAAGATGAATTACGCCGAGAACGGTATGAGAAACATCGTGAATAGATATAAATAAGTCGTGACATACACCTGTGCTATGGCTGGCTGGGAAACGTATGACCCTAATCCTCCTGATGATAAAGGCTTTCCGTGGGTGGAAGCAATACTAAGTCTGGGTTTCATGGGTGCTTTGATTATTTTCGTCTGCTTTTAGATAAGTATATAAGGGTGCTAACAGGGATTTGAAGCCATGAGCGATGATAGAGATCGGCAACAAATGGCCATCAGCCTCTTGCGACAAGGCAAGGTGATGCGAGTAAAGGAAGATTATTTCCGAGTGACAGGTAATTCAGGCAAGGACTGGAATATTGCTGTCTGGGACGATAACAACATTAGGTGTAGTTGTCCTGTCAATAAAATCAAGAAACAAGAATGCCACCACATCAAGGCTGTGCAGATGTATTTGACTTCTGCTCGGACTGGTTGGAGAATGTGGTGATTTACCATAGCCTTTATATAGGGGATAGTTTGTGGTAAGGATATGTCTCGGCTGTTGTATCGCATAGAGAAGGATGGTTGCCACGAAGAATGTCTTTGTGGGGATTGTGGCTATGTCTTTGAAGAATATGAGGTTGCATAGGTGCCTTTATATAGGGGAACACGCTGGGAGTAAATAGGAAGTGAACAAAATGGGAAGAAAACACGCATGGGTAGACCGCCGCAGGATAAACGCCTTTGATTTGATGGAAGATAGAGCCTACTTGACTACCGAGTTGGCAGAAATACTGAATAAAGACCATGTGCACGAAGTCCGTCCACGACAGATTTTCTGTGTGCTTAAGGCCGACAAGCGATTCCGCAAGATTCGCAAGGTCAAGGTTGATAGTGTGGCTCGCACTAAGAGTCATGAAGTATGGTTGTTTGGTCGTGCAGACCGAGAATACAATGATCGCCATCCTTATCGTTTAAAGAGTGGTGATGCATGATGTGTGATATTTGTAATTCTAAGGAATCTATTTGCCGAGTTAGCCGAGGGGCACAATTCAGTAATGTCAAAGCCTATTGCTTGGAGTGTCTGCTTGATACCTATCCAAAATCCGGGGAGTTGTTAGCATGAGTTGTAATATTTGTTGGCAAGTGGTATGCCCACATCTTTCTCCAAAAGAAGCACACGCTTATTTGGATGGTTATTATTGTGAACATTGTTGTGGTGATGCTGAATGAAGGTCGGAGACACTATTTCTAAGACCAAGTTGATTAAAATGCTGACAGGCAAAACCCAACGTATGTGGTGTAATGTTCAATGTTGTTTTGAAGATATTGCTTTGACTACTCGTTATGATGGTAATGTTATGACTATCACAGACTTTAAAGATACTGGACACTATCAGATTATTAGGGGAGAAAGCGAAACACAGAAGATGAAGATGTGTTATAATGTCAAGAACAAAATGGTAGTAACAGGAAGTATCCTGCCCCGAGAGATAGAGGAATAGGTTATATACCAACCGAAAAGTTTATAAGGGTGACATGTAGAAATATAATGGTGAGTAGTATGTGGGATAGCAATTGTAGCGAATGTGGTGCTGATAAAGACAGCATTAGAGAAAATGATACTGGAGAATATGAATGCCCTGACTGTGGACTCATTCTGGGACTGGCTATTGATATGGGTAAAGACTATCGTGTGTTTGCTGATGGGGCTGGTGCTAACAATGAACGCCACGGCATGGCAGCAACATGGCTGTTGCACGATAAAGGTCTAACTACAGATATTTGTCGTATGAATAAAGATGCTTCTGGTGCCCCTATCAAGGGCGAGTTCCGTAAGCGTTTGGGAAGACTACGACGACAGCAACAACGCACTCGTATTCGCAACAGCACAGAACGCAATCTGGTGCAAGCCTTGTATGAACTACAACGTTTGGCCAGCCAAATGGGACTTAATGAAACCATTCGTGAGCAGGCTGCCTATATTTATCGTAAGGCTGCTGAAGCCAAGTTGGTTCAGGGTCGTAGCATTGAAGGTGTAGTCGCTGCCAGCATTCACGCTGCTTGCCGACTTAATGGTATTCATAGAACTTTGGATGAGATCGGACGACATAGCCGTATTGGTCGTAAAGAAATTGGACGCACTTACCGTAAGGTCAAGCAACAACTACATTTGCGTATTGCACCCAGCAGTGCTCAAGGTTTCGTGCCAGCATTCTGTAATAAACTGCAAGTGCCTGTTACTATTGAGGCTGAAGCCCTGCGTATCTTGGGTGAACCTGCCGTCAAGAAGATTGCCACAGGCCGTAGTCCAACAGGTATCGCTGCTGCCGTAGTATATTTGTCTTGTATGAAGAATCCAGAGAGTTATCGCACTCAACGAGATGTGGCTGCTGCCGCAGGAGTGACCGAAGTTACTATTCGTAATCGCTACAATGATATTTGTGATGCCCTTGGTATTGATAGAAACAATCTGGGACAGTAACTACAAATAGGTGGTGACCAGATTCCCCAACCATGTGGGAATGGCTCTCGGCAGGATTGACGATACTCATATTATGGTTAGTCCAGCAATTGTATAGTCTTAAAACGGCTGACCCTGTAATTGAAAGGGTAGAAATACCTGTGCAAGACAACACACAATTGTTAGAGTTGGCAGACCAGTTAGGGTCGTCGCAACAACAAGTAAAGTTTTTAGAGGCTACGATTGATACTTTGAGTCATACTGTGGCTACCTTAGAAGTAGATTTAGAGAACACTCAGCAAGAAGCCAAAAAGCAGAAAGGTCGGGCTGCCTCGGCCCATACCTCCAAAGGTCAAATCTTAGAGAAGTGGGCACCGTTTGTTAATCATCCTGAAATAGATCCTGATTGGGACGCAGAAAACTGGAGTTTCATGGGCAATCCTATTGATTATATTGTCTGGGATTGGTGCAAAGATAAAAATAAGAACTTAGAAGAAGGCATGATATACATAATGGATGTCAAATCGGCTAAAGCACAATTATCTACTAAACAACGACGTATTAGGGACTTAGTAAAAGCCGGAAGAGTAGAGTGGCGAGAAATCCGATTAGATTAAGGGCAGGCTAAAACTGCTAAGATATAAGTAGGAGAAAAAACCACTGCCAACTATGACTCACGTTGTAACTTCGGCTTGTGTAGACCATAAATATCAAGATTGTGTAGCGGTCTGCCCAGTAGATGCTTTTAGAGAGATGCCAACTTATTTAGTTATTGACCCCGATGAATGTATTGATTGTGCAGCCTGTGTTACAGAATGTCCCGTAGAGGCTATTTTTGCTGATGCTGATGTGCCTGATGAAGAAGAATCATGGATTGATAGAAACGAAGAAGAGTCTCAAGATGCGCCTTTAGCCACTGGAGATTCCGAAGTGCTGGGCGACTAAAATACATATAGTTGGTAGGTTAAATATAACCATATGAACCAAACTGAACGCTTGGCGGGCAAAGACTTGGCTATGGACGTAGCCTTAGAGATATTTGCCAGCGTTATGGGATATCATGCTGCTGAAGCAGGATATGAAATGTTTATTGGTATGCCTATGAACCGAGAGATCGGTGACAGTGAAATAATGAAACTAACTATGGCCTTTCAACCTCGTGACCAACCTCCTCATAAATATATTGATTGGCAAGATGGCAAAGGTTGGAAAAATGCTAACACTATGGCAGAGTGGTGGCGACGAACTTTTGGTTACAGATTAGTAGAACAGGACTATCATGCTCTGTGGCCTGCCAAAGATGATTTTGCTTCTGCAGGATATCTAAATAAAAATATGGAAGATGTATTATCTAAGGTAGTAGAACATGGTAAAGTAGTTCCTGAAAGTTGGGAACTTAGCAAGAATCCTTCG
>CEUV01033141.1_pt1 | contig 12367 bp, 9 predicted proteins | sample 356401 | NCBI WGS metagenome assembly CEUV01 (sample SAMEA2622710, study PRJEB7988) | marine metagenome | isolation source: saline water (ENVO:00002010), including
GGGTGAAAGCAGTTATAGAGGGAGTTGAGCTGAAAAAAGGCTGGGGTTGCGCCTCCGAAGAGGTACACACTGCACTACAGTAAATTTTGCCTTCAATTCTGCACCGAAAGAGTACCATGTAATCTCCCTTGTACTCCGGAATTAAGCCAGTAATAAGGGGCACCGAGCCAGGGACCTTGGACTCAGAAATGATGCTGAAAATACCCAGCATGGCGAGTCTACCATTATTGATCTCGACCTGGCGCCCGCGAACCTTGTCTTTGTTTTCATCAAACCAATTGAATGGGTCGTAGAGGTTAAAGATTAACTCAAAACGGTTGCCTTTGATAGGCGGATAATAGCCAGGAAGTCCACCATTGCAGTAGTGCTGCGGAAGAATCTCGCCGTACGATTCGAGCATGCCGATTATCCCGAATATCTGAATCTTACCAGCGAGTGGGATTGCATCCCACTGCTCCGGGGGGGTGAGGCCAGGTTCGTACCCCGAGTAGGGAAGCTTGGCATGTGGCCCAGAGACAACTGGGGTCGACTGTGCAAGGTATCCAAGAAACGCTGCCATTGCCACACGACCGTGCTTGATCTCCGCATGTCGTAGGTAACCGATAGTAGCTTCGTTGCCAAGCGTCCAGAAATCAAGATTTAGACACCCTGCGCGGAGCAAAGTCGATCAGGTGATACGTGATATGGTGCCAGAAACACACCGAGCGGGTCCCACAGACCGAGAGACTGGCCAAGGAAATCAGGATTTGACTCAGCTAGTGCCGCCATGTCCTCCTTGGTCGCCGAGAGCACGCTCACAGTATTGTGCTTCGGCGCAACGTACGCGAGTGCGTGCGCAGAAAGGGCAAGCGCTAGAGTGACCTATGATGACTCTATTATTAAGGCAAGCAACATTGAAATACCTTCATTTTGCTGTAGCTTGAGCTTACTTGCTGAACTGGATCGCTAGAGCTAAGGATCCCACTAGTCCAGCCGGACGGGTGGGATCCTTGCGTCCTAGTCCAGCCGGACGGGTGGGCCCGGGGGGAGCGGGAGGGGTACGGGGAACCCTGCGACGTAACTAGCCTGAGCCTGAGCCTGAGCCATCGTCCTCCGCGAACAAATCCTGCTTTGTGAAACCTGAGCAGGAGGGTCTCATGCCGGCGCTAGGGTGAGTGGAAAGGGTAATATTTAATTCACCGCCATTCCGAGGCACTGGCTTGAAGTCGCAAGTTCAAGTTGTCGCCTCCCCGGGCGCAAGTCCGGGCGCCGTCCCTCTACGCCGTTCCCATAAGCCGTCGCTACCATAATACGCTAGGTAAATCTATTTCTTCAACACCGGCCTTAGCGCAATGGCCATCCACTATCTCGGCCAGATGATCGTCGAGTTAGACCACGGGCCCACTCAGGCTTGCGAAGTGGGCCCGACGCTTAAAATCTATCGAAATATCACGGGGTGCCATTGCGACGAGCGTGCTAGTAAGTGCCGTCGTGGCGAGCAGCGGCCGCCGGAGTGCGTTAGTGACTCTCGACAGGATTTCTGCAAGCCGGATCGGTTAATGTGTGGGGCCCCGCAGCGATTTATAGGATCGTTAGCGCAGCTCAGGATTCGGCTTAGAGTTCCAAACGGTCACAGTTGTCTACGGCCCCAAAAAGCAGTCGAGATAACCCCATCGCTGCGAAACGCCGAGAACTTGAAACGCCAAACCGGGCTCTTGCGACGCTAAGACGGTCACTTTGGCATGCCAAATTCACCGCGGCTTCGAGTGCGGCCTGCCAGTCATACGCGAGTAGCGGCCACACGGGGACACCTTTCAGCAACCTCACGTCCTCTACACCCCCAAGCTCGAGCCCCCAGTCCAGGCGATGGCGTGCTCCAACTATCGGTGTGTACAAATTGTCATGCTAATAGATTTTTGGTGTACAGCCAAACTGCCAGCGACACCTCGTGTTTGAGTTGGAAAGTCCTGTAAAAGTCTAGGGCGCGGGTAGCGCACTTTACGATACTTTACCCCAGACCCGCTGCGACGCAAATCGGACGTGGGGCTGCGCTCTGTGGCAGCGCTTCGGCGCCAAAAGGTATGCGCATGAGTGGGCATGAGTGGGCGATGTGGAGCGGCTGAAACATGTCCTATGTTATGGCGATCTTCCCGGAGCCTTCTGAGGCCTCCCGGAGAGTAGGTAGATAGTGGCGGAGTTGTAAAGGGGGGTATTCGGGCTTAGCAGGGGGGTCGGGCTGCCGTCGACAAACTGCGCGTCACGGCCAACTTTCAGTGAATGCGCGTTCCTGGCACCGCTGCTCGTCACGCGGTCCATTACCACGGGGTTGCGCCGGCTTGGGGTGGTTGCATGAGACGAAGTAGCCTAGTAGTACCGCGCGCCGCGGCGCTGCCACGGTAATTCAGTTTGTCTCCACTTGAATGCAAGTTGTTTCAGTTGAAGGGGTCCTGGGGAGTAGTCGGGTTGTACTGTCATGACGTCCCGGGGGAGTCAAATACCTGCCTCCTGGGTGCGCTGCCAGGGGATGGGTAGAGATAGGGCCGTCTAGGGTTGGGTAGATTGGAGAGGAGGGCCTGAGCGAGGTGCTTGGAGCCAACACTTTTTTAGTGTGGTTGGCCCTCGACAGCTCCCTAGATAGAGTATCAAAGGCCTGGTCAGCCCCCCAATTCTTACCCGCACCTTCACCCGTAGCTCATGGCGGACACGGGGAAGGTGCAAGGTAAAATCGCTATGTGTGAGTCAAAGGTCGATGATGCGTGGGAGCACAACGACGTCTCGCCGCGCGGCCGTGGCCCCCGCGGCACGCAACAGTGTCTCACATGCGACGGAGGCGATTATCTCCATTCGTCAGGCGCATGGGTTCATGGCGAAAAACCACACGGGACTCTTGATGTATCGGGCGATGCGGCAGCTGCGATTGCTCAAAGTAATGAAGTACCCAAAAATCACAGGCCACAGCGCGTGCCTCGCATCGGCAAATACTTTCGACGACATATTAAGAAGCCAACACGGCGCTTGAAGCCTCCTAAAGGCAAGGTGATCGACGGAAGGCACGAACAGTACACCTTATCATACACAATGCAACTGGGAATTCAAAGGTCTGTTGAATATGCGCATTCGGTAGTGTTTTCAGTGTGCAATTCTTTCGTGCGCTTAAGAACATTGGCGCTAGGCACTACCAGACAGCTTTGACGCAGCATGCATGGAGACAACTAAGACGAAATTCCCTCCGGAAGGAAGCGATGTGACACCAGAGCACGCAATGCGACATTCTTTTACCGTCAAGGACTACGCGCCTTGTGTGTTCTCTCGCATCCGGGCTTTGATGGGCGTGACTCCAGAGCTCTACCTAGAGTCACTGTGCTCAGGACTATCATTCATTGACTTCATTGCCAATTCCCGGAGTGGACAGTTCTTTTTCTACTCTTTTGACGGGGTATTTATGATCAAGACTGTGCGACAGGACGAAAAGGACTTTCTTCTCAGGCTACTGCCCGGCTACTACAAGCACCTGCTCAAGCATGCCCTGAGACCAAATAATTTGTCAGGGACCAACGACGTGTCTTTCTACCCTAATGGGAACGCGTCGCTTCTCACTCGCTTTTATGGACTTCATTGCACAAAGCTGAGGCATCTCCGACGAAAGGTCCATTTTGTTGTAATGTCATCGATCTATGGTGCAAACACATCATCGCGGATGATCCAATTCGACCTCAAGGGCTCCCAGTACAATCGAAGTGCACAGAAGGAAGACAAAGTCCTCAAAGATAATGATTGCATCGCCATGGGAGTCAAGTTGCGCGTCAGCAGGGATAAAGCAGATGCTTTGCTAGAATCTGCACGCCATGATGCAGCATTTCTTGCGCGTCATGGTGTCATGGACTATTCCCTCCTTGTTGGCATATTCCAGCCCGACGACGCACCTCAAAACACTCTATTGTCTGACCCGACACCAATCAGAGAGACGGATTATACCACAAGTATCCAAATGACAAATGATTCTCCTAGACCCTCTCTGAATGAAGTACCAGCCAGCGAGCAACTCTCTGAATTCAACTCTCGTCATTTTTCAAGGCTACCAAGCTCCCTCAGTACGCCTAAAGAAATAAACGAGAAGAGTACTTATGCTATCAGTACCACTCAGTCGCCCAAGGCACCATGGGGTCTAAATGCTGCTGAGAATCAGAATCCATGCGGTATGCGCAATACCAAGACATCCACCAAAGTAAACGCAGACGAAGCTAGGCTTCCTGCTGCTTACGATGTTGCCATTGAGGGCCTGTCAGACAGCGGCCAGCGTGAACTCTACTACCTCGGCATCATCGATATTTTGCAGAAGTATACTGTTCGAAAGCACCTAGAGACCGACCTCAATATCATCACAAGGGGACTTAAACATTACAAGGAATGCTCTTGTGTATCACCAAACGAGTACCGCGATCGCTTTCTCAAGTTCCTCAGTCGCATATTCTGAGTTGCTAGGCATATAACTCGATTAGCGAGATACCTAGCACAGCGCTGGTAGATTCTGTGTGTTATATGCGCATAAGGCTCGACAGCCGCACTTAAAGGCCTCAGGAGAATATCCCGAGCCTCCGGGCGAATATCGCCAGCCAAAAAACGCCGCATATGTAGGGCAAGGCAAAAGAAGGGCAGCTTTCCTTCAGCATCTAGATACTAGTACTAGAAGTAGTTTGAACAGCCCCGGGCGGCGGCGGAAGTGCGGGGCATGGAGACTGGAGACAGGTACCTAGTACTAGCACTGTGGCAGCTTGTGCACGCCAGTGTCCAAAAGTCCGAGTCACGGTCTGTTTTATTAGTTCTTCTTCCTTGACTGGAATAATCTAGTTCATTTCTGTCTCGCTAACGACCTCTCTAGCCCTCTCCCCAGCTCCTCTACCCACTGGCACTGACTGGTCTCTGACTGGCGGTGACTGGAGTGCCACCTGGCAGTGGATTATGATGATACTCTAGATGCAGCATGCTGGCATTCTGCTGGTAGTCAGGCGAGTGGCTCAGAAACCAGTGTTGGGGTCAGAGAAAAAAGACCCAAATGCGCCGAACAATGATTTCGCGCCAGTTGAAGGGTCACGGCCATCAACTGTAGTGGGCTGATGTGGAGACCTGGTACCGATCGCACCGCCAGGCGCGCGCACTTCTGGCAGCCTTGGTGGACCAGCAGGTGCGGCGAGGCCGGGCCTGGCGGGCCGGCCGAAGAGGCAGCTTAGGCGGGCAGCGATCTCATCAGCGCCGCACTCCTCACCACTGGCCACTGCGTGCACGACATCAGGTTGCGATGGGACCGGCAAGCATGGGACTGGCGCGGGCTGCGTGACCCGCCAGGCGGAAGGAGCAGCCGCGGGTGCACGTTGCCACAGGGCCTGACCGTCGAACGTTCCTGCACCACTATCCTGGACAGGCGATGGCGCACGCAAAGTCAACGGCGATGATGTGGTGACGCGCGTGACTGTCGGTGGCGCACGGGGCCTGCTGGTAGCCGGCATAGCGGGCCGGCCAGCTCGTCCGGCCGGAGGCGATGGGCGCGCGGCTGGCAGCGTGGCGCCCCCACGTAATGCCACAGCCGATACGCGACGCTTTCGCGCCACCGCCGATTCAGACGGCGGAGCAGATTCGGCAGGTGGACGCCGCGACGCACGCATAGGGGGCGGCAGCGGTGAGGGCTGAAGCGGCGAGACAGCGGGGACATCGGAGCCCTCAGACTCATCGGACGTGGAATGCCGGTCCGGACTGGGTGGCGTGGACGGCACCGGGGGTGCCGAGGTGCCAGCGTCATCAGGCGTGTCCGCACGCCCTGCCGCGCGAGCGGCGGCCTCTTTCTTACGGCGCTGCTTTTGGCGCTTCGCCTTCTTTTTCTCGCGTGCTTTGGCCGTCCTCGCCTCGCGCTCAGCTTCCTCAGCCTCTAGCTCTTCGACGAGGCTCCGCCGTGCAGCCTCTGCCGGGCCGTCTCCAGCTACTGGCGCAGCCGCGACGTTAGCGCCAGTTTCGCCTCTCTTTCCACCGTTTCCGTCGCATCGCGCCCGCTCGCGCTGTTTGAGCAGGATCCTGAGGCGTGCGTGGCGTGCGGCCTGCGCAGGATGCACTGGTAGGGGTTGGGACGGAGCTGTATGCGGGTGCGTCCCCGCCGCCACGCGCGAGGCTCAAGCAAATTTTGGGAAAGGTACAACGGCGTACGGCGCTGCAAGCTCGCCTTCCGGTCGCGTGAGCAGTCAGCGAGCGGCGCGCGGTAGTCGGCCACAAGACGGGCGGCAGCGTCAACGTCGCCACGCGCGACAAGAAGCGCGACAGCCGTATCTCCTCGTGCGTTGCGCGCGGCAACGAGCTCGGGAAGGCGGTCATCAGCGCGTGCGGCATCCAGGACGGGCCAGAGCACGTCGAGGTGCCCCTTTCGTGCGGCGAGAAGTGCGGCCTCGCCCGACGGCGGCGCTCCAGCGCTGATCAGCGCGCTCGCAAGCTCAGCGCGGCCGGCGCCTGCGGCAAGCGTGAGCGCGTCCTCACGTGGCGTCGCGCCGCGGACGGGTCTTGCAGGGTCCGCACCAGCGCGAAGCAGCGCGCGTGCTGCACGCGATGCGCCCTTGGCGACCTGCGCGCATTCGTGTTGGTGCCACTCGCGCACGATTCCGCTTCACCGCGCTTTTTTGCTGGTGCGTGGCAGGCGAAGATGAGTGACACGCGCGCCAGCTCTGATCGACGGCGTGCCGCCCTCCTCTCACACCGAGTGTGCGCACGAGTTAGGCAACTGTGCTTTGCATTCAACGCCGGGGTGCGGACGGCAAGGTGCAGCGCCGTCTCGCCATGAGCATCCTCGGCGTCGATGTCAGCGCCGGCGGCCGCGAGCACAGGCACAATTGCCGCTGCCGCTGTGTCTGCATCCGCGCGGTGACCGCGCGCGCACGCGAGGTGCAACGGTGTTCGTGCCGAGCCAGCGGCGACGTCGCGGTGCGCTGCGTCGGCGCCTGCACGCAGGCACCGCCGGACCGCGTCCGCGGCGCCCGTACGCGCGGCCGCGAGCAGGCACGCATCGGCGTCGCTGCGCGCGATATCCGTCGACGACACACTGACAGTGACAGTCGCGCGCACGCGTAGCGCGCCGTCGGTGCCGATGAGGTCACGCGCACGCAGCTCTGTGTGCGCAGCAAACTTCGGCCAGCCCCAGTCCTGGACCGCGGGTGGCGGCGCGGCGCGGAAGACCTGTGTTGCCCATTTCGCATATCCACGTGACGCGTCGCCCGACGCATGGTCGACAGACATGGTGAACCTGCGGCGGCGGCAGCGCAGCAGTTGGTACAAGCGTGGGCGCATATGAGGGCGGCGCAACGCACGTCGCGTGTTTCTGCCAGCCGAACGGGAGCGTAGCGGCGTCGCGAACCGAGAGGTAGAGTGAAACGTGCCCGGCATTGTCTGCACCGTCCCCGTCAAGAAAGTAGTACAAAAGCCATCGGTTGCCCGCCGCGTCAACGAAGCCGGCGTCATGGTACATGCCCTTGTGCGCGCGTGCGGCGTCCGACCTGCGTGCCGTCTCGAAATCGGGCACGACCCAGCGGCATACTACGGTCGTTGGACGTGCCTGCGGCGCCCAGCCGCCGGCAGCCGTCGTACCACCGCCCGCTGCGCCCGCCGCACGCGCGGCTGCCTCGCCGGAGCCGCCGCCGGCCTCAGCCGGGGCCGCCGGCATCGCCGTGCCGCCAGAGCTATTGGCGGCGCCCGGCGGTGGCCGTGGAGGTGGCGGCAGCGCGGCGACGAGGTGCGTGATGGCGACTCGCGTGCCGCTAGCCTCTGTCGCACCAGCGACCACCGCACGGTTCGCCGCCTCGGCAGCCGCGAAGCGCACGCACGCAGCGCCGCCGCCGGCGATGAGCGCACACGCCTCGACGGCGCCGTGCGGCTCGAGCAGCGTGGCGACATGGGCGCTGGTCGCTGAGACCGCAAGGCCCGACACAACGACGACGCGGCCTGCCGGTCCTGCGCCGCGAGAAAACCGCGCAAACGTCGTCCCCAGAACGTCGACAGCGGCGGCGCTGACGGTTTTCGCAAGGCGCGTGGGAGACGCAGCAGCAAGCGTGCGCCGCAGCGCACGCGCCGAGGCGTCGCCATCGCCGTCATTGTCCACCGCGTGCGCCACCGCGGCAAGCACGTCTTCCGAAGCGTCGCGCGCAATGACACTCGCGCTACCGGCAACGGCCTGACCGTCGCCGTGGGTCGCAGGTTCCGAAGGGACACCTCCGGGATCTTCCAGGGCGTTCCCTGTCTCGGTGGCAGCGCCCGGCGCAGCCGCGCCTGGCGCGGCGGGGCTCGCTGCCGAACCGGTCTTATGCTGCGCCGCAACGGGGGCGCGAGCGTCGCTGTCCTTTTGCAGTGGGACTCTGTGTGGATATCAACCAGTGAGTTAGGATTGTGACCGGGACAACGTCGTGCGGCGCCTGAAATTTGATTTCCACACAGAGAGCCATACAGTACTCGGCCGGGCTTCTCCTCCGCTACGATGACGTCCTGGTCGCGCAACACAAGAAGTCGCGCCGTGTGCTCTGCGTCGATGACGTCGCCGTCCAGGAGAAAGGAATACGCGAGATTGTCGCGCCTCCTACTGTATTCCCTAAACATCACGCCTAGCTTCTGATCGAGGCGCAGTTTAAAGTGCGTGTTATCTTTTGATTTGACATCGAGGACGCGAATCGTCACGTACTGTGCCATCACCACCGTACCGGGAACGTCGCCGAGGAGTAACAATCTAAATTAAGTCCGGGAGAGATATATGAGCACTGCGTGTCAAAACTAGCTCTAAGGCGCCCGTGGGACCGCTGTCGACGTAGAAAGTGCGGGCTAGTGTCTTATATACCCGCTAGCTAAGAGCGCCGGAAGTGAGCGCGGCGCGGCGCCATAGTGCTGCCTGAATACAACGCAAACGAACCAACCTGCTAGCAGACAAAGAGCTGCATGTCCGCCCCTGCTCCGAGCCGGCTTTCGGCAGCTCTCGCCTTAGAGCAGTTGACTGCGGAGATACGATCCGAGCTATATCTTCTCTTGGATGATGTGGGTGGTCAAATATGCCTGGTCCTGGATCGCGGCATCGGCGGACAGCTGGATCACGTCGTGCCCGGCGGTGCAGAGGCACTCCGGTCGCACGGCGTCCGTTTCGTGCGCTCACTGCGGCCAGAGCTCGACGCAGTGCGCGAACACCGAGTTGTGTATCTCGTCCGTCCGACGGTTGCTGCGATGATGCTGATTGCTGGCCACGTGATGAACGAAAACATGGCCGAGGTCACACCGCGACGATTTCACGTCTTTATGGTGCCGCGGACCACTGTCCTCTGCACACACGTGCTTGAGGAAGCGGGCGTTCTGCCGCACGTTCGCGTCGGCGCGTACCGCCTCGATGCCATTGCGCTCGACACCGACGTACTCTCGCTCGAACTCCCAGACAGCCTGCGCGAGGTCGCGGTCGATGGCGACCCGACAGCACTCGAGTGTGTTACTCAATTTCTGCTGCGTTTCGAACAGCTTTACGGGACACCGCGTGAAGTCCGGACGTTCGGCACAGCAGCGCGTGGCGTTGCTGAGCGCCTCGCGCGCGCTGACCTCCGGGCCGAGCGCGCGCGCTGCCGCGCGCGCAGCGGCGGTGATGGGGTTGCTACCGCCGCGGGGCCGCGCGACTTCGGCGGCGTGCTGCCACAGTGCAACCTTAGCGACGCGGCTGATGCGCGCGCGCGCCGCGACGTTGACACGTTGGTGATTATTGACCGACTTGCCGACCTCGTCACGCCCATGGTGACGCCTCTCACCTACGAGGGGCTCGTCGACGAGGTGATGGGTGGCATCCACCACGGCTGTGCGCGCCTACCCCGCGCTGTTGTCGCGGATGATGCCGATGAGACAGCTTCCGCCGCCGCTGCAGACGCCGACGGCGACCGCGTCGCCTACGCGCTCAACTCACGCGATGCGCTCTACGCCGAGGTCCGCGACCTCAACATCGAAGAACTCGGCGCTCGTCTGGGCGATCGCGCCAAGGCGATACGCGCAGCGTGCGACACAGCGTAGATGTCCAAGTTCGGAGATTATCCCCGATTTTTGTGGCTTCAGCGAGATGCCCTGACCCTTAGTCCCAATCGTGTCGAGAGGATTCCCTTAAAGACCGGTTTCGTACAGGTATGACGCATTCCGCGCCCGCCGCGACGCGTCCATCACAGAGATCCACGACTTCGTGAAGCGCATCCCGGGCCTAGCGGCGGCGTACCAGAGCCTCCAGACGCACATCCGCCTCGCGGAGTGCGTCGCACGCGCGACAGATGCACGCGCCTTCCGCGCACGATGGCATGCCGAGCGGACTTTCCTCGAGGGCGAGCCCGCGTTCGACGTAATCGATGACCTCCTCGCGACGCGAGAGCCGCCATTCTCGCTCCTTCGCCTCGCGTGTCTTGCGTCGCTCACGATGGGCGGCCTTCGCGCCGCGCGGCACGACGCGCTCCGCCGTGGCGTACTGCAGACGTATGGCTTCGAGCTCCTCGGCACGCTCCACCACTTGGAACGCGTCGGCCTGCTCGCACGTGCTCGCGACGCGACGGCGGCAGGCCTCGTCCTCGGTGGTGGTGGCGCCCGCACGCCCTTTGCCGCACTTCGGCGCGCGCTGCGCCTTGTGGTCGCCGACGTTAATTCACGCCAGCCGAGCGACGCCGCATACGCGACACCCCGGCGTGAGGCGCTAGCTGTCTTCACTCAAGTTGCATTCAATTCGTAGTCGGCGCCTCGTGCCGGGCTCCCTGCACTGCGCGCCTATACCTAAGCGGACCCCGTACGGGATATTGCACTGCCCAGACTGAGGGGGACAGGCGGAATTGTCACCGACAGATCGCATTTGCACAGGTTTCCTCGGGCTATGCGCCGATCTCAGTCCGCCTCGTCGAAGCGATCGCCGCGCCGGATGGCGCCGCACTCGCTGCGGCGCTCCCGCAAGTTCCCGGCCTCCCGCATCTTGCATATGCACCCCGTGCGTTCTCGCGCGAGGAACTTGGATGCGCGTTCGACGACGCCGGGGCGGGCGTGCTCGCCGCCGGCGCGCTGAGCCGTGCTTCACCCGGGTCACCAGCGATCCCCGGTGCCAAGCCCGTTCTGGTTGTTGTTTTTGTTGGAGGAGTGACGTACGCCGAGATTGCAGCGCTGCGCCTGCTCTCGCGCCAGCCCGACTTTCCATTCACCGTGCTTGTTGCTGCCACCGCAGTGATTAACGGCGCCAGGCTCCTCCAAACTCTCGTGATGGAAATGGAAAATAGCCTGCAGAAAACCCATGCTACAGCCTAGCCTAGCAATCGTCCATTTGAATGAAGGAAGTTAGTTTTAATTTATTAATTAAGCGAGACCTGAGAAAAGGAACAAGCTCCTAAAGCGCCTTCATCCTGCTCGGGGTTAGGATGCCCAATCGAGCTTCGACTCGGACACGGCGATAAGGTCACGTAACTTGAACCGTCAATGAACGATAGACGATGACAGACACAGACGTAGCATTTTTTTACACCTTTCGATATTTTAGAGGTCGATTAAGCCCCATTTGCTGCGCTCGCAGGACAACCGACCTCTGATCTCCAAAATGATATAAAAAACGACAAGTAGTATATTTATAAACTTGAACGCTTTGAATGTCACGGTGACGAATATATTAATAATGCGCAACCTATATGCATGAGCGCTAACCAGGTGAAGATAAATCTTGGTGCGAACCAACAGTATCTCATCGGCATCGCCATGGCAAAACGACACCCATGAGGAAACGACAATCATGATGGCCTTCAATTCAACCTGTGCCAGTGACACTCAAACCGCGCGCGGCCCGGGCCGGGTTGGGCGAATCGAACCTAAGCGCTCGAGAATTCGTCACGCACTTTCACGGAGGTCACGCACTTTCACGGAGGCCTTTAAAGTAGGTTTTGGGGTCTCCTGCCAGTGGGCCGGTGGGCCTGTCGCTGTCGCCCGCCCATTGCTCTCTGATAGTGTACTACCAGTAACTTGAGGTGATTAATAGATAGATAAACAAATAACATGCCAGTGAAATTGAAACTTAAAGTAAAGAAGGACCCGGGCGCGGGGACCGTGACGCTTCCCCTCTGGGCAACCCCGCAGCCCCCGATGCGCCCCTGACGCTGCCGCGGTATTTCGGTTCAATACGGCCTTACGTCGCACCATAAAGCTGCATCCTTGCCTCTCCATACATCAGAGATATGAGGTCCGGAAATTGGCATAGCTCCCCACAGCTGGTAGTATTAGCCTTGTTGGAACCGTGACCCTCTGTATCATCGATAGACCGCCTCCTAAAACTTCTTCTGCCGCAGACCGCATCTCCAGCGGACCCCATCTTGTTGAGCTTTAGTTGAACTGTATGAAA
>CEUV01072836.1_pt1 | contig 12360 bp, 12 predicted proteins | sample 356401 | NCBI WGS metagenome assembly CEUV01 (sample SAMEA2622710, study PRJEB7988) | marine metagenome | isolation source: saline water (ENVO:00002010), including
CGGTACGCCAGACGGACGGCGGGATCGTCGAAGCTCAGGCGGCCTTCTCGAGGATGTGCACGCCACACGCCGAGCCGAGACCGATCACGTGGGCGAGGCCGACCTTGGCGCCCTTCACCTGGCGATCGCCCGCCTCGCCACGAAGGTGAGTGGCGACTTCGTAGATGTTCGCGATGCCGGTCGCGCCGATCGGATGACCTTTGGAGATCAGGCCGCCCGACACATTGACCGGCGTGCGTCCGTCGCGGAACGGTGCACCGGAGTCGATGAAGTCACCGGCCCCTCCGGGCTCACACAGCCCGAGATTGTCGTAGTGGATCAACTCGGCGGTGGCGAAGCAGTCGTGGAGCTCGACGAGGTCGAGATCGTCGGGTCCAACGCCCGCCTGCTCATAGGCCTGCGCTGCGGCGTTGCGGGTGAGCGTGTTGACGTCGGGCTGGACCTGCGCCGACGACGTCCACGGGTCCGACGTCAAGACGGAAGCGGAGATCTTCACGGCCCGCTTCTGGACCTTCTTCGGCATCGACTTGAGCCGCTCGCCGGAAACGAGCACGGCGGCCGCCGCACCGTCGCCGGTCGGGCAACACATGAGCAGGGTGTTCGGGTAGCTCATCACGGGCGCGCCCATGATCTCGTCGAGGCTGAACTCCTTCTGGTATTGGGCCAGCGGGTTGAGCGTCGAATGTAGGTGGTTCTTGTACGCAACCTTGGCGAATTGCTCGAAGCCGACGCCATCGTTCTCGTAGGCGTACCCCATGCCCGCCTGGGCGAACACACCGGGCATGCCGGCCGTACCGATGTACCCGTCGGTTCCGGTGACGGCGCCATAGCGGCCCGATGGCGCAAAGACCTTGGCCTCCTTCTTCGAGCCCGCTCCACCGAGTAGCCCCATCTTCCCCATCTGCTCGACACCGACGGCGAGACCCATGTCGGCTTCGCCTGCCTTGATCGACAGCATCACGGTGCGCAGCGCCGTCGCACCGGTCGCACAGGCGTTCGAGACGTTGTAGGCGGGAATACCCGTCTGCCCGATCTGCTTCTGCACCTGCTGGGCCATGCCCGACGACGCCTGAAACAGCGTTCCAGCAGCGAACACATCCATGTCGTGGATCGTGACGCCGCCGTCCTGGAGGGCGGCGATCGCGCTCGTTGACGCGAGATCCACCGCGTCGTGATCCGGGTAGCGACCGAACTTCGTCATGTGGGTGCCGAGGACCCAGACCGAATCGTCATCGATCATCGGGCCGGACGACTTCGGCTTCTTCTTGCCCTGGTCGGACTTCGCCATGGTGCTGCCTCCTCAGGCGGGCTCGTAGCCGAACGCGATGGCTTCGGTGCCTTCGTCGTCGGTGCCAATCGAATACGTGGTGAGCTTGACCTTCATACCGAGCTTCACCCGCTCGGGGTCCGGCTCGCAGTTGACGACGTTGGATCGCACGCTCGTACCGTCGTCGGTCTCGATGATCGCCGACACGTACGGAGCCGGGATGCCCGGCGCCGCGCGGTGGACGATGGTGAACGCCGTGACCACACCCTGGTTGCGGACGCGCACGTTCTGGAACTCCTGGGCGCCGCAATTGCCGCATGCGATGCGCCGGTCAAAGAACCGGGCGCCACACGACGTACACGCCTTGGCCTTGAGATAAGGCCGGGCACCGATATGCAGATAGTCGACGAGGGGGACCTGCTTGACCGTCATCTCACTCCGTGGGTCGGAAAACTCCAACGGTAGTTCCTGTCGGTGGGCTGATCACCAATCCCCGCGGTGCACGACTGTGTCGAACGGCGGCCGCTTCCGGCCTGCTGACATCGACGGCCGATCCGGAGCAGGGTGACCAAGCGAGATGGTTCCGATCGCGCGAAACCCATCGGGAACGCCGAACTCACTCCGCACATCGTCCTCATGCTCGAACAGGCCGAAGAGCAAGGCCCCGAGGTCAGCATCGGCAGCAGCGAGCAAGATGGTCATGACCGCTGCACCCCCGTCGACCCACCAGTACGGCACCGACCAGGCGTCTTGGCCGTCGCCCAGCCCGGTGCGCGCCTTGTCGGCCTCGCGGTAGCGACGAACATAGGCTCCTGGCTCCACCCACGGGATGACCAAGACCGGAGCGTCGAGGAGTTGGGGCCACGGAAAAGACGACCGCGTGTCGACGGGGAGGGTCGTGTCCCAGTAGCGGGCGACGTCGGCGCCATTGAGCACGAGAAACTGCAGCGAGTCGGTCTTGCCCGCAGAGGGGCCGCGACGGGCGAGGTCGAGGATCTCATCGACGACGACGGAGTCGACCGGCTCGGCCGTGTAGGCACGGGTCATCCGACGCCCTCGAACGAGGCGACCGAATTCGCTCACGATCGTGATCCCGGGACGGGGATCAGAGGAGCTTCTCGAGATCCTCGGTCATCGCCCAACCGAAGGCGATCAGCGTGTCGCCGGCGTCGATGTCGAGATCGGCGAACTGGGCGATGACGGCGGGATCGACCTTCTCGGGCTTCGAGCTCTCATGATCGAGCACGACCGCCTGGTTACCGTCGCCGCGGACGGTGAAGGCGCGGTCCTCGTACTTGGAGGCACCGATACCGAAGCGCTTGGCGAGGCGACGCCCCCAGGCCCGTTCCTCGCCCGAAGCCTTGTGATCAGGCCGCGGCACGATATCAGTCAGGCTCTTGTAGGCCTCGAACGCACCGGCGTCGTTCATCTGGGCGCCGACCAGGACGTCCTCGTCAGGGAAGGCGAGGACGGAGCGGCGCAACTGATCGGTGACGATCGCCCGCAGGACCGTGTCGCGCTTGGTGTTGCGACAGATGTGGGCGGCACCGACGAGCACACTCGGCGTGCCGCCGATGCGCTCCAGGGTGCAGAACGAGAAGCCCCGAATCTTGCCACCCTCGCTCGCAACCGTACACAGGACCCATGCTTCGGCCTGCTTCGACAGCATGCCGACCTCGAACGCATTGGTGGAGTCAGCGCAAAGATCCGCCATCTCGGCGAGCTCAGTGTCGCTCAGCGCCGTGCAGTCCTTGGTGTCGACCTCGATTGCCATGCGATGAACCCCACTCACTCGCCTCGATACAGTCCGATCAGTTTTCAGGGGGAACGCGCGATTCGCAACCTGGGCGCCGCGCTTCGTTGCGGATGAGCCCGGCGCCGCGAGCACGCCGGCTGGCGCACTGCAGGTTCTTCACCTCAAACGAGGATGGAATCCGGACCGAATGCCACCCGAAGTTCAGCCACCACCCCGTTTGCGCTGTTGACCGCGAACTCATCGGGAAGGCGCAGCACCTGACGATCGGAGAGGTGCAGCTCGACCGGGGCATCCCCCGGATGCGCGCTCAGGATCAGCTTCAGCTCATCGATGCGCTCGGGCTTCTGGTCCTCGGCTGACAGCCGCAGCCGGACGGGCGCGTTGTCGCTCAGATCTTCGACGATCTCGATGTCCTGGGCGAACATCTTCGGAAGATCACCGTCGTTCTCGGTGCGTCCCCGGACCAGCACGATCGCATCGTCCTGAAGCTTCGGGCCGTGCTCTTGCATCGTGCGGGGGAAGACCATGACCTCGACCGAACCCTCAAGGTCCTCAAGCTCGAAGACCGCCATCAGGTCGCCCTTGCGGGTCCACTTGCGCTGGAGATTCGTGATGACCCCGCCGACCTTGACGATCGCTCCGTCGGGGGTATCGGCGAGTCCGGCCACCCCGGTGTCGGCCTTGCGCCGAACCTGCGCCTCAAAACCGAGCAATGGATGGTCGGAGATGTAGAGGCCGAGCATCTCCTTTTCGTTCGCGAGGCGAGGCATCTTGTCGAATTCGACATCAGGAATCGATGGTCGTTCGTCGAAGGAAGGGCCATCGTCGAGCTCGCCGAACAGCGACATGACACCCATGTCGTGTTCCTTCCGGCGCTGCACCGTCAGGTCGATGATCTGCTCGTACACCTGCAACAGGCCCTTTCGGGGATGGCCGAGGCAGTCGAACGCGCCGCCCTTGATCAGCGACTCGATCGTGCGCTTGTTGAGCGCCTCGATCTCGACTCGCTCGACGAAATCGATGAACGACTCGAAGGGGCCACCCTCGTTCCGGGCCGCGAGAATCTTCTCGACAATGCCCTCGCCGACGTTCCGGATCGCCGACATTCCGAAGATGATGCTGCCCGGGGTGGCGCCCCGCTGGTCACTCCCCTCGGCGTAGGGACCACCGTCCCAGTCGGGGTTGGGCACTGGTGTGAAGTCCATCTCCGACCGGTTGATGTCGGGCACCTCGACGTCGATGCCCATGAGGCGGCACTCGTTGAGATACACCGCTGCGGACTCGAGCTTGCTCTTCACCGACGTGAGCAGCGCCGACAGGTACTCGACCGGATGGTTCGCCTTCAGGTAGGCGATCTGGTACGCCACATAGCCGTAGCCGTACGAGTGCGACTTGTTGAAGGCGTAGTCGGCGAACTGCGCGATGATGTCGAACATCTCGACGGCGAGTGAATGGTCGTAGCCCTGCTCGACGACGCCGGTGGTGAACTTCTCCCGCTCCTTCTCCATCGCTTCGCGGATTTTCTTGCCCATCGCCTTGCGGAGGGAGTCCGCCTCGGCGAGTGAGTAGCCCGCGAATTTCTGCGCCATTCGCATGACGCTCTCCTGATAGATCATCAGGCCGTAGGTGTCGCCGAGCAGCTCCTCGGCGTCGGGGTGGATGAACTCCACCGGCTTTCGCCCGTTCTTGCGGTCGGCGTAGTCGTTGTGCATGTTCGCCGCCATCGGGCCGGGCCGATAGAGGGCGACCAGGGCGGCGACATCGTCGAACGAGTCTGGGGCGAGCGAGCGGATCAGGGCCCGCATAGGTGAGGACTCGAGCTGGAACACCCCGATGGTTTCGCCTCGCTTGAGCAGTTCGAAGGTGGGTTGATCATCGAGCTCGATGGCGTCGATGTCGAGCTCGACGCCCTTCGTGTCCTTGATCAGCTCAAGACAATCGGAGATGACGTCGAGGTTTCGCAGGCCCAGGAAATCCATCTTGAGCAGCCCGAGATCCTCGACGCCGTGCATCTCGTACTGGGTGACGACCGGCGCCTCCTCGATGGGCTTGCCGGACTCGGGCTTGCGCTGGATCGGCAGGTACTCCGTGAGCGGATCGTTGGTGATCACCACGGCGGCGGCGTGGATGCCGTCCTGACGGCGCAGACCCTCGAGGCCCTTGGCGACATCGACGACCCGGGCGACATCGGCATCAGTGTTGACCATGTCGCGAAGCTCGCCGGCGGACTTGTAGCCGTCGATGTACTTCGGGTGCTCTTCGAAGCAGTACTTCAGCGGGGTGTCCCGGCCCATGATCAGCGGCGGCATCGCCTTCGCGACCTTGTCGCCAACGGAGTACGGGTAGCCGAGCACGCGGGCTGCGTCGCGCACGGCGGCTCGAGCCTTGATCTGGCTGAACGTGACGATCTGAGCGACACAGTCACGGCCGTACATGTCGGCGGCGTAGCGGATCATGTTGTCGCGGTATCGAGTGTCGAAGTCCATGTCGATGTCGGGCATCGACACGCGCGACGGGTTGAGAAAGCGCTCGAAGAGGAGGTCGTACTCGATCGGGTCGAGATCGGTGATCCAGAGCGTGTAGGCCACCGCACAGCCGGCGGCGGAGCCACGGCCGGGCCCGACTCGGATGTCGTTGTCGCGGGCGTACCGGATGAGATCCCAGGTGATGAGGAAGTACGCCGAGAACCCCATGTTGTCGATGACGCCGAGCTCGTAGTCGAGACGCTCGACGACCTCATCGCTGAGGTTGGCGCCCCAACGTTTGTGGGCGCCTTCGTAGGTGAGGTGACGGAGGTACTCCGTGTCGGTCGCGAAGCCTTCGGGCAGCGGGAACTCGGGAAGCTGTGGTTTGCCGAACTCGATCTCGACATCACAGCGCTCGGCGATCCACAGCGTGTTGTCGCACGCTTCGGGAACCTCGCCGAACAGCCGGCGCATCTCGCCAGCGGTCTTGATGTAGTGGCCGTCGCCGTGGAACTTGAAACGATCGGTATCGCTGAGCAGTGATCCGGTCTGCACACACAGCAGGGCGTCGTGGGCCTCGGCGTCGTGCTGATGGGTGTAGTGGGAGTCGTTCGTGGCGAGGATCGGCGCGTTGATCTTGCGAGCGATCTCGAGCAGCTGTGGGTTGGTGGTGCGCTGCTCGGGGATGCCCTGATCCTGCAGCTCGATGAAGAAGTTGTCGCGCCCGAAGATGTCCTGGAAACGAGCGGCGTGCTCGAGCGCGGCGTCGTGTTGCCCCTGCATCAGTGACTGGAGGACGTGGCCGCCGAGACAGCCCGATGTGGCGATGATGCCCTCGGCGTACTGCTCCATCAGTTCCCAGTCGGCCCGGGGCTTGTAGTGGTAGCCCTCCATATAGGCCTTGGAGGACAACTGGATCAGGTTCTGGTAGCCGACGTTGTTCTCCGCCATGAGGATGGCGTGGTAGTAGAGCTTCTTGCCGCCACCGGTATCGCCGCCCGAGTCGTCGGCTCTGCCTCGCCGACTCGGACGCTCGTGGCGGCTTTCGTGCGCAAGGTAGATCTCGGTGCCGATGATCGGCTTGATGCCCTGATCCTTGCAGCCCCGATAGAAGTCGAGGACGCCGTACATGTTGCCGTGGTCGGTGATCGCCATAGCGGGCTGGCCGTCGGCGACCGCAGCGGCAATGGCCTCGTCGAGTCGCGACGCGCCGTCGAGCATCGAATACTCGGTGTGGACATGCAGATGAGCGAACGAATCCGCCATCTCGGCTCTCCTCCCGGCCGACCGGTGACGCTGCCTGTGGACACCGATGTGGACGCCCTGTGGACGAGTTACACCGGTGTGATTTCGAACCTAACCGGCGAATCCCCGAGCCACAAGAGGGGGTTTGGAGAACTCAGAGATAGGTGCCAGGACGGGTCTCGGCCGGCTCACCAACCGACTCCTCTCCCCCGCCGCGACCGATCTGGCCCCGCAAGCCCTGGAGTTGCTGCTGCGCAGCCATCTGCTGTGCGAAGAGCATCGCCTGCATGCCTTGCACCAACCCCTCGAGCCAGCCGACGAGCTGCGCTTTGGCGATCTGAAGCTCGGCGGCGGTCGGGGTCTCCCCTGCGCTGAAAGGCAGGGCAAGACGATCGAGTTCCTCTCGCAGATCAGGGCTCAGCGCCCCGCCGAGTTCGTTCACCGACGTCTCGTAGATGTCGCGGAGGCGATGTCGACTGGGCTCATCGAGTTCCATCGTGCGCAGTTCCTCGAGCAACTGCTTCATCATCGCCCCGATGCGCATGACCTTGGCCGGGTGGTCCACCGTCTCGTCAACCGCCTGTTCATCGAGATGTTCGGGATCGACAAGCTCAACTTCGGCTCGCTCGACCAGATCGGTGCGGTCACTCGATTCGGAATGCTGCTCGGTCACGAGAACTCCTCTCGGTCAGGGGTAGTCAGAAGATGCTGGTCACGAGGTGAAGGTGAGGAGCGGCACGTGCATCTCCTCCGGACTGAGTGAACCATGACGGGCGACCAACCACGACGGCGTCCGGTCAGCCGGATCCACAAAGCTCCAGTGATCACGCGCCACGACGGCAACATCGCCGAGGCGACGACGAGCCTGGTCATTCACGGTGGGCCCGAACCAACCCTCGTCGAGGATCTGTTCGCAGGTGAGCACCCAGGCCTGTTGGCCGTGGGCGTCGGCAGCCGCAGCGAAGACATCCCGGTGACGACCCGGCTCGGCGTGCAGCCAGCGGAAACGGCCCTCACCCGACACCTGACGGCACAACGATGTCGCCGACAGGGCCAAATCGAGTTCGCCGTCGGGGCACGACACCAGACCGTGATCGGCGGTGACCACCAGGGCGGTGCGGCGCGGCAGCATCGGCAACAGGTCGGCAACCATCCGGTCGACGGCAGCCAGCTCGGCGTCGTAGTGCTCGCCGAAGCCGAACTCGTGGGCGATCTTGTCGATGCCGTCGTAGTAGGCGTAGACGAACGGTTCGCCCGCAGCGATCGCTCGCCGGACCTCGACCGGCAACGTCGGCAGGGTCCGCCATCCCTGCTGACGGCCGCCGGCCTGGTGGGCCCGAGTGAAGCCGGTGGCCGCAAACGGGGCGTTCTGCACCACGACCGGGCGCTGACCACAAAACGCCGGGTGCGGTTGAAACTCCTCGGGAACGATGCGCTCTCGTGCATCGCCGTGCTTGGTCCTCCACGACAGAACATTCATCACGTCGTTGTCGACAGCAACGCGATAGCCGACCACGCCGTGCTCACCGGGAGGAAGCCCAGTGGTGATCGAGGTAAGCGCTGCACTGGTGGTCGACGGCGCAACGGTGGTGATCGAGCGTCCGGTCAACCCAGTGAGGGTCGGGGCGAGGTGGGCTCGGGCCTGGAGCTGGTGCCAGCCGAGACCGTCGATGACCAGGAGCACGACTGCTGACGCATCGAGCACCTCATCGTCGAAGAGCGAGGACGAACCCAGCTCCGGTTCCAGCAGGCCCGGCACGATCTGGGTGACACAGCCGTCGTTCCAGTCGGGAAGCACGGGAGAGGCACTCATCGGAGAGGAGGCTAGCGAGCGACAGCACGCTGGCACGGACGTTCCGGCGTAGAGTCGGCCGTATGCGTGTCTCGACCCGTGGAGATTATGCAGCCCGGGCGCTGCTCTCGCTCGCGCTCCACAGCGAGACGTCGCCCACGTCAGTCCGCGAAATCGCCGAACGTACGGTGCTTCCGCAGCCCTATCTCGAGCAGATCCTGCTGGCTCTGAAGGGCGCCGGACTCGTGCGTTCCAAGCGCGGCGTCGGCGGCGGGTATGTCCTCGCCCGAGATCCCGAGGACATCAAGCTTTCCGAGATCATCCGAGCCGTCGACGGTCCGATCACTGCCGGCGACTTCGGCGAACCTCACACCGACGGCGCCTGCGACCACGAAGGTCAGTGCGTCCTTCTTGCGATCTGGGGGGCTGCGGGGTCGCACATGCGGACCTTCCTCGACGGCTATTCGCTCGCCGACATCGCAGGAATGTCGCAGGGCCAGCAGCCCTGGCCTGTCACTGCCGACTGATCAGGAAAGCTGACCGAGCACGGACGAGAGATCGTCGGGCAGCGCGGCCTCGAAGGACAGCGTCTCATGGCTCACCGGGTGCCGGAACAACAGGTGCGCTGCATGCAAGAACGGGCGACCCGGATCCAGCCCTGGCCGGCCGCCGTCGTAGTCGCGGTCGCCGACGACCGGATGGTTGATCGCCCGCAAATGCACCCGGATCTGATGGGTACGCCCGGTATCGAGTCGGCACTGGACCAACGAGCAGGCAACCGGCATCTCGAATCGCCGCTCGACGCGATAGTGGGTGATCGCGTGGCGCCCGTTCTCGGTGACGGTCATGCGGGTCGGATGGCGAGCCGATCGCCCGATCGGAGCATCGATCGTGCCGGCGTCAGTATCGAGATGGCCCCAGGCGAGGGCAAGGTAGACGCGCTCGGGTTCGTGGGCGCTCATCTGGCCGACCAACCCGACGTAGGCCTCCTCGCTGCGAGCAACGACCAGCAGGCCTGATGTTCCCCGGTCGAGCCGGTGCACGATGCCCGGACGGTGGACCTCGCCAATCCGCAGGAGTTCCGGATAGCGCGCAACCAGTCCGTTCACGAGCGTGCCATCGGCCTGCCCGGCCCCAGGATGCACCACAAGGCCGGCCGGTTTATCGACCACGATCACGTCGTCGTCTTCGTGGACGACCGTGAACTCGACATCGACTTGGGGCGCCGGGGTGGGATCGTCGGGAGGCGGGAGTTCGATCGTGACGACCATTCCGGCGTCCACCTTGCGGCTCGCCGTCGTGATTGGTCGGCCGTCGACAACGACCTTGCTCCCGACGATCAGTTCCTTCGCAAGCGAGCGGCTGATCCCCGCAATCGCCGACACGACGCGGTCGATCCGCTCGCCGTGGAAGGCTTCTGGAAGCGTCTCGATCAGGTGCTGGTCGTTCATGGCGGCCTCGTCGGCCCAAGCCGACTCAGAAACGGTTGCCGAGTCCGCCAACCTTGTACTCGACGCGCTCTGCGGCCCACGGGATCGCACGGAGGCGCTCTTGAGGGATCGACTTCCCTGAGGCGACACAGATGCCGTACGTACCGGCCTTGATCCGGCCGAGTGCGGCGTCGATCTGCTCGACGGCTTGGCGCGCCTGGTTGGACAGCGCAAGGTCGCGTTCACGCTCCACCGCAAGCGTGTCACCCTCGCCTGACTCTTCGTCGAACTGGACGTCGCCGGGTTCACGCCCCTCGATGAGGGCGTCGGCCTCGGCCCGATAGGTCTCCTCGGAGTGCAAGTACTTGGCCCGCTCCTCCTCAAGACGGGCCTTCATCTCGCCGATGAACTTTTTGCCGAACGGCGATTTGGCCTTCTTGACGGTCTTCTTCGCAGGGGCCTTCTTCGCCACGGGCTTCTTCGCAGGCGACTTCTTCACGGCCTTCTTCGCCGCTGCCTTCTTCGCCACGGGCTTCTTGGCAGTCGCCTTCTTCACGGCCTTCTTCGCCGGTGCCTTCTTCGCCACGGGCTTCTTGGCAGGCGACTTCTTGACGGCCTTCTTCGCCACGGGCTTCTTGGCAGGTGCTTTTTTCGCAGGAGCCTTCTTCGCGGCCTTTTTGGTGGCGGACTTCTTGACCGCCTTCTTCGCCGTCGCCATTGCGCTCGTCCTCGTTTCGTCGCTGGTTCACGCCTTGAACCGGCTCAAGGCGGCGAATTGTAGGGGCGGCACGGACAATTACCGCGAATACCCTGAGGAACGGTCAGCGCCGGCGGTTGAACCAGCTCCGCCCGCCGTCGTCCTCCCGGTCGTCGAAGAACGTCGCCAGCGCGTCCTCGCCGAACTCGTCGGAACCTTCGCCGCTGGCCGCGTCACGCAATTGCTCGAGAAAAGCGTCGCTGCTCGCATCCGGCTCGGGCTCGTCGAACAACGGGGGTTCGTCGCTCGGCGATATCTCCTCAAGGTCCGCCGACGTGATCAGCAGTGGTGGGGTATCGGCGGTGGACGGCTCGGCACCGTCCGATTCAACGACGGTCACCTCGTCTGGGATGTCGAATGCCGGCGCCTCGTCAGCGACCATCAGCGAGGTGGGCTCGGAGTCCGGCATCGGGCTCGGAGCGAACGTGAACACGTCCGCTTCGGCCGCTTCGTCAGTTGACTGCGGAGTGTCCTCAGTCAAGGGGTCCAAGGTTGTCACCTTTTCCTCCTCGACCGACGCCGTCTCGGCGACGCCATCCGACGCAGCCTCATCCGCAATGACAACGGCCTCGATGGCCTGGGTGATCTCCGACTCGGGAGCGGGCTCGGGCGCAGAGCCACTCGAGTCGACCGCTTCGATAACGACGGGATCGGCGATCTCGGCGGGGGCGACGACACCGCTCGTTGCGGGCATTGCCGGAAGGCGGAACTGTTCGGGATCGTCAAGCACGTGCTGAAGCGCAGCGGCGGATTCCCCGAGCACATTGCGGGCCTGCTCGAGATGCCGCTCGAGAATCGCGATGTCGTCGGCGAGGAACGCCCGATACCGCTCAAGCTCCGCGACTTCGGCGGCGACGCGTTCCCGCTCGGTGCGCACGCTCTCCTCAACAGCGGCCTCGGCTTCGGCAAGCATGCGACGACGATCGGTTTCGGCTTCGGCGACGACAAGCGAAGCATGCTCGTCGGCCTGGCGACGGATTTCGGCGGCTTCGGCCTGGGCCTCCTCGATCGCGGCGTCGGCGGTGCGCTGCGCCAACACGAGCATCTTGGTCAGGCTCTCCTCTCCCGCCTCGACCGGATCGGCACCGCTCGACCCGGTGGTGTGCGCCTCGGCAGCCTCGACTCGACGTTGCAGCTCGGCAATTCGGCCCTGCACGAGCGCAGCCGCCTTGGCGACTCGGTCGATGTAGGCGTCGACCTCAGCAACGTCGTAGCCGCGGAAGCGCTCGTTGAACGCAATGTCCTGGAAGAGCGGAGCAAGATCATCCATGCGGCGCATCCTAGATTCCGTGCCGCAGCTGATGAGGGACCGAAGCGCAGCGTCCCGAGTCCAGAATCAGCAGATGATGCCTCGCAGGACCTGCACGCCGATGATCACGATGATCGGCGACAAATCGAGGGCGACGGAGCCCAGTCGCACGGCAGGGATCGCCCTGCGCAGCGGCGCCAGCACGGGGTCGGTGACCATGAACAAAAAGCCCGCAACGGTCGCCATCGACCCATTCGGGTCGAGTGGGAACCAGCTCAGGATGATGCGAGCAAAGACCGCGAGCAGGTAGAGATCGAGAAAAAGACAGATGATGAGCACGATGGGTCACTCGAAGGCGCGGCGAGTGTCGGCGTCCGAGACTTCGACATCGGCGGGCAC
>CEUV01135137.1_pt1 | contig 12347 bp, 8 predicted proteins | sample 356401 | NCBI WGS metagenome assembly CEUV01 (sample SAMEA2622710, study PRJEB7988) | marine metagenome | isolation source: saline water (ENVO:00002010), including
CCGCCGAACGCGTCGTGCCCAGCTCTTTCGCCATCTCCGCAACGTTGGGCAACCGGATCATGCTGAGAATTTGGTTGTCGGCCGGCAGACGAGCGGCGATGACGCCGTCGGCCACCATCTGTGCATCGCAGATAACCGGCGCGCCAGATGCCAGCGCATCCCGCGCCGCCGCGGCCGCACCGTCGGACCAGCGCAGATCGGCGACGATGTCCGGCATGCCGCAGGCGTGGACCAGCCGGATCGCGACGTCCTGCATGTCCTCGGGAACGGCGAACAGATTAGCTTCCTCGGCCACGATCGCGAAGGACCGGCGGTAGATTTCATCGGGATCGCGCAGCCATTCCATGGCGGCCTCAGCCGGTTTCCTTCATCGTCTTCGGCCCCAGCGGGTGATCCGCGTGGGGGTACGGGTGATGGTGATGATCGTGGTCGTGCCCGTGACTGTGATCGTGGCTATGACCGTGCGCATGATCGTGATCATAGTCGTGGCCATGCGCGTCGCCGGTGCCGATGCCTTCGACGTGATGATGGTGGCTTTCCTGCGCCAGCCCGACCTCGGCCTCGAAGCCCAGCACCTGTTCGCGGTATTTGCAGAGCTGGCAGTTCATGTTGTTTTCTCCGCTCCGAATTTCATCGATCCGTTCCATGAAGGTCTCAATTACCATCGGGTGGTCGTTCAGATAGGGCGCCTTGATAAACTCGATATCGGGGTGCCGCGCCGCGACCGCGTCGGTGTAGTCATAGATCCGCCGCACCAGTACACCGGTAAACAGGAAATAGGGAAACACCACGATCCGTCGGTATCCCAACTTTGCCGCGTGTTCTAGACCCGGTTCGACCAGCGGGAAGGTAACGCCGGAATAGGCGGTTTCGCCCCAGCCGAAGCCGAAACCTTCCCAAAGCATCCTCATCACCTTGGCGACGTTGGAATTGGCATCGGGGTCCGATGCGCCACGTCCGACAACGACCAGCATGGTCTCTTCGATGGGCACATCGTCGCCTGCTGCGTCAAGCGCTTCCTGGATGCGGTCGGCGGCGGCGCGCAGCATCTTCAGGTCGATCGCCAGCTCGCGGCCGTAGCGGATATCGATACCATCGGCACCGGCCGCCCACGTATTCAAGACTGAAGGGATGTCGTTTTTCGCGTGCCCCGCGGCGAACAACATACCGGGTACCGCCAGCACGTCGGTGACGCCCTGATCAACAAGCGCAGCGAGACCTTCCTTGATAACCGGCGTCGCGAATTCGAGGAACCCGTATTCGACCGGGATCCCGTCGGCCCGGTCGCGGATAGCGACGGCCAGTTTTTCAAATTCCGCAACCGCGCCTTCGTCGCGGCTGCCGTGGCCGCACACCATAATGCCTGTGGTCAATTGTCTCTCCCGTCCCGAAGGCAATTGATTTCACACCGAGCAGGCGCGATTGTCCCCGGATGATGTTTCAGTGGTATAGCGCCGACGGCGCAGCCGTGCACCCCCTGCTGGTGGTGATGCTGGCGCTGGCGATGGATGTCGTGCTGGGCGACCCGCCGCGGCTTTGGGAACGCATCCCTCACCCCGTGGCGGTATTCGGCGGATTGATCTCGTTTTTCGAACGCAAGCTCAATCGGCCACAGCGGTCCGACCGTGCGCGGTTTTGGCGGGGGCTGCTTGCCACCGCTTTTCTGGTCGTACTGGCGGGCCTCGCAGGATACGCCGTGCAGTGGCTGTGCGCACAAATCGATTACGGCTGGGTCGCCGGTGCACTGATCGCCAGCGTGCTGATCGCCTATCGCAGCCTGTTCAATCACGTCCGCGCGGTCGCCGACGAACTCGATATCTCGCTCGCCGAAGGACGTGCCGCCGTCGGGCATATCGTCGGCCGCGATCCGGACAGCCTCGACGAAAACGGGGTCGCCCGCGCTGCAATCGAATCCGCGGCGGAGAATTTTTCCGACGGAGTGGTCGCACCGGTCATCTGGTTCGCCCTGCTGGGGCTGCCTGGGCTGTTCGCCTACAAGGCAATTAACACACTGGACAGCATGATCGGCTATCGCGACATCGACTACGAACATTTCGGCAAGTTTGCCGCACGGCTGGACGATGCCGTCAACACCGTGCCGGCGCGTATTGCCGGCATCCTGATCGTGATTACTGCTGCTATCGGCATCGGCACCAGGGGCGGCGATGCCTGGGCCGCCGCTGTGCGTGACGCGGAAAAACACAGGTCTATCAATGCCGGCTGGCCGGAAGCGGCCATGGCTGGTGCGCTGGGACTCGCGTTGGCGGGGCCGCGGCAGTACCGCGACTTCATCGTCGACGATGCCTGGATGAACGACGGCGCACGCACCGACGCAACGTCTGCCGACATACACCGGGCGCTGAGCCTGTATCGCAAGTCCGGCGCCGGTTTGGCGGCATTGCTGCTGCTCGCCATGGTAGTGATCTGACTGCTCAGTCATTTATCATTCCATCGATTTCGAGATGTGCTTCTAGATGATCGGCCAGCACATCCAGCGTATCGTCCACACTTGCCTCGTAGTTCAGCGCCGCGCGCGCGCCGGGTCGCAGGCGCTGCAGGAATGCCGTGCGAAAGGCATCGGATGAGAACAGGCCATGGACGTAACACCCCATCACCTGCCCGTCGGGAGAGACGGCGCCGTCGGCCTGCCCTGACAGATCGAGCATCGGAACTGCCGCCCCCGGGCCATCGGTGTCGCCCACATGCATTTCGTATCCCGCCACGGCCGCGCCGGTATGCGTTTCCCTGCCCGACACCTCAACCAGCTTCTTGTTTGACGTCAGCACGGTTTCCACATCGAGCAGGCCGAGCCCCGCAGCCACGGCTGCTGGGCCTTCGATTCCGTCCGGGTCAGCCAAGGACCGGCCCAGCATCTGATAACCGCCGCAGATTCCCAGCACCGCGCCGCCACGCCGAACATGGGCAGCGATGTCAATGTCCCAGCCCTGGTCGCGCACAAACGCGAGGTCGGCGAGCGTCGCCTTGGACCCGGGCAGCAGGATAAGGTCGGCATCGCCCGGCAGCGCTTCGCCCGAGCGCACCATGACGACGGAGACTTCCGGTTCGGCGCGCAGCGGATCGAGGTCATCGAAATTGGCGATGCGGGAAAATACCGGCACAGCGATCTTGATGGGTCCGGCAGCGACGTCTTCGGCGCCAACATCAAACGCGTCCTCGCGCGGCAGCCGAGCGGCGCCGTCGAACCATGGTACCGTGCCATAATCGACCATCCCAGTCTGTTCGCAAATGATCGCGCGGCCATCGTGAAACAGCGACGGGTCACCACGGAACTTGTTGACGATGAACCCGCGCGTCAGATCCCGCTCGCGGTCAGACAGCAGATGCCAGGTGCCGACCAGCTGGGCGATCACGCCGCCCCGGTCGATATCGCCGATCAGAACGACCGGCACCTGTGCCGCCTCGGCAAAACCCATATTGGCGATGTCGGCGGCTCGGAGATTAACCTCGGCAGCACTTCCCGCCCCCTCGACGACGACGATATCGGCCTGTTCACTCAGACGCGAGAAACTCTCTAACACGGTACCCATGAGCTCCGGCTTCATCGCCTGGTAGTCCCGCGCTTTCGCATTGCCGATAACCTGCCCCTGCACCACCACCTGGGCGCCGGTCTCAGTCTGCGGTTTCAGCAGCACGGGGTTCATGTCGGTGTGCAGCGCCACACCGCAGGCCCGTGCCTGTAGCGCCTGCGCGCGGCCGATCTCGCCACCGTCGGCTGTAACTGCGGCGTTATTCGACATGTTCTGCGGCTTGAACGGGCGCACGGAAAGTCCCCGCCGGACCAAAGCCCGGCACAACCCCGCCGCCAACACGGATTTACCGACGTCGGATCCGGTCCCCTGCAGCATGAGGGCGGGGAGAGTCATGTTTCCAAAAAGAGAGAAAACACCTGTCTCCCCCTCTCCCTGACTTTCTCACCGTTGGGGCGAGGGGACTCCATTGGAGATACGGATACAAACCTAATCCCCTCCCCCCGGGGGGGCAGGGCTAGAGAGAAGGGGATGTGAGCGAACCAACGCACCCTAAAACTCGATGCCTTTCTGGGCGCGAACGTTCTGTTCGCGGAAGGGATGCTTAATCTGGGTCATCTCGGTCACGAGATCGGCGGCGTCGATCAGCTCCGGTTTAGCGTTTCGGCCAGTTACGACAACGTGCAACATGTCGCGCTTGTTGGCGAAGATATCCAGCACATCCCGCAAATCGAGATAGTCGTAGCGCAGCACGATGTTAAGCTCATCGAGGATAACCAGATCGTAGGACGGCTCGGCGATCATCTCCTTCGACGCCTCCCATGCCTTTTCCGCCGCCGTGATATCGCGCGCCTTGTCCTGGGTTTCCCAAGTAAAACCCTCGCCCATGGTGCGGATAGTGACCTGGTCGGGGAAATGTTCGAGCACGGCGCGTTCACCAGTCTCCCACTTACCCTTCACGAATTGGACGACGCCGACTTTCATGCCGTTGCCGACCGCGCGCGCCGCGAGGCCGAAGGCGGCCGTGGATTTGCCCTTGCCCTTGCCGGTATGAACGATCAACAGGCCCTTTTCGACCGTCTTGTCAGCCAGCATTTTGTCGCGCGCTTCTTTACGCTTCTTCGATTTCTCGTTGGCGCGGTCAAGTTCTTCGTCGGTCGTCGGTTTCTTTGCCATCAAGCCGCTCCACTCAGTTCGGTCAGATGTTGATAAGCAGTGTTCGACCGCGGCCGCCACAACCCCCGGTCCTGCGCCTCTAAAAGTCGGTCCGCCATCTCGCACAGGGCGTCAGGATTATTCTGCTCTAGGAATGCCCGCACGTCTTCGTCGCCGAGATAGGCGTCGAATACCAGGTCAAAATGGTGGTCCTTCACGCATTTGGCTGTGGCGGCGAAGGCGAAAAGGTAATCGACCGTCGCCGCCATTTCGAACGCGCCCTTGTAGCCGTGGCGCATGACGCCACCGATCCATTTCGGGTTGACCACCCGTGCGCGGACGACCCGCGCGATTTCGTCTTCCAGTCGGCGAATTCTAGGTGTCTCCGGGCGCGAATGATCGTTGTGCCATACCGCCGGTTGATCGCCAGACAGATGGCGTACGGCGGCCGTCAACCCGCCCTCGAATTGATAATAATCATCAGAATCGAGCAGGTCATGTTCGCGGTTGTCCTGGTTGTGGACCACTGCCTGCACCGATCCAAGGCGGCGTTCGAACAGCCGGTGTTCGGCCTCCCCCTCGGCGCCATCGCCATAAGCATAGCCGCCCCAGGCTATATAGGCGCGGGCGAGATCAGCATCTGTATCCCAGCCGCGTTCGTCGATCAGCGCCTGCAGCCCCGCCCCGTAGGCGCCGGGCTTGGACCCGAACACCCGGTGACCGGCGCGTCGGTGGGCGGTGTCTGTATCGATGCCATCGGCGATGAGCGCTGCGGCATCTTCCGCGACGCGGGCGGCAAGCGGATTTTTGTCCGCCGGTTCATCCAGCTCGGCGACCGCGCGGGCAGCGCTGTCGAACAGGTCGATTTGCTGCGGAAAAGCATCTCGGAAAAAGCCTGACAGCCTTAGCGTGACGTCAACCCGCGGCCGGTCGAGCACATCGAGCGGCATAATCTCGAACCCCGTCACTCGGCCCGAACCGCGGTCCCAGGTCGGCTGCACACCCATCAGCGCCAACCCTTGCGCAATGTCGTCGCCGCCGGTGCGCATGTTGGACGTGCCCCAAGCCGACAGCGCCATTTGCCGCGGCCAGTCGCCATGTTCCTGGGCATGGCGCTGGATCACCAGCGTCGCCGACTTCCAGCCCAGCGTCCACGCCGTCGGCGTCGGCACGGTGCGGGTATCGACAGAATAGAAATTACGCCCTGTCGGCAGTACCTCCGGCCGCCCCCGCGTCGGGGCACCGGACGGGCCGGGCGCAAGAAACCTGCCGTCGAGCGCTGCCAGTGCACCGGCAATCTCCGCCCCGCCGCAGGCGGCAACGTTGGGGGCGATGCTGTTGAAGATCATGTCGAGCACTGCGCGTGCCGAGGTCCAAGTATCGTCGGGTTTGCGTCCGCCAACAAGATTGAGCGCGAGCGCTTCTAGCCGTTCGACCGTATCGCCATTGGTTCGCCATGGATCGTCCCTGGCCAGTGCGACCGGCATCGGCCCCGTCCACGGGGCGCCGAGCGCACAATCCAAGGGATCAAACCCTTCGAAACCCAAATCAGCGGCCAACGCGCGGATCAGCGATGCATCCCCGTCTTTGCCGTCACCGCGCGGCAGCCGCGCCAACGCCACCAGCAGCGCATCGCGTAATCCACCTTCGGGGCTTTCCCCGAAAATGTGGAGCCCGTCGCGGATCTGCATCTCCTTCAGCTCGCAGAGATAATTGTCGAGCTTGGCCAGCGCCTCATCGGCAGGCTCATCCGCGGCAATCCCGCAATCGAGATCGAGACCGGACGACCGGGTCAGTTCGAGAATACGGTCGCGAAGCAGTTCGATGCGGCGAGGATCGACGCCTGCGGCCTCGTAGTATTCGTCGACCAGCCGTTCGAGATCGGCCAGCGGCCCATAAGTCTCGGCGCGGGTTAGCGGCGGCGTCAGGTGATCGACGATGACGGCACTCGCCCGGCGCTTAGCCTGGGTGCCTTCGCCGGGGTCGTTGACGATGAACGGATAGACATGCGGCATCGGGCCGAGCGCGGCTTCCGGGAAACAATCCGCCGACAGCGCCAACGACTTGCCCGGCAGCCATTCGAGATTGCCGTGCTTGCCCATGTGGACGACGGCATCGGCGCCAAACTGCGCACGGACCCAAGCATAGAACGCGAGATAGCCGTGCGGCGGTACTAGGTCGGGATCGTGATAGGTTTTTTCCGGATCGATGTTGTAGCCGCGCGCCGGCTGCAGTCCCAACGCTATATTGCCGCAGCGGAAAACCGGCACGGCGAGCGCACCGCAATCGTCAGCGCCGTCGATGAAAAATGGATCGGCCTCCGGTTTTCCCCAACGCTGTGTCACCGCGTCGCGCACTGATTTCGGCAGGCCGGAAAAGAAAATCTGGTAGTCGGCGAGGGAAATCATCTCCTCGATCCTGCGCGCTGTAACCCCGGAATTAGTGGGCCCATCGAGCAGCCGTTCGACAAGCGCGTTGCCGTCTTCCGGCAGCTCCGCGAGTTGGTACCCGGCATCCTGCATCGCCCGCAACAGCGTCATTGTCCCCGCGGGCGTGTCGAGCCCGACCCCGTTGCCGATGCGACCGTCACGGTTTGGATAGTTCGCCAGCACGACCGCAATACGTCGGTCAACGGCAGGCGTATCGGCAAGTTTCGCCCATGCGGTTGCGAGGTCGGCGGCGAAGTCGATCCGATCAGGTGCGGGCAGATGTTCGACCACGGCGGTCTGGGTGTCGTCGTCAAACCGGGCCTCGGACTTGAACGCCACCGCCCGGGATAATACCCGGCCATCGACCTCCGGCAGGGCGACGTTCATGGCGATGTCACGAGCGATCAGGCCCGTGTCGCCGTCGGCCCAGATATCCTCGGCGGTGGCAGCAAAGACAATCTGCAACACCGGACAACCCGCCGCGTCGAACGGCGTTTCCGTGCGGCGAGCGCTGGGCGTGGAGACGGCGAAGCCAGTGGCATTCAAGATGACGCGGGGCTGCGCCGCGGCGAAGGTGTTTGTCACGATACCGGCGGAGACGGTGTCTTTCAGGCTCTGGATATATAGCGGCAGCGGATTGAGACCGCGTTTCCGCAAGGCCGCGATCATCGCGTCGACCGGCTCGGTATTCCCCGACTGGATCAGCGCCCGGTAAAACGTGACGGCGGCGACAGGCGCACCCTTTTTCCAGAATCCCTGCAGGATATCGAGATCGGTAGCATCCGATCCCGGCCAATAAAGCCCCGCCGTCATCAGCGGCGCCGGTTCGACCCATTCGGTATCCCGCCCGATCAGAGAAGCGGCGCAGGCCAGAAAATTGTCGGCGTTGGCGGGGCCGCCATGAACCAGATACTGCCACAGACGATGCACGTCATCGGACAGCATCGTCCCGTGCTGCGCCAGATCGGGGTCCGGCGTGTCGTCGCCCGGAACGGCGGCGAAGCCGATGCCGTTGCGGCGGCAGATGGCGGCGATCTGCTCCACGCCGTAGGGCCAATAGCTGGCACCGCCCAGTAGCCGGACGACCACCAGTTTGGCATGCGCGATGACGGTCTCGACATAAATATCGACCGACATTGGATGTTTCAGCTGCAGGAAATTTGCGAGCCGCAGAGAGGGTGCACCCTTGCCGGCGCGGGATTGCGCGGCGGCAAGGGCGGCAAGCTCGGTATCCGCCGCCGACAGTACCACGATGTCGCCGGGCGTCTGGCCGAGATCGACCGCCTCTGATCCGTCGGAGACAACGCCGGGCGTCGCCGCGAGAAGATGCATGTCAGCCTTTCGCGACGCCGTCGAGCGCGGCGGCGATGGCTACCTTGTCGAGCCCGGACAGCCCGATGACGACCAGCCGCGTTTCGCGCGGCTCGCCATCTTCCCACTGGCGGTCGAAATACTGCTGCAGGCGCGTACCGACGCCCTGGATGATCAGGCGCATGTCCTTGCCCGGAACGCGCACAAAGCCTTTGACGCGGAGAATATCGTGCACCGCGATGGCGGCCTGCAGCCGGTCGATCAGTGCGTCAGGCGAGCCGATTTCGGAAATCTCAACCTCGAAACTCTCGAAGTCGTCGTGATCGTGATATTCCTCGGCGTCATGATGCGACGGGCGCGCGGCGAGGTCGTCCTCCGCAGCTGCCTCTATCCCCAGCAGCACGCCGGTATCTATGACACCATGGGCGGTCTTCACCATGCGCACACGATCGCGCAGCCGGCCACCGACCATAGCCGCCACAGCTTCCAACGCGTCGCTGTCCATCAGGTCGGTCTTGTTCAGTAGCACCAGATCGGCGCAGGCTAGTTGGTCTTCGAAAAGTTCGTGCAGCGGGCTTTCGTGATCGAGTTCTTCATCCTCGGCGCGCATTGCATCCACCCGGTCAGGGTTGTCAGCGAAACGCCCGTCAGCCAGTGCCGGCCCGTCGAGCACGGCGACGACGCCATCGACCGTCACCCGCGTGCGCACCTCCGGCCAACCGAACGCCTGAACCAGCGGTTTCGGTAGGGCAAGGCCGGAAGTCTCGATCACGATATGATCCGGCGGGTCGTCGCGGTCTAGGATCTTCTGGATTGTAGGCAAGAAATCGTCGGCCACTGTGCAGCAGATGCAACCATTGGCAAGCTCGAAGATATCGTCGTCGGTGCAGTCGGGATTCCCGCAGCCTTTCAGCAGTTCGCCGTCGACGGCGAGATCGCCGAACTCGTTGATCACCAAGGCCAGTTTCCTGCCTTTGGCCTGTTCGATCAGGTTGCGGATCATCGTGGTTTTGCCGGCACCGAGAAAACCGGTGACAACGGTTGCGGGAATTTTCTCGGCGAGTGCCATGCTGTTTCCGCCTCCTCCGCGGAATACATCAAACACGCATCGCCGGTTGCTGTTCGCGGAACACACCCCGGCCCGCAGATAAGCGATACGGCCGACGTCTGGTCTCCTGGCTCACGGGTCATCATTCTATCCCGGCCTTCCAGCGAATATGCCGCCGTGGCGCCGATGGGATGAACTAACCGTTCACAGTTGCGGGGGCAGCCGGGGGCGGGATGCGCACATCCTTCCCCGTTCCCAGGTTCGTCGACCGTTGCATGCTAGCCAAGAGCGGCCAATCCCGCAAGGGATCACACGTCCTCGAAGACGGATATCTAAAACTGAGGTGCTGCGCGCTCACAAATGGGGAGTAGGGACAATAGGGGTTTACACAGCGACACCAAATCGGTAATGTTATAATGTTGCATTTTGGTCGAGATCTGCGGCCTGTCAGGGCAATTACCACCATCCACACGAAGGAGGCTACCTATGTCTACCCCACTTATCCGGCCGGCGGCAATAATCGCCCTGTCGGTCGGACTTGTTTTGTCGCCGCACGCCATGGCGCAAGGCGTTACCGGTTCCGCCGCGATAATGAAGGAAATCAGGGCGCTGAAAGAAGCGTACGAAAAGAAGACCGCGGAGCTTGAGGCTAAAATCAAGGCACTTGAAGCGCAAAAGAGTCAGCAAACGGCCAAGAACAAGACGCCCGCCGGCCGTCGCATCATCAAAGACAACTCGTTCAACCCGTCCATCGGGCTCGTTCTTAATGGCAAAGCCTCATCATTTACCCGAAAAACCGCCGGGGATATGGCTGGCTTCGCCATCGGTGAAGAGGGCGAGCGTGGAAATGAGGGCCTTTCAATCGATGAGTCGGAATTGAATTTTTCCACGAATATTGACGACAAATTCTATGGCAGCCTCACCGCCGCAATCGTGCGCGAAGAGGGCGAAGACAAAATAGAATTGGAGGAGGCTTACGTCCAAACACTGCCTAATGCGGGCCTACCGGACGGCGCCAGATTAAAGTTTGGGCGGGCTTTTTGGACATTCGGATATCTAAACGAGCAACATGCACATGCCGATGATTTTGCGGATCGCCCGCTTCCTTATCGGGCATATCTTAATAAGGCATTTAACGACGATGGCGTTGAATTGTCATACGTGCTTCCAACGGAACAGTATTTCGAAGTTGGCGGCGGCGCCTTCCGCGGAGATGATTTCCCATCTGGTAACTCCGTAACCGGCCTCGGTGGCTCTTCGGTTTTTGCACGTACTGGTGGAGATTTGGGTAATAATCAAAGCTGGAGATTTGGCGCTTATGCGATGTATAGCGATGCTAATGCTCGAGCCACTGAGGAAGGTGAGGTCACCTTCAACGGGAATTCATACCTGTACGCGGCTGATGTCCGCTACACCTACGCTCCCACGGGCAACGCAAAAGCTCAGGAATTAATTCTCCAAGCTGAAATCTTCCAGCGCGAGGAAAATGGCACCTACAATGTAGGCGGAGGAGCAGTGGCACTCGATGACACCTCGGTGGGTTACTATGCTCAAGCGGTATATAAATTCAGTCCATCTATACGAGCGGGGATACGGTACTCGCAGTTAGATCCCGTTGACACACCCGCCGGGCTGGTTGGCACAGACCTCGACTCAAGGGGGCATAATCCGAGGACCTTTTCGGTCATGGCGGATTGGACCAATAGCGAGTTCGGACGTATTCGACTACAATACAACCATGAAGACCTAAATGACGTGGCAACGGATAAGCAAGTCATCTTGCAATATGTCATGAGCCTCGGCGCCCACGGCGCGCACCCGTTCTAGGAACCGCCGTGATGCGAAAAACAACCTTAGCGTTGTTGCTTGCCGTGTGGGGGGTGACCTTTTCATCCCCCGCCGCGGCAGACCTGAAAGTTTTTGCCTGCGAGCCTGAATGGGCGGCGCTTGCCCGTGATGTGGGCGGCGACAAGGTAGATGCCTATTCCGCGACCCACGCCCGACAGGATCCACATCATATTCGCGCGAAGCCGAGCCTGATCGCGCGTATCCGCCGCGCGGATATGGTTTTCTGCTCGGGTGCGGACCTCGAAGTCGGATGGCTGCCGTTGCTGTTGCAGCGGGGCGCCCGCGCGGGGGTACAGCCCGGCACGACCGGCCATCTGATGGCGGCGGAGCAGGTGCCCGTTCTGGAAAAACCGGCTGTGGTGGACCGCAGCTTGGGCGACGTGCACCCGGGCGGCAATCCACATGTGCATCTGAATCCGGAAAATATTCTGATAATCGCCACCGAACTGGGTAAGCGCATGATGGCGCTGGACCCGGAAAACGCGGCCCATTACCGGAACCGCATGGCGTCGTTCAGCAAATCCTGGCGCGCGGCGATGGACCGCTGGAAACATCGCACGGCAAAACTGTCAGGCATGCCGGTGATCGTGCACCACAAGTCGTTTTCTTATTTATTCGACTGGATGGGGCTGAAAGAGGTCGCTACGCTTGAGGTGAAACCCGGCATTCCGCCAACGGTGTCCCATCTGAACGGGCTTCTTCGGACGGCGAAATCGGTCAACGTGAAAACCATTTTGCGGGCACCTTACGATCCGTCGGACGGGGCCGACTGGTTATCTGCCAAGACCGGCATTCCACAGGTGGAACTGCCCTACACGGTGGAGAGAAATGCACCGGCAGGCGCACTGATCAATCTTTTCGACCGCACGATAACCTTGCTAGAAGGAGCGCATGCAGGGTCTTGAAGCGTTTGACATCGTGCTGCCGGCCACAGTCGCGGGGCTGGCGATCGCGCTGATCCACAGTGTTCTGGGCATCGAAGTCCTGCGGCGCGGCATCATTTTTATCGATCTGGCGATTGCGCAGATCGCCGGCCTTTGCGTGGTGCTGACGGCCCTGTTGTTGCAC
>CEUV01301073.1_pt1 | contig 12339 bp, 11 predicted proteins | sample 356401 | NCBI WGS metagenome assembly CEUV01 (sample SAMEA2622710, study PRJEB7988) | marine metagenome | isolation source: saline water (ENVO:00002010), including
TCTTCATGATTTGTTCCTTCAACTCTTACAATTCCTTCTTCGATGATTAAAGCGGCATCGAAAAAATCATTAAGATTAGCTGAAAGACCGAATTGCATTCCTGTTCTTCCTATCAATCCGTTGTTTCTTGTGTCAGAAATATCCCCTTCGAAGTTAAATTGACCTAAACCAAACAACACTCTTGGCTGTAGTTTGTTGCCGTGTTTATGAGGTCTGTCAAAATTAGTGGAATCCTGGTATTTGTAGTTATTGTATTGTGGTCCAGGAATTTGAGCGTAAGTAACGGTGCTTGCAATAAAAGCCAAAAGCAGCGTAACAGCATATTTTTTCATCGAAAAACAAATTGTGTTTGTACGATGGTAAATCTAATAATTTTTCGGGAATGATTAGAAGTTCGGTTTGAGCAAATATTTGCTGTAAAAATCATCAATGTGAGCCACTGCATCTTCGGCAGTATCTACTACAGCAAATAAGTCTAAATCTTCAGGGCTAATATTCTTTTCTCTTTCAAGCATTACTTTTTTAATCCAATCAATAAGGCCGCTCCAAAAATCACTTCCAACTAAGACGATAGGAAACCTTCCTATTTTTTGAGTTTGTATAAGTGTTAATGCTTCAAAAAGTTCATCCAGCGTTCCAACACCACCCGGCATCACAACGAATCCTTGAGCATATTTGATAAACATAACTTTTCGAACAAAGAAGTAATCGAAGTCAATGAGTTTGTCTGCATCAATATATGGGTTAGCACTTTGTTCAAAAGGGAGTTCTATGTTGAGTCCTACCGATTTTCCGTTCCCTCTTTGTGCTCCTTTATTTCCGGCCTCCATAATTCCCGGTCCACCACCAGTAATAACACCGTACCCTTTTTGCGTGAGCTGATAAGCAATCTCTTCAGCCAATATATAGTACTCTTTATCAGCTGGTGTTCTTGCAGATCCAAAGATTGATACACAAGGACCAATCTTAGCCATTTTTTCGAATCCTTCTACAAATTCGGACATCACTTTAAAGATTTGCCAAGAATCGGCAATCTTTATTTCGTTCCAACTTTTTTTCTTGAATGCTTTTTGAATTTTTTTCTCGGTCTTTTTGTTCATAGATTGTGGTTGTAAGGGTTATAGTTCGTCTTTTAAAAACGCTGCAGTATAACTTGTCTTACATTTTACGACCGATTCGGGAGTTCCGTTACAAAGTAGTTGTCCACCAACCTCACCACCTTCAGGGCCTAGGTCTATGATGTGATCCGCAACTTTAACAACATCCAAATTGTGTTCTATGACTACCACGGTATTACCCTTATCTACCAATCTATTTAGTACCTCTAGTAGTACTTTTACATCTTCAAAATGAAGCCCCGTAGTAGGTTCATCTAGTATGTAGAAAGTTTTTCCTGTACTCTTTTTAGAAAGTTCAGAAGCCAGCTTCACTCTTTGTGCTTCACCTCCAGAAAGTGTTGTAGATTGTTGACCAAGTGTAATATACCCTAATCCAACATCAAGTAATGTTTTAATCTTTCTAGCAATAGAAGGAATATGTTGAAAGAAATCAACAGCTTGATTAATTGTCATGTCAAGTACATTAGAAATTGATTTTCCTTTGTAGCGAATTTCAAGTGTTTCTCTATTATACCTTTTACCTTGACAGCTTTCGCAAGGAACATGAACATCGGGTAAAAAGTTCATTTCAATGGTGCGTAAACCAGCACCTTGACAAGTTTCACAACGCCCCCCTGAAACATTAAATGAAAATCTTCCCGGTTTATAACCTCTTGCTTTGGCTTCTGGAAGGTTGGTAAAAAGGTTTCTAATATCTGAAAATACTCCTGTGTATGTGGCAGGGTTGGAGCGAGGTGTTCTTCCAATTGGTGATTGATCAACCTCAATTACTTTATCAATATATTCCAATCCATGAATAGAAGTGTAGGTTAAAGGTTTTTTCACCCCTCTGAAAAAATACTGATTTAGAATAGGGTATAGTGTTTCATTGATAAGTGTACTTTTACCACTACCAGAAACGCCAGTTACACAGATTAGTTTTTCAAGAGGAAAATCAACATCAATATTTTTAAGATTGTTTCCGCTGGCACCGTTTAGTTGTATCTTTTTACCACTTCCTTTTCTGCGTTTTTTTGGAACCTCAATTTTTTTTATGTTATTGATGTAATCTGTAGTAAGTGAGGGTGACTGAATAAACTCTTGTGCTGTTCCTTTTGCTATAACATGTCCACCATGTATACCTGCTCCAGGGCCGAGATCTAACACATAATCAGCTTCTAAAATCATGTCCTTATCGTGTTCCACTACTATGACAGAATTACCAACATCTCGTAGTTCTTTTAAAGAATGAATAAGTTTTTGATTATCTCTTTGATGCAAGCCAATACTTGGCTCATCTAAAATATACAATACATCGTTAAGTTGAGAGCCGATTTGAGTAGCTAAACGAATACGCTGGCTTTCCCCTCCTGAGAGTGTTTTTGCAGACCTATTAAGACTTAAATAATTTAGACCTACATTAAGTAAGAATTGTACTCGCTTATTCAATTCTTTTAGAATCTCTTTTGCTATAACTTGTTGTTTATAAGACAGTTTTTTATCTAGTTGTTTTAGCCATTTCTTCAGACTTACAATATCCATTTGCGCCACCTCAGATATATTTTTATCATCTATTTTGAAATATTGCGCTTCTGTGTTTAATCGACTTCCGTTACATGTTTTGCAATCAACTTTATTCATGTAGTCAGCAGCCCATCTTTTTAGTTTTGGAGAGCTAGAGTTTTTATGTTGTTCTTCTAAGAAGTTTACAATGCCCTCAAAATTGATGTTATAAACCTTATTAAGACCAAGATTTTTCATTTCCATTTGAAAACTCTCATTGATTCCATAAAGAATAGCATCTACTCCTTTTTTGGATATATTTTTAATTGGAGTGGTAAGTTCAAAATTGAATTTTTTACCAATTATTTCCAGTTGTTCTAATATCCATTCACTTTTACGATCAGCTATAGGAGCAATCCCACCTTTATTGATGCTTAAGTTTTTATTGGGTAATATTTTGTCTATATCTATTTCGTGAACCTTTCCCAAACCATTACAATTCAAACAGGCACCTTTTGGAGAGTTGAAAGAAAAACTATTAGGTTCTGGAGAAGCATAAGCAATTCCAGTTGATGGGCACATGAGTTGCCGGCTGAAAAATCGTAAGTTATTTGTTTGATAATCCATCGTCATCATTAATCCCTTACCATGCTTTAACGTTGTCTGTATAGATTGTTTAATGCGACTTTCGTTATCTTTCTTTACAAGAAGGCGGTCAACTACAATTTCTATATCATGGGTTTTAAACCTATCTAGTTTCATTCCTGGTTCTATTTCTAGGATTTCTCCATCTACTCGAACCCTTACAAACCCTTGTTTACTAACTTGTTCAAAGAGTTCTCGATAATGTCCTTTGCGAGAGCGAATTACAGGAGATAAAAGGAGTAGTTTTTTTCCACTCATTTCATCTATTATGGTTTGCACAATTTCCTCATCAGAATATGAAACCATCTGCTCTCCTGTGTTAGAAGAATAAGCGTTAGATGCTCTTGCAAATAGCAGACGCAAGAAATCGTAAATTTCAGTTATAGTACCTACAGTAGATCTTGGATTTTTACTCGTGGTTTTTTGCTCGATAGAAATAACTGGACTTAAGCCTGTTATTTTGTCGACTTTAGGGCGTTCTAATCCACCAAGAAATTGACGTGCATAAGCCGAAAAGGTTTCAATGTATCTTCTTTGTCCTTCTGCATAAATAGTATCGAAAGCCAATGAAGATTTTCCACTACCACTTAACCCGGTAATCACCACTAATTCGTTGCGGGGGATAGATACATTGATGTCTTTAAGATTGTGCTCTTTAGCACCATAAACCTTTAAATACTCCTTTTTTTTCACTTGCTTAATTGGATGCTTTCTGTAGGTTTTGATGGTTGAAATGTGTAATATCCTTTTTGCGGAATATCTATTTTATAAACCTTTCTTTTGCTGTTTGTTAGATAGTTTTTTCTCAACCAAGGGTTGTATCGTTTTAGTATCTTGTAGTTGATGTCATGTTTTTTAGCAAAATCGGACCAATTGCTTACAGCACTATCAACACTTACCGAATAGGTGGGTACATGCTGATAAAGGTCTTTATCTCTTAAGTGAAATCCATAATGTTTAGGATCTTCTATAATGTTCTTTAAGGCTAAGATACGGAATACATAACGCGATGTTTCGTTGTTCAGTAGTAGATCGTAATAGTTATTTGCTTTTTGAATGTTCATTTGTTTTTGTAACCCTGTTCGCCCCATATTGTAAGCAGCAGCAGCAAGGGTCCATGAGCCAAATTTTTCTTTTCCTGCCGATAAAAATTTACAGGCAAGGATAGTTGATTTCTCTAGATGGTAGCGCTCATCTATTTCGGAATTCACTTCCATATCAAACTCTTTAGCAGTTCCTTTCATGATTTGCCAAAAACCTGTAGCGCCAGCAGGGGAGATGACATTTTCCAAACCGCTTTCTATTAGCGCTAGGTACTTGAAATCGTCAGGGACCTGGTATTCTGCTAAAATAGGTTCGATGATAGGGAAATACTTGTGGGCGCGCTTGTGCAACAAAAGAGTGTTGGATTGCCAATAAGTGTTTTTTAAGAGTTCCTTATCAAAACGCTCCCAGATATCAGGGTTTTCAAGCGGAACACGCTCTCCGCAAAAATCCATTTGTGCAGTAGGCTTTGGTAGTGCAAAAATGGAATACTTGCTGTTGAAGTGGTTCATGAAAGACTGATCATCAGCAAGTTCGTTAGAAGAAAAGCTAAAAAACTTAGCGATACCGATTAGTGCTATGATGAGTGTAAAGGAGTAAAACGTTTTTTTCATGAGGTGAACTGACTTTGAAAGTTTTCAAATAGTTCTGCCTCTTGGTCTTTTTCCGATACCAAAGGATTGTCTACACCCCAATCTATGTTAAGTGTAGGGTCGTTCCACATCAGTACACTCTCTGATTCCTTAGAGTATCCGGCTGTGCATTTGTAGTTGAAAATAGTGTTATCTTCTAATGTAAGAAATCCATGCGCAAAGCCAGGAGGTATCCAAAACATTGTTTTATTTTCTCCGCTAAGAATTACTTTTTCGTGTTGTCCATAGGTTGGAGAGTTGCTACGGATATCCACAGCTACATCTAATACACTTCCTTGTATAACACGCACTAATTTTCCTTGTGCAAATGGAGGATTCTGAAAGTGTAGTCCGCGCAACACATCTTTCTGAGATAAAGATTGGTTATCTTGTACAAAGTTTAGATCTAACCCTAGTTTTAAGAATGTTTCCTTATTATAAGATTCATAAAAATAACCTCTATCATCTGAAAATATGCGTGGTTTAATGATGAGTAAGTCCTGTATAGATGTTTGCTGAATATTCATTGAAAAAAGGGAAAGTTGCGAAGATACAAAACACATATTATTTTCGTTAATCTTTGTGTATAATTCGGTTATATTTGCGAACTCAAATTATTTGAATATGAAAAAAGTAATATTTAGCCTATCTTTAATGGTAGGTGTTTTAACATTAAGTGCACAAAATTTAAAAACAGAAATGGAAAAAGTAAGTTACAGTTTAGGTGTAAGCGTTGCAAATAGCGTAAAAGCACAAGGATTAGAAAGTGTAGATCCAAAAGCTATTGGACAAGCATTTGCAGATGTATTTGAAGGTAAAGAGTTGGTTATCTCTGAGGAGGAAGCAAATGTTATTTTGCAAGAGTATTTTCAGAAGCTAGCAAACAAATCTTTGGAAGCTAATTCTGAAGCAGGAAAAACCTTTTTAGCTGAAAATGCGAAGCGTGAAGAAATCATAACTACATCTAGTGGATTACAGTATGAAGTACTGGTAAAAGGAGAGGGTGATTCTCCAAAAGTAACTGATGAAGTAACGGTTCACTATCACGGTACTTTAATTGATGGTACCGTATTTGATAGCTCTGTTGAGCGAGGCCAGCCAGCTACTTTTCCAGTAAACGGAGTGATTCCTGGATGGGTAGAAGCTTTACAATTAATGAAGCCAGGTGCGAAATATAAATTATTTATTCCATCTGACCTTGCATATGGTGAGCGCGGCGCTGGACAAATGATTGGACCAAATTCAACTCTTGTTTTTGAAGTTGAGTTAATTTCCGTTAAGTAATCTAAATTATATTTTTATTAAAAAGCCGAACTGAATAGCGGGGCTTTTTTAATTTATCAGTGAAGCCTAAAGTATTATACGATTCAAATTGTTCTTTTTGCTGTTTATGTATTAAGTTTATTAAGCAAAAATCCACTGTTTTCGAATTTCTGCCATTACAAAAAACTAACGATAGCATTGAGGTTCGGTTAACAGAAAAAGTTTTATATTCTTCTGATGCAGTTTTATTCATCGTTAAATGGTTGCCTTATCCTTACAAATTTTTAACAGTTTTACGAATAATTCCTAAAAGTGTTAGAGATATGGTTTATCAATGGATTGCTAAAAAAAGATATTGTTTAGACAGTAATAATAGCTGTTAAATTTTGGATTTAACTTCTTCAATATACAGTTTTGGTAAGTTTTTTTAAACCCAACACTTCTTATGTTTTGTTACAAGTTAAAATAATTTTAATTTTATACCATAATTAAAACAAATCAATCCTATGAGAATATTTAAAATTATGACTTTGTTTGCTCTTTCTACACTTTTAGTGGTAGGCTGTAAAAGCAAAGAAGAAGTAGGTGTTTCACCTAAACAACAAGGAGAGGTGTTGCTAGAGCAGTATTGCTCTGGAAAAGATTTCTTTTCTGATAAAAAGACTTTTAGAGCTAGCGCTATTGGCGAGAGCTTAGATCAGATGACTTCAAAAAAGAAAGCGCGTTCTAACGCTCAATCGGAATTGGCAAAAACCATGAAATCGACCATGCAAATTGTAGGTGATAATTATGTGAGCTCGACCGAATTTAACAACAAAGAAGAAGTTACAGAATCTTTTAACGAAATGGCTCGTACCATAGTTAATGAGGAATTAAGAGGAGCGATTAAAATTTGTGAAAAATTTACCCAAACATCTGAAGGAAAATACAAATGCTATATGGCTATTGAGCTTTCTGCTGACAAATTAGTTGCTAAGTATCATGAGCGTTTATCGAAAGATGAAAAAGTTAAAGCCCAGTACAACTACGAACAGTTCAAGAAAACATTTGAAGAAGCTATGGAACAAATAGCTAATCAATAATATTTGCTAATTTAATTTTAAAAAGCCCGTGCAAACGGGCTTTTTTATTATTGTATAAAACTATTAACAAAATTTGGGATAATACTATTGTTTAGTTCTTCTTGTGCTTTTTCATAAGCAGAGGTGTTAGCTTGTTCAAAACTCAGTTGAATTCCTTTTAATTTGTTTAATTGTTCACTAAAAACAATCATCTGATTCTTGTCTTTCACCTGAATACTCATGTTTAAAAATGCAGTAAACATTTTTTGGCCTGTTTGTGTTCTTCCTTTTTCAGTATTGGCTTCTATCTGCATAAATAACTCAGCTTCATCTTTTCTTCCAGTAGGAGAAAAGCCAAGTTTATTCAGGGCGGTTTCAGCGGCAAATTTTAAATCTTGACTTCTATAAAGTGTGCCAAAATACTTTTCTTTTGATTGAACATAAACTAAAGGAGTGTATACATATACTGGCATTGTTATTTGGTGTGATTTAACTCCTCTTGCTAACTTTTGTGTAAAATTATCTGTAGTAGCCTCTTTTAGCCAATCTTCAATATTTAGGCCTACTTGCATTTTCTGAACATTCTCGGTACTAGATATTTTTGGAACAATAGCTATAAATAATCCGTTTTCGTCTGTTGAGTTGCTAAATGGTTTTACATCTAGTAAATCAGAAGCAAAAATAAGCGGTATATTTTCAACTCTTGTTTTGTTGAATTCTACAGCGAACTTTAATTCTCCTAGCTTATCACCTAGCATTACTTTTACCTTTTTGTTTAATGAAAGAATTCTGAAGTTGTCCATAAAGGACCTAAATTGAGCAATTATTTCGCTACCCAGAAAAACATTTCTACCATCTATTTGGCAAGCTAAAGGCTCACTCAAAAATGGTTTTAATACTTCTAATGCTTTTACAAAATGTACATACCGTTCTTTTGGTGAATGCTGATGCGTAGTGAAGGAGAGTAGTGTTTTGGCTTGTTCCATAGCTTCTTCCATTCTAGCTTGTCTAACTTCAGTGTATTTTCTTTTGCTTAAGCTGTAATATACCCAGTATTCATCACCTGCTTGATGTGTTCCTTTTAATTCATATCCTTGTAGGTGTTCTTCTGCTTTAATTTTTATATCGGATTTAAATTCTTCTTCAAAACCATACTCCCTTTCCATTTGTACAAAAACAGATTGTGTAGCTATATTAACTTTAATTTGAGAAGCTAAATTTTGTAATGCATTTTGTTGAGCTACTTGAATATAATTTACTGGATTTTTACTTTTGTTAGCAATTCCAATTCCCGTATAGTAATTTTCACTAACAGGGTAGTTTTTCACCCAGTCGGGAGTTATATCTTCTATGTCATTAATTTGCTTTGTAGATCCACAAGCAAAGAGGATTAATAAAAGTGAGTAGCAGAATATTATGCGCATTATTTTTCTGGATTATATGTGTTAATGTCCTGTGTTATTCTCTTAGCAATGTCGTTGTAAATCTCATCAGCTATTTGAGTAACAGGTTTTAAGTTTTGATTGTTTCTGAACAGTTTCTTCAGGGCATTTTTTTCTAAAATAGACTTGTTGATCTTATCTGAGGAATCTTTTTTATTTGGCCACCTCCAATATCCTGGAACAATATTTCTGTAGTTATAATTTGAGGTAGCAAAATACACCTCATCTTTTTTATATAGATTAATGATGTCAGTTAATAAAATCTCTCCACTTTCTGTAGAAATAAGCTGGTATTGAAACGAAATATTTACTTCATTACTACCGTAAAACTCATTATAAGTGATTTTTTCATATTCGTTTTCGAAATAATGTTTTTCAGTGTCAGGATTATATTTTTTAACTTTACGTTCGATCCAAGCTTTCTTCACTTCTTTTTTAATAGGTTTTTTTGTTTTTGAAAAACTGATAAGCTTACCTGTTAAAATTGCTTTAACTCCAATTAGTTCACCTGCATTAACAGCAGTGTTATCCGTTGTTTGCCCACTTAAGCCCATTATTTGTTCGTTAATAAGTGTCTGTGTGTGTGTCCTATCTACTAACTTAATAAAAGGGTTGTTCAGCTTTATCATTTTATCTGAAATATGTGCTGAAACACTTGCTTCACCTCCTTTTTGATTGGTTGCGTTTTCAAAACTCATTAAACCAATGGTTAATAGGCCGGCTTCAAGTGCAATTTTTTGTAAAGCTTTTGTGTCTTTATATGAGTCAGGTATTTTATTAAATTCATAATAAGCAGCTCTAAATTTTTCGATCTCTAAAAAAGAAACTGCAGATCGATATATAGGTTCAAAAGTGGCTACATTTTGTAAATCATCTACATCTCTATAAGAAGGTTTGAGTAAGGAAACTTCTTTAAATAATACCTCTGCTTCATTAAATTTTTCTTCTGACAATAAATTAAGTGCCTTAGTATAAATATCTTCTAAATAGCTATTTATCAGAATATTGTAGTCTTTTGTGTAATGTGCGGGAATTTCTATGGGTATCTTATATTTTTCAACTTTTTTTTGAAAAAGTAAAGCTGAACGATACAGGTACACAGCTTCTTTAACTTTTTGAAAGTTTTTGGATTTAAAAAATTCATCCAGGTAATTATTAACAACTCTTTGTCCTGAGATTTTCAAGGCTTGGTTAGCTTCTGTAAATTCGGGTTTTTTGTCTAGTGATTGAGTAAAGTAAAGACACGCTTGTTCATGTAGGTTTTGTTCTTGGAGTTTAATACCTTTTTTGTAAAGAGATTTAGGTGAATTACATGCAGCAAGTAAAAAGCTGAGTAGACATAAGTAAATGTATTTTTTCATCCCAACAAAAATAGCATTTTTACATTAGTTTGTTTATTCAACTTTCTAGAAGAAATGTGTTGGAATAAAATTATGTCAACAAAAAAGTCATATAAACCTAAATTGATGATTAGGATAGAGAAACTCATTATTAGAATAAAGAAAATTATCATTCTGATTCTTTTTTTGGAGTGAGTAAGATATGTACATTATAATTACACATTTTATATAATTTCATTATATATTTACTGATTCATTATAAAGAAATTTGTACGCTTTAATACCTTGATAGAAAAGTTGTTACATTATTGTATAAACTTTTTTTGCTTTAAATCGACATGCTATTTCTTCCAAAATGGATACATGTTTTGAAAATAGGAGATAAACAAATGAAAATCGTGAAATAATGTCTATTGAATTTCCAGAGAGCTCTAAAGAAATTACTATAATCAAGGGAAAACGATACAGTATTTGCACTTGTGGTGCAAGCGCTGTAATGCCTTTTTGTGATGGTAAACATAGAGAAATAAACGAAAAAGAAGTTTGCAATTACAAGTCAATCAAAATTATTTCCGAAAAAGACACTATAATACAAGTTCACTCCGCTGCTTGGGATAGTTGAAAAAATGTTAATACTATTCATTATAATTATTTGATTCTAAGATATTACTGTCCTAATTTTATAACAAATCTTTTATAATGCGTTTTTACACCTATTTATCTCTGATTTTCCCTTTATTTTCTTGGGCTCAATCAGATGTTGATTCCTTGCTTATTAATTCAGAAAATCAATTTCGAGATTCAATAGCTGCTATCAATTTAGCAGCAGAACAACAGCAATTCTTAGAAGAATCGTTTAATGCTGCAACCGACTTCATGAATTCGGAAGATTACACCAATGCTATTAAGAGTTTAAATCAAGTGTTAAGTATAGATAGCAACTATATAGATGCTTATTTTAATAGAGCTGTTTGTCAACAAAAATTAAATAATTACAAGCTATCAATAGCAGATTTCAAGGTTGTTTATGATTTAGACTCTACTAGAAGTGATGCTCTGTTTGAGCAAGCAGTTTACTCCATGGATAATAATTACATAAAAGAAGCTGAAGAATTGTTTACTCAGATTTTAGTGTTGTTTCCAAATCATGCAAAATCAGCTTATGAATTAGGTGTTTTACATTACCTACAAAAGGAATATAGTTCTGCAATAACTGCTTTTACTAAATGCTTAGCTATAGATAATCAGCATGCTTATGCATTGCACGACAGAGGAAGTTGTTACAGGTTAATAGAAGATTTTGATAAAGCAGAAAAAGACTACTTGTCTGCAATTGATTTAGACCCTAAGTCATTCATGTATAACAATTTAGGTGCTATTTATAAGTTGAAAGGAATGTATGCAGAAGCCCAGCAAGCTTTTAATGGAGCTGTCGGGATAGATTCATCAAACCCTGTGTCCTATAATAATAGGGGTAGTTTACATTATGAACAAGAAAACTATCAGGACGCCTTCAAAGATTTTGAAAAGGCACTTGCGTTAAATCCTGAATATGCATTGGCGTTATGTAACCGAGCAGCTATTTATCAGCTCAGAGAACAGTACGGTGCAGCTTTAGCCGATTTAAATAAAGCGTGTGAACTAGATAAATTAAACCCATCCATTTTATTAAATAGAGGGATAACAAAAGAAATGTTAAGAGATGAAGAAGGAGCTTGCGAGGATTGGAGTAAGGCTGGAGAGTTAGGCTTACAACTGGGTAAAACATATTATATCAATAACTGCGAATAATATGAAACATATAATTACAATACTATGCTTGTGTTTTTGCGCGAATATTTTTGCGCAAGATGTCGGTTTTAAAAAAGGAAACTTTAAAAACGATAAAGAAGGATTTAAAGCAGCTGTTACAGCCATTGAGAAAGGAGATGATTTTCTAGAAGTTGCAGAAGAAAAAGTGTTGCTGATGAAGTACGCAGGAAACGAATTTAAATCTGCAATAGAATCTTACTTACCTGCACACACATTTAATCCAAATAGTTCTGATTTAAATAGAAAAATTGGACATGCTTATTTATACACAAACGAGCCATATTTAGCAAAAGACTATTTACTCAACTCTTTAGAATTAAATTCCGATGCTGAACCTATACTTTATTTTTTGCTAGGAAAATCTTATCAATTAGAGCAAGATTTTGAGACCGCCCAAACGTATTTTTTAAAATTTGGATCGGAGGCAGATAGTAAAACGCTAGAGCGTTACAATAAACTCAATAGAAAGCATTTGAAAGAATGCAGGAGTGGTGTTGAAA
>CEUV01134126.1_pt1 | contig 12334 bp, 7 predicted proteins | sample 356401 | NCBI WGS metagenome assembly CEUV01 (sample SAMEA2622710, study PRJEB7988) | marine metagenome | isolation source: saline water (ENVO:00002010), including
CGCCGCCCGCGTTCCATTCGTCGACTCGACGCCGTCGCGCGCGTCGCGTTTTCGATGCTCGATGCTCGGTGACTCGCGCGAGGAGTGATGAGATTATATGGTACAAGCGGTGCGATGGATCGCGGTCGGTGTCGCGCTAATCGGCGGTCGACGGGGGTGGGTCGGACGCCGCGGCCGAGTGTATGCGATCGAGCGCGCGCTCGAGCGTCGAGTGCGACTCGTTCATGGCGATGATGGACGCGCGGAAGAGCACGGGTCCGATGAGTAAGTTGATGACGATGATGGAGACGGCGAGGGTGGAGAATTCGTTACCCCAGTGCGGGAATCTCGCCGCGACGGTTCGCGCCAAGCCGAGCGCCACGCCGGCTTGCGTGACGTGCCCCATCCATTCAATGTTTTTGCGTCGTTCGCCGGTGATTTCGCTCGTCGTCGGCGCCTTTAACACGCGCGCGGAGATGGCGGTGGCGCAATAGAGCGCGAGAAGACGAACGATGACGAGCGCGATGGCGATCGTGATCGAGTTGAAGGCGTTTTCTAATCTCAAACTCGCGCCGGCGAGCGTGAAAAAGAGAAGGTTGACAACAGGCATGACGACGGCGACGGCGGCGCGCAAATCCTCGCGCTCGCGCTCACCGTTCGAGTGCTTACGATTGGACGCCGTGAGTCCGGCGACGACGCACACCAAGAGCGGTTCGAGCCCGACGTGTTCGCTCGCGACGAAGATGGCGGCGGTCACGCACGCCACGACGCCGACGCGAATGTTTTTCCATCTCGCCAACATCGACGTCGGTTTGAGCGCGCGTCCGAGCAAGACGCCCGCGACGACACCGGCGCACATCGCAACGACGACGCGCGCGAAAGGCACCAACAACTTCATCATCGGATGCGCGCGCTCCCACTGCGTCGCCGGTTTCAGCGTCACTAATAATTTCCTCGCCGCGCCCGCCGCCGCGCTCGTCGCCGTCTCGTTCTCGCCTCGCGCGTCCCCCACCACGGATTCACGCACCATCCTATGAAAATCTAACCCACTCATCGCCACGAGCTCGACGTTGATGGCGAACAGTGCGACGACGATGACGTCCTTTAACACCGTCGCGCTCAAAATGTGCGAACAATACGGCCCGCTCGCCTCGCACTCGTTGATCACCGCCAACGCGCTCGCCGGCGATCTCGCCAGCGACAGCGTCCCCAACAGACTCCCCACCGCCACCACGTGCCGTTCGGTGAGACCGTTCAAAAACTCCACCCTATTCGCCAACGCCGCGTCGAAGACGAAAAACGTCGCCGTCCAACAACACGCCGCCACGCTCGCCACCGTCGTCGCCGTCCCCTTAAAATTCCGTCTCAATTCCGACATCGCCACCTCCGATCCCGCGGCGAGACCGATACACGCTAAACACGCGTTATCCACCATCCACAATCGTCGCCATCCCGCCGTGGAGAGCGCGCCGAGGCCGTGGTGTCCGAAGACGACGCCGCACGACAAATATCCCGTAATCTTGGGCGTCTTGAGATGTGTATGCATAGCCTGCGCGAGATGGTCGGGTCGTCGTCAAAAACGACGCGCGCGCGTCGTCAGTCTCCACGCACGCGTCCGCGCGGTGACGTCTCGCATCGACGACTCTCCCCGACGCGAGACGCATCGCATCATTCATTCATTCATTCGCGCGCATCTTTCATTCATCGCGCGTTTCGTCCGTCTCGTCGTCACGCACCGCACCCGCGTGCGCGCTCGCGAACGCGACGAGCGGCAAACGCAACCACGCGTCCGTGGGCCACTCCGTGGACCACGACGCGATCACCGTCATCGCGCGCCGTCGCGTTCTCTCGCATCGCATCACCGCAAACCTCACACCGTCTCGCGCGCGCCACCGCGCCATGGCCCCCGCGCTCGGTCCCGCGGTCGCCCGCGCGGTGGACGATCTCGCGCACGACATTCGTCGCGGTCGTTACGACGCGGAAGCGCCGGCGACGCTGGCGAAACGCGTCGCGGAGACGCTCATCCAAGCGGTGGCCACCGCGAGCACGGACGCCACCGTCGACGACGTCGTCGCGAGCGTGCGCGCCGTCGGCGGTCGATTGGCGGTGATCAAGCGCGAGCATCTTCTCGTCGGGAACGTCGCGCGACGGTTGCTCCGCGTCATCCGAGACGAGTTTCAACACGACGACGACGAGACGCCGGCGGCGGCGGGCGACGGAGACGACGCGACGACGCGGACGCGACGGATGAAAAAAGACGTCATCGACACCGCGCACGAAGTGATCGAGGAGATGGAGGCGGCTTGTTCGAACATCGCGGCGCAGAGCGTGGATTTCATCACGAACGGGTGCCGGGTGATGACCATGGGAACGCCGAGCGCGGGCGCGGGGACGGGACTGGCGGAGGCGTTTTTGAGAGAGGCGAATAAACGGCGCGCATTCGGCGTCGTCGTGGCGGAGAGCGCGCCCGGGTATCAAGGACACGCGACGGCGAAGAGTCTCACGGAACGAGGGGTGCGAGACGTGACGGTGATATGCGATAGCGCGGTGTACGCGGCGATGCCGAGCGTCAAGTGTTGCGTGTTGAGCGCGCGAGGCGTGCTCGCCGACGGCGCGGCGCTCGTGAATAGTGGGGCGTATAACATCGCGCTCGCGGCGAAAACGCACGCGGTACCGGTCATCGTGCTCGCGGGATCGTACGATATTTCACCCAAGACGCGCGAGGACGAGGGGTTCGGTCGAGTGTACGGATTGGGGTCGCCGGCGACGGCGTTGGCGTACGGGCGAGACGGCACCGATCCCGACGCCGTCGTCGTCAACCCGTCGTTTGAGTATCTCCCGCCGGAGCTCATCTCCGTCTTTGTCACCGATCACGGCGTACACTGTCCGGGATTCATCAACGTGTTACTCGCGGAGATGTACTCGGAGCTCGACGGCGCGCTTCTCAAATAAACCGAGCCGAGAAACGTCCCGCCGTGGCCGTCGCCGCGAGACGAACGCGACAAACGAAAAAAGAAACGAACGCATAGTCTCGCGCGAGTAGTAGGATTGTTTTCTAAACGAAACCAAACGTTTTCGTTCATCGCCGAGGAGAAAGAAAGAATATCGCGCGCTGCGATTACAAACGATTACAAACGGCTCGAATCCATCCATCCATCGACCATCGACCGTCGACCATCGACCGTCGTCCGACTACGCCAAAAACCCGAGTTTCCCCCCGTTCGCCTTGGCCGTGCGAATCAACCGTTGCTTCACCTTGGAGTCGCACCCGAACTCGGCGCAAAAATCACCGATGACTTGCGAGTGCAGCGCGATCGCCTTGCCGCGAATCTGATTGAATCGTTTCACCCCGATCACGTCGCGAGCGACGCGAACGATCGGGGCGAAGAGGCCGTTCTCGTACGCGTTCCCGCATCGCGGGGAGACGACGAAGGAGCGTCTCGACGAAGACGGTCGGCGCGCCGCCGATCGCGCCGAGGTGGTGGCGACGAGCGGGACGCTCGCGGTGCGCGCGCGAGAGGAGAGCGCGGCCGAGGGAAGGGCTTGGGCGAGCATGACGGCGGGAGATCACGCGCTCGGGACGACGACGTGTGCGGGGTCGAGGCGCGCGCGCGGGGGGAGGACGATGACGCTGGCGAGACGGGTCGGATGAGTGGGTGACGTCGATGGGGCGGGTGTGCCGGTATTCTTGAGTCGTGACTCTATGGTTGGGGGAGGTACACGCGAGGGATGGGGGGTACACGGTGAGTCGTGATCGGTGCGAGGGGTGTGGCGACCGCGCGCGCGCCGCCGCCGAGGCCGAACGCGGGCGACGCGAGACGACTCGATCGGTGACGGTTCGGTGTGTTGCGTGCGTATGTGATCTATGTATCTATCTATCGTTTGGTCGGAATCGGTGTTCCCGACGCGGAGGAGATGCGTCCGTCGTCGCGGACGAAGCGGCCGCACGCGCTGGTGTCGTCGTCGCACGTGCGCAGGAAGAGACGTTCGGGCGGGTGGAGCGCGGGCCCTCGACCGCTCTCGCGAACGTCCGGATCGTCTCGAGCGAAGATTTCGCCGAGCGCTCGGACGTGGTCCTGGCGGAGACAGTAGACGTCGGAGACGCGACCGGAGCGTTCGATGTCGTCGAGCGCCGTCATGTCCATGTTTTTGTTTGGGTACGTGCCGAGAAGCCACGGAGCGCTGTGCGGGACGGCGCCGGCAAAGTTGGAGACTGAACCGCGACGGCGTGCGTCGTCGCCGTTGCGCATGATGTCGCACATGACGGCTTGGATGTCGAGCGAGGCTCTCGCGACGCCGTCGCGGAATTTCTCGGGCCAGAGCGACGGGACGTTGTGTCGCCAGGCGGTCAACGACGCGTACACCTTGGGATCCGACGCGATCTCTCGCATGCGAGCGACTAGATCGTCGACGCTACCGTAATCCTTGACACTGAGCACGCAATCCTTCTTGGGACACGGGAGGAACTCGTCCACCGTCTTCGTGCCAAAGTACACGGGGATGGAACCGCGAAGGAGCGGCAACCAAAGCTTTTCAGACACGTGTCCGGGACAATCCACCTCCTCGGTGACGAAATAAAACAGATATTTGCTCAATTCGAGCTGTAAACGAATGGTCTCCGTCGACGTCGCCGAGAGTCCGAGATTGTAAAAGCGAGTGTTGTTGCGATTTCGCATGCACGTCCCGATGGATTCCACGGGGTACCGTTCAGAGATTCGTCTCAGGATTCTCGCCCCCACCGAGTGTCCGTCGTCGCACGCCACCGCGCTGTCGCCGAACCCAATCACCGGTAATCGCATGTGCAGCGGTCGGAGAAAGGCGTCGTAGGATGAAATCATAAACTTGGCCGTCGGAAGCGGCGAACGCCACACGCTGTCGAACGCCGCGTTGGACGTCGCGAGGTAATCCAATTGCGACAAAAAGGTTTGATCGCGCAAATCTCTGCCGGCTTGTAACGACGCGGGCGCAGCCGTGGACACGTACACGTACACTTGATCCCGACGCGATTTTTGTGGCAGTTTGGTCAGGAAGACATCCTTCCGGCCCAGTCGCGAACTCTCCCTCTTGCGAGACGCACTCGTCGAAGACGGCTCAAAGCGCGTCCCGTTTCTACCCAAACTGCGTCGCGAACGTATCGTGTGCGGCGACCTTAGGGACGACGACGCCGGTTTTATCATCGTGTCTCCGCGAAACACGACGACGTCTGCCTCCATGCATCTATTATCGTTTCTACCGTTCGTGTGCAGCACCTCCTTCACGCACCGTCCTAATAAATTTTCTCTCGCCGCCGAGCGCACGCCTCGCTTGGCGTCCAACACCGCGCTCAAATCTTCCGCCCACGTCGACGCTCCGATCGGACGCGACCATCGGTGGAGATTATAGAGACACACGGAGAAAGCCGAGTCGCCGAATTCTAAATTCGACGCGTCCTTCGTCGCCCCCTCTCTGTACCAGCTCGGCTTGTGCACCCAATTCCGCAGCGGTTCTCTCCCCACCGCGTGCGCATCGTCCACCTGCACGCTCATCGCCACGAAATCCTCCACCGTTCGCGCGCGATCCAACGCGTGCGAATTCCTCGTCAACTCGGACGCCAACGGGTCCTCCACCTCTTCGAACACCCTCGTCGTCGTCCCCCCACCACCGTTCCGTCGTGGACCCTCTCGCTCGCCCAACGACGTCACATCGTCCGCGTCCCAATCACTCCCCTTCGAGTTTCGACTCGTTCGCCTCTCCGCCAACCACGGATACCTCGCGAGCGCGTCCACGCTCAACACCTCTCTCGCGCGCGGCGCCACGCCGAACCTACGCGCGCGCACCTTCACCGCCCTCGACGCGTCCGCCGCCGCCCGCACGAACGCCACCGTGGTCGACACCATCATCGCGCTCGACATCACCACCAGCGCGCACGCCGCGAGGGCGAACCAGTGTCGACGAATCGATGATTTTCTCCATCGCTCGCGCTCGTCGATCGGCCCGGTCGAGGAGGACGAGACGTCGTCGTCGCTCCCGTCGTCGTCGCGCGCGCGACGTCGACGTCGACGGAGGAAGACGTCGTCGAGATCGTCCTCTCGACCGGAATCGATCGAGACGCGCGCGCCAAGGAGGGGCGCGCGCTCGGCGTGCGCCATCGCGCCGGACTCTGAGGGTGTTGCGGCGGGGACGCGTTCGCGGGACGCGCCGCGACGGGTACGAATCGTTCGTTTCTGTTTTTACACGGTGAGAAAAACGATGGATAAAAGGCGTATGAATGGTGACGGGGTCACGCGTCCGAGAGGGGCTCGGACGCGTCCTCGTTCTCGGGTTGACTGAGTTCGGCGGAGACGCTCGCGGTTTCCACGCACGCGAGCGGTAACCCGAGCGCGGGCGCCGCGGACGCGACGGTCCCGGCGGTGTATCGTCGCGTCGATGAGAACGGAGGCACGACGAGCCACTGTTGATCGACGCGCTTGAGGAAACTTGAACCGTTGGTGGCGTGTGGGAGCGTGTCGAGGACGTCGTCGTAGGCGTCGTGACGCAAGACGAAGAAGGCGTCCTCGCTCAACTCGCACTCGTTTGAACGTAATTTACACAGTTTCCCCTCTTGAAACTTGCATCGACAGTTGTGCGGACACGATCGGTCCACCTCACGCTTTTCCTTCTTCGTCCGCGCGACGGCGAGGGTGGAATCGTACTGTAAACGAACCGCGTTCCACTCGTCGCTATCGATGAGGACGCCGAGCGCGCGTCTATCGTCGCTGTTCAGCGCGCCCCGCACCTCGGCGCGTCCATCGAGAAACGCCATCCTCGACACATCGGTATCCTTGGCGTGTTTAATCACCGTCGCCAACAGGTATCGATCCCGTATGCTCTCCGTCGGTAACACCACCCCCGCCCGTTCCGCGCACGCCGTCACCTCCGTCGCGTTGACGCACAGCGTCTTCCCAGCCGTCGCAGCCGACGATTCGCACCCATACGCGTCTCGTTTCATGCGCTCGTAGATCCTATCCAACCCACCGCTCTGGGAAAAACTATCGCTCACGTGTCCACCCCCCCGACCTCGTCGAGGCGTCGTGAAGGCTTCTTTACACGCCGTCGCCGCGCGCAGTCGCTGCAAGTCGTCGTCGTACACGCGCACCCCCTTCACCGTCCTCGACGACGCGCGCACCTTCTCGAACCCATCGCTGTGAAAATACGTCGCCATGACGACGAAAAGCATCGTCCACGCGATGGCGATCAACACCGGGTGTCGCACGCGATTGCGCGTCTCTCGGGCGTCGCGCTCGACCGCTCGGAGCTCATCCGGCTCGGGCCCGCGCGCGGGATTCTCGACGTCGTCCGCGCCGACGCGCGCGCGAGGGACGAGGGGCGTGGACTCGTTCATGAACTCGCGAAAGCGCCGCGCTCGCGAGGGACGATGGAATCGCGAGGCTCGAGAGGGGAGACGCGCGCGCGTGTGACGGGTCGGGAATCGGCGCGCGCAACACCAATGCGTGGGAATTCTTCCCATCGCGAGGGAACGACCCTCGAAGGGACGACGGGCGCGTCTGGAGATGAGACGAAGGAGATGTGATGACGCGAGAGCGATTCTAAAGTCCGAGTCCGCGCTCAGACGACGATCGAGGGCGCACCGCGCGCGAGGGGTGCGGAGAGCGCGGCGGCGGCCCGGTCGGGACGGGCGGGACGGGCGGACGGCCACGCGCACGCGCCCTTCGGAAACGAACCGATGTCGTTGAGGCGTAACACGTCGTCCACGACGTCGGCCCCGGCGAAATCGTCGATGACGATGATGTGTCCCAGAGAGCATCGGTGATCGGTGGCGTCGGCGATGAAGGAGGAGAGAAACGGGTTGGCGCGCGTCGAGGCGAGCTCCACTAAAGATTTCGGGTGGCGCTTGATGGGATTGAACGATTCGAGAATCGTCTTCGGTTGCGTCGTGAGCGTCCAAGAGAGTTTGAGCACGGCGTCCGGTGTGAAATCTGGATCGTTGAAGGCGCGAACGACGTCCTGATTGAAGGCGCGCATGACGTCGGTCTCGTCCGAGTCGGCGTACGTATTTGTGACGGCGCGACTCGGCCAAAATTTGTGTCTCGCCGCGACCTCGTCGTCCTCGAACACGACCACGCACCGTCGATTTTTATCCACGAAATCCCTTCCGATCTTCATCTCGTACAGCGCGGCCGTGTTTCCCGGAAACGGCGCGAGTAAATCTCCGAAAATCTCATCCACGACTATCGCGAGCCGCGCCATCGCCTCCGCGTCGGGATCGCCCAAAAAATGGCTCAATTCCACGATGACCACCTCGCTCGGTCTCTCCACCAAAAACACCTTGATCTCCTCTAAAATTTCATCCACCGCCTGCCCCTCGAGCGCGTGATGAATCCTCCACGCCGTGGAATCCCCGTCCCATCCCGCGCGCAGGTCGAGATACCTCGCGCCTCGCTCCAACTGCGCGCCGACGGAATCCGTCTGCGCCCGCGCCCATCGTCGCACCAACCGATCCGCGGGCACGCCCACGGCCTCGGCGATCTTCAACGCCTCGCTCGCCCACTTCGGCAACTGCGATCGAGATCCCGGTTGAAGTCGAGACGAGAGATACGCCGTCGCCGAGTCGTGCGTTCCCGGGACGACGACGTCGCCGAACGTCTTGTCGCGAATGCCTTTCGTCGACATCCACGTCGCCGCGTGCGACGGCGGCGACGCGCGAGACGGCATCGGTGGCATCGGTTCCGCGAGCGCGCGGGCGACGAAAGCGCCGCACGCGACGACGAAGAGGGCGCGAGCGATCGTTCCCATTCGCTGGGAATGAACAGAAATCATCTCGGGGACGCGTCGACGGTGACGACGCGACGCGTTCGATGGGGAATGCGCGCGCGCGAACGCGCGCGCGAGACGCGGTTCGATCGTCGAGACGCGACGCATGGCCGAACGCGCGCGAGTGAGGCGAGTGAGGGGCGACGCGCGAGAGTCTCGTCTTGTTTTCGGTAACCGTCGGCGACGCGCGCGGACTACGGAGCGTCGTCGATCGACGATGGTTCGATGGTTCGAGATCACGGGTCGACGGCGTCGTCGTCGTCGTCGGAGGTCGTCGGAGGTCGGAGGAGGGCGAGCGCGCGCGAGGCGATGGGATCGACGACGCTCGGCGGAAGATACCGGCGGGCTCGATCGACGACGCCGTCGGTCAACGCGAACATCTCCGGTGACGGTTTGCACGTCATGGCGATCACGCTCGCGAGTTCGAGGTTGACACGCGCGAGTTCTTCGCCGTGTGACTTTTTGTACGCCTCTTCGTCGTCGTCTTCGTCGTTCTCGTTTTCGTTCTCGTTGGTCGGTTCGGCGCCGGCTACGTCGACCGCGCGCTGTAAGAGTTCGTGCGCTAATTCCGTCGCCTCTTCCGCGTACGCCGCCTCGCCCGCGAATAGAACATCGTTGGACTGCACGCCTTCGATCCTATACGGCAGTTTCGGTTGCGCCATGGCGGTGATCATGGGAATCATCGAGACGTACGCGCGCGCTTGATTCGCGCTCTCGGGCGACCAATCGAAATCTTCCACCACCTTGAGCAAACCGCGAAAGACGAGGAAGGCGCCCTTCTCCAAGTTGCCCGGCGTGACGACGAGAAGCGAACCGCACGCGCGCGCGAATTCGAGCATCTCGGCGTCGGCGCGATCGGCGGGGAGATCCATCCATCCGCCCACCGCGCTCTCGCCGCCGCTCTCTTGCGCGTCGGTCACCGCGCTGCGAATCAAACCGTCGACTTGTTGAACCAACCCGTGCGCGATGGCGGCGCGAGCGGTGAGCGTGAACAGACGAAGTCGGACGTCGACGCCGCGCACGCTCGGAATGGTAACTTGACAGTACGCCGTGCACGCGTTGACGAAGGATTTGGTGCGCGCGGTGTGCTCGCCGCCGACGCGGTCGTACACGCCGACGATGAGCGCGATCGCTCGGTACACGAGCACCTCTTGCACTAAATCGAGGTTGGCAAACGCACTTCGAGCGCTGACGAGGAAGTTGAGGTGCGCCTCAAAGTCCGAGCCGAAGTCGACGCTGTTGATGAATCGCACGACGAGGCTCTCCGTGTCGGCGCGCGCGGCGTCGGAGCTCATGCCGTCGATGTCGTCGTTGCACGTCTTGGCAGCCTCGAGCAACGCGTCCAGGCACACGGGGTCTGTGATCGTTCTTTTCTTTTCCGCGCACTGCAGTAAAGCGGCGCAGAATTTCACCTTGGCGTCGCCTCGGAGAATTTCTCCGAGATACATGTACCATTTGAGGGAAATGACGTCGTCGACTTCTTCGTACCGCTCAGTCACTACGCGAAGCATGCGCTCGACTCGCGCCATCGCGCCGGATGCTAACGTTGGTGCTTCGACATTGGATTCAGCCTCGCGTTCCTCCGTGAGCGCGGCGTGCACGTGTCGAGCGACATCCTTCATGAGCGTCTCCATCTCCGCTCGCGAGAGGTACGCGATGACGTAGCTCAAAAACGCCTCGGCGACGCGAAGGTACGGTTCGATGCGCGTCCACTTTTGCGCCACCTTCCAGATTTCACTCAGAATCTCCAACCGTTCGTGCTCGTGCGGTGCTGCGTCGTTGAACTTTTGCGCGATGAGCGCGTAGCAATCCGCCATGTTTTCCAATCGTTCGAGCGACTCCTCTTCGCCACTCGTCGGCGACGCGCTGACGAGAGAGATCAACTTGAACGCGTTTTCTTTGAAAATCGTCGGCGAAAGCGAACGAAACACGGCTCGCAGAAACGGCACCGGCGGCGTCTCGCCTCCCATGTACAACACCTTGTGAAGCAACGCCGGATTCGGATTTTGCGCGCAACACTCTATGAGCCACTCCATCGCCGGATCCATGAGCTCCGAGTACTCGGCGCGACGAAGACCCAGTCTGAAGACGTAAGTTGTGGCGGGATCGTCGTCTGCTTTGTCGTCGAGAACGCTCACGTACGAGGGCATGAACTCTTTGAGAATCTCCAGCGTCTGTCGATTATCCGACGTTTCACAGCCGCACTCGAGCGCGCACTTGGCGATGTACATGCGCATGTACGCCGCGGCGAGGGGATCACCGATGCCTCGAGTCATGCATAATAATCGTCGCGTCTGCGCCACCGGTGGTCCGTCGTGCACGAACCGATAGCACTTGAACAGCGCAAGTTCCATGTACATGCGAGGAATCATGTCTCGAATCGTCGCCACCTTGTAAAACCAATTCTTACACGTATTCTTCGCCAACGGGCGCACGTCGATCGCCTTAAAATCCTCCAGCAACCGTCGAACCTCACCCGTTTCCAGCGTTTCCTCCGCCTTGCGCGAGATTCGATCGTACACGAGTCTCCCCATCGTCTCGATCACCTCGGTGACTAATATGAACAACACCGGATAAAATTTCCCGACGTTCGTGTCCGACAACAACTTCGCCACTTTGACGCACAGCTTCAACGCGCTCACGCGATCCTCTCTCAACCACGCCGTGGCGATGTCCTCGTTCAATCGCCGCAGCCGCGTGACGTATTCCTGTTGCGATATCCTGTGCGTCTGCGCCGTCATCCCCGCCGTCGTGTTCTCCAACTCCGCCAATCGCGCCTCCACCCCAGCCTCGCCCTTGGCCCTGGTGGATATGATCTCAAACGCCATGGACACCTGAATCGTCCCTCGCCCGCTCCTCGCCGCGTGCACTCGCCGTTTCTTCGCCGTCCACCGTTCGAGCGTCTCCTCCGCCGTCGCCGCCGCGTCGCGTCCTCTCACCCCGGACGTCGTCGTCCCCATCTCCTCATCCCCGTCCGACTCCGCGTCTGAATCCGAATCCACCCTCGCGCGCGCCAAGAGCGCGTCCACGGGATCGCTCACGAACGTCCCCGCCGTCCCCGTCGCCGTCCCGCGCGGCGGTTGGCTCGAATCCTCCCCGCCGTCTTCCGTCTCCACGCGCGTCGCCGTCGACCCCTCTCCCCCCGACCTCACCGAACCCTCTTCACGCGCGTCATCCACCCTCCCCACCTCGCGCTTCGACGCGCGACGAAGCGCCTCGTCGATCGTCTCGCGCGCGAATGCATTCATCGCGCGCGCGCTCGTCATCGTTCGATCGAACGCGCTCGAGTCCTCGAACGCGCGCGCGAACGCGTCGGCGTCCGCGCCGACGACGCGAAGGTCCATGTCCCCCCGCGCGCTCTCTCTCTCTCGCGCGCGAACGCGTCGAGCGGATCGACGGCGGCGTCGCGTCGGAATGCCGCGTCAGACGTCGACTTTTCGTGCCTTCGTTCGACCGTCGACGCGCGCGCGCGCGCGAGCGAGAGAGAGGCGACCGACGCGCGGTCTCTTCGCGCCGCATCGAACGCCATGTCGGCGCGCGGCGTCGCGCGCGCGGGGACGCGCGC
>CEUV01039301.1_pt1 | contig 12322 bp, 11 predicted proteins | sample 356401 | NCBI WGS metagenome assembly CEUV01 (sample SAMEA2622710, study PRJEB7988) | marine metagenome | isolation source: saline water (ENVO:00002010), including
CGGCGTGATAGCGGATATATCAATCTCTATCGGTGCGCCAGCCATCTTAGTTTTCTCACTTGGTGACATAGTTGATAAAAATGGTATTAGCGCAAAAACAGCCCCAATACCTCCAACTACCTTTGTAAGGTTTGTAAGAAAGTTTCTTCTTTTTGATGAATTATTATCGTCTGACATCCCTGCTAACCGTGTTTAAATTCTTTGCGTAATATATCATATAATCATTCTCTAATATATACTTTTAGACATAGTTATTAAAATTATGTTAAAAGAACTTTCAAAATATGTGGTTATTGGAATAGCTGCAGGAGTCATAGCTTATTTGTTCACAGCTAAAGAATCTATTTCTATCAAAGTAAGTGAACAAAAAGAGAAAAAAATAATAACCATGAAGAATTCATATAATGACATATATAAGTCTGTAAAAGATTCTGTTGTAACCATAAACACAGACAGAGGCAGAGGCTCTGGAGTTATTGTTACAGATCAAGGGCACATTGTAACAAATGAACATGTTATAAGAGGTGCTAATAAAATTAGAATCATAACATCTGAAAATGTATCTTACCCCGCAACTATAGTTGGAGTTGACTCGATAACAGATATCGCTTTGATAAAGAGTAATTATGTTGGTGAATCACTTACTTTTTCAGACTCATCTAAAGTCAAGATAGGAGATATTGTTTTAGCAATAGGGAATCCGTTCGGTGTTGGCCAGACCCTAACGCAAGGGATTATATCAAGAACAAATAGCGGTCACATCACTGAAAACCCTTTAGACGAATTTCTCCAGTCTGATGCAGCTATAAATCCTGGAAACTCAGGTGGTGCAATGGTAAATTTATCTGGTAATTTAATTGGTATTAACACTATGAACTTATCTATAGGTGGCGGTAGTGATGGTATAGGTTTGGCGGTTCCCTCTAACTTAGTTAAAAAAATTACCGAGCAAATCATAAAATATGGAAGAGTGGTAAGGGGTTATGTAGGATTGTCAGCACTTGATACATCAGATGGAGTCCTGATATCAAATGTCGTGAAAGATGGTCCTGCTTACTCATCAGGATTAAAGACTAATGACGTAATTATAAGCATCGATAATACAAAGATTAATAATATCCAACAAGTAGTAAAAATTGTAGCGTCACTTGAAGTGGATCAACAGATCGACGTAACTATCAGAAGAAGCGGTAGTCTTGTTAATTCCGTCATAAAAGTTGCAGCTATGCCAGAAGCACACATCACAATAAAAAGATAATTATTTTCGAAGCTTAGCGGATTGAGAGTGAGCAGTTAGTCCCTCACAATCGGCTAAAAGTGAAGCTATTGTTGACAATTCCTTTGAGTGTGACTTTGATATTTTCATCAAACTTGTTCTTTTCAAAAAATCATACACACCTAGTGGTGAAGCATACTTTGCCGAACCACTTGTAGGTAAGACATGATTAGGGCCAGCGCAATAATCTCCGAATACTTCAGGGCTGTTCTCCCCCATAAATATAGCACCTGCGTTATTGATATCTTTTTCTAATTTTAAATTCTCGTATCCTAATATCTCTAGGTGTTCAGGAGCGATGTGATTAGCTATACTTACAATTTCTTTTTTATTCCCTACTTTTATAAATAAACCTCTTTGACTGAGAGATTTTTTTATGATGTCTCTTCTTGATTGATTTTCAATTAAACTATTAATTTTACTAGTTACTGAATCAATAAGTTTATCGCTGGTAGTCATCAGGATAGCTTGCGCCAATTCGTCATGCTCAGCTTGAGCGAACATATCAGTTGCCACATACTCAGGATTTGCATTTTTATCCGCAATTATTAAAACTTCTGATGGGCCAGCAAAACTATCAATACCAACATTACCAAAAACTTTCTTCTTCGCGGTCGCAACAAATATATTTCCAGGTCCAACAATTTTATCAACAGATCTAACGGTCTCAGTTCCATAAGCAAGAGCGCCAACTGCATGAGCACCGCCAAACTTATATATTTCATCTACACCACATAAATCAGCAGCTATTAAGACTAATGGATTTAAATTGCCATCAGTGGGAGGACACACCATAGTAATATGATCCACACCAGCAACTCTAGCTGGAATAGCATTCATAACTACAGTAGAGGGATAGCTCGCTTTGCCACCTGGAACATAGATACCAACTCGCTCAATGGGGGTTACTTTTTCACCTAGTCTCGAACCCTTAACATTTATAGACCAATTTCTTAGTTTTTGTTGCCTTGAAAATTTTTTAATATTTCCTATAGCCTTTTTGAGGCTCGATAATACCTTCTTTGAGACGTTAGTGTAAGCGAGACTGATTTCATCTGACGTTACAACAGAATCAGAAATTCTTTTATAAGACGTCATGTCATATTTTTTGATCAGTGATTTCAGACCTCTATCGCCATTTTTTTTTACGGTATTTAAAATAGTGTCTACAGTTTTCTCGATTGTTTCTGAATTTTTTTGTTTGAGAGATAAGTGCTTATCAAGTTTATTTACGAAGTTAGTTTGACTAATATTCAGTTTTTTAATTTTCATAAGCCTTTTTTAATGCATCATCTAAATCTAAGATTAATTGTTCCGTCTCATCCCAGCCAATGCACGAGTCAGTTATACTTTGACCATAAGTCAAGTTCTCTCTGCTATCAATTTTTTGGTTTCCTTCTACAAGGTTGCTCTCAAGCATAATCCCTATGATGTTTTTCTCTCCAGATATTAGTTGATTTTTAACATCGTCTACAACTCTAGATTGCATTTTAAAATCTTTATTACTATTAGCATGGCTTGCATCAATCATAATATTTGGTTTCATGTCATTATCCACTAGTATTTTTGCAGAATTTTTAACATCCTCAGACGCGTAGTTAGACTTGCCGTTACCGCCTCTATGGATTATATGACAATCATCATTACCCGCAGTATTAAAAATTGCAGACTTGCCTTCTTTGGTTACTGATAAAAAACTATGTGAGTGTCTAGCTGCGTTCATTGCATCAATTGCTATTTGCAAACTACCATCCGTTCCATTTTTAAAACCAACTGGACAAGAGAGTCCTGATGCAAGTTCCCTGTGACTTTGGCTTTCTGTTGTCCTAGCACCAATTGCTCCCCAACTAATAAGGTCAGAGATATATTGCGGACTTACCAAATCAAGAAATTCGTGTCCGCATGGTATTTCCATTTCAGCAAGGTCGATTAATAACTTTCTAGCTAATTTAATCCCCTTGTTAATTTTAAACGATCCATCTAGATCTGGATCATTTATTAGTCCTTTCCAACCAATTACTGTTCTTGGTTTTTCAAAGTATACTCTCATAATAATAAGACAGTTATCAGAAAGTATCGATGAAAGTTTTTTTAATCGAGTTGCATACTCTATTGCAGCATCCACATCATGAATAGAACATGGGCCAACCACAACCATGAATTTTTTTAGTGACTTATTGAGTATGTCCTTTATATGACCACGGGTATTTATAATAGTGCCTAAACCTTTCTCAGATGGTGAGATTGAATTAATAATTTCTTGAGGGCTTATAAGCTCTTGAGTATTTATGATTCGAAGATCGTCTGTTCTATTCTTCATTGGTTAACTTTGTCTAGGATTAAATCTATCTCTTTTCTTTTAATTTTATATGATACTTTATTTGCAATTAATAAAGAGGAAACATTTGAAATTATATCATGCTCCTTTAGGCCATTTTCTTTTAAAGTTTTTCCAGTTTCAACAATATCAACAATGAAATCAGATAAACCCATTACCGGAGCTAATTCAATGGAGCCATATAACTCTAGTATTGAACATTGAAAGCCAATATTCTCGAAATATTTTTTTGCAATTCTAGGATACTTTGTAGCAACTTTCATATTATTGAAGTATTTTTTCTTAGCTTTCCCAGCAACAACTAATTTACATTTTGATATGGTCATATCATGCAGACGAAAATGATTATTTTTACCATCTTCCATCAAAGTGTCTAGACCTACAATACCAAGATCAATTGTTCCAGAATCAATATATACTGGTACGTCAGAAGCTTTGATAATGATAATCTCGAGGTTTTTTAGGTTTGTTGGGATAATCAATTTGCGAGTATTAAACGGGTTAACTTCACAAATAATATCTACTTTCTCTAGAGTATTTATTGCTTGTTCTAAAATTCTTCCTTTTGAAATAGCTAATCTAATCATGGATATGCATTTTACATAGGTTTTCTTGAAATCCTAGCACCAATTAACTGAAGTTTTTCCTCAATACAATCATACCCCCTATCTATGTGGTAGACTCTCCCGATTTCGGTCACACCTTTCGCTGCCAAGCCTGCTAAGATAAGACTGGCAGATGCTCTTAAGTCTGTTGCCATCACAGGTGCCCCCAACAGTTCCGTAATGCCTGAAATTTCTGCGATGTTATCATGAACTCTAATTTTAGCGCCCATTCGAATTAGCTCTTGCGCATGCATAAATCTATTTTCAAAGATATTCTCTTTAACATTACTTTCTCCATAAGCAATACAATTTAATGCCGTCATTTGAGCTTGCATGTCAGTCGGGAAAAGGGGGTAAGCATTAGTCTCAATATCTATCGCCTTCGGCCTTTTGGTCATTTTAACTCTAACAGAGTCTTTTAAGATTTTTATATCTGCACCTGTCTGAATAAGCTTATCAATTACTGCTCGAGTATGCTCGGGCACTATATTACATATTTCAATATCTCCTCTCGTTATTGCAGCCGCAACCATAAAAGTTCCTGCTTCTATCCTATCAGGCAATGGCTTATGTCTGGTTCCTTTGAGTGTATTCACACCTTCAATAGTAACTTTGCTAGAGCCATACCCAGTAATTTTTGCGCCCATTTTAATGAGGAATTCACATAAATCTGAAATTTCAGGCTCACTCGCCGCGTTTTCAATAATTGTCTTTCCTTTTGCTAATGTCGCAGCCATGATTATATTTTCAGTCCCCGTAACAGATTTTCTCGGGAAGGAAATCTTTGTACCATTTAATCTTTTTGCTTTTGCAGAAATATATCCATTCTCGACAGATATGCTTGCTCCCATTTTTTCCAACGCATCTAGGTGCATATCCACTGGTCTCATCCCGATAGCACAACCACCTGGTAAAGATACTTTTGCTTCACCATACTTCGCCAAGAGCGGACCTAGAACTAGTATTGATGATCGCATTGTTTTAACCAATTCATACGGCGCATATAAGTTATGAATTGTAGATGGATCAAGACTTATGTCCATAAATTCATCCATAGTTACACTAATCCCCATCTGAGTTAATAATCTAGTTGTGGTAGTCACATCCTGTAGATGAGGGACATTCTCTAGCTCTACTTCACCTTGAGAAACCATAACCGAAGCACACAACATCGGTAGAACAGAATTCTTTGCTCCCGATATCCTCACTGTGCCAGATAACTGTTGTTGCCCGTCTATAAGTAGCTTATCCATAGATATTTTTTAAGTTTGTTTCGGTATTCTAAAAGTTTATACTCAATAAAGCTATGATTAAAAAGTTATCAACCCTTTATAAAGAGTATATATTGAGCCTACCCATCTATGTGCTGTTCTTTCTGGCAATGGTACTAATGGCGTCTGCATCTAATATGAAGCATTTTACATTAGATGCATCAGCTGACACCCTGATTCTAGAGGATGATCAAGATTTAAAAATATTTCGTGAAACTAACGCAAAATACAAGTCATCTGATTTTATGATTTTGACTCTGACAGATAATCAAAGAGATGTTTTCTCAACCGATACGCTTGACCTAGTTGAGATGTTATCCAGAAAAATAGAAAAAATAAAAAATATTAAATCCGTAAACTCAATAACAAATATTCCGCTTGTGACAAGTTCAAAAAAACCACTCACTGAATTGATCAATAACATACCAAATATTCTAAGCGCAGATGTTGATCGCAATCTAGCTAAAAAAGAGATTCTATCAAGCCCGATATATAAAGATCTGATTATAAGCTCTGATGCAAAAACTACTGCAATGCAAATTGTTATTAAAGAAGATGAATCACTATCTAGTGCACTTAAAGAAAAAAATGTTTTGTATGAGGAGTATAAAAAAAATGATAGCTTTAAAGATCAATATTTGGCATCAAAGTTAAAATATCAAGAATTAGCAAAAAATAATAAAAAGGAAATCAATCTCCTCATAAAAGAGTTAAGAAAAGTTCAAGATTCATATTCAAACGAAAGGTATGAAATTCGATTAGGAGGGATACCAATGATAACGGATGATATGGTTACCTTTATAAAAAACGATCTTATCAATTTTGGTTTTGGAGTCCTGATCTTTATTTTATTAACTTTGATTATAATTTTCAGAAAATTAATTTGGGTTGTAGCTCCTATAATTAACTGCCTATATGCAGTTTTATTTATGGTTGGACTTTTGGGGTATCTTGACTGGAAAGTCACAGTTATATCATCTAATTTTATTTCATTAATGCTGATTCTTACATTGTCAATGAACATCCATATTATAGTTAGATATAGACAAATTTTCTCAAATTCCAACGGCAATAAATTTCAATCAATGTTTGAAACTACAAAAAAAATGATATGGCCATGCTTATATACAGCATTAACAACTATTGTAGCCTTCGCATCCCTTATTTTCAGTGACATCAAACCTGTAATAGACTTCGGCTTTATGATGGTAATAGGTTTGACGGCATTATTTTTAACATCTTTTACACTACTTCCATGTTTCATTTTGATTTTCTCAAATGAAGACAATTCTCATATAAATCAACATCAGAGAAAAAGCTTGGTTATCGATTCATTATCAAAAATAGCTCAGAAGTCCGGCAATTATGTGTATGCTCTTACTCTTTTGTTAACTATAGTGACTGTTTATGGTCTTACCCAGCTCAAAGTTGAGAATAGTTTTATCAATTACTTCAGGGCTGATACTGAAATCCACAAAGGTATGAAGTTGATTGACAGTCAGCTAGGCGGGACAACCCCGATGGATATTGTCATAAAGTTCAATGATGATAACAATAATGAGGAAAGTGATGAGGAATTTGATGAATTATTAGGAGCTGATGAGACGTCTGACGAGTCTAATTGGTTCACTACCGAAAGAATTAATAAAATTAAATATATCCATGACTATTTGGATAACAATAAATATATAGGCAAGGTATTATCACTTGCATCATCCATTCGTGTTGCAGAAAAAGTAAATAATGATAAAGAGCTAAATAGTCTAGAAATGTCGCTTCTCTACAAGCAGCTGCCAAATGAAGTTAAAGATATCGCTGTGAACCCTTACTTATCAATAAAAGATAACGAGGCAAGAATAAACATAAGGGTATTAGATTCAGATAAAGATCTTCGTCGAGCAGCTTTGATTGAGTCTATAAGAACAGATCTAAATAATGATAAGTACTTGGAAGCAGAAGATATTACGATTACTGGAATACTCCTTTTGTATAATAATATGCTCCAGAGCCTATTCGATTCGCAAATTAAATCGCTTGGGTTTGTTATGCTGATTATCGCACTTATGTTTTTAGTTTTATTCAGATCTTTAAAGCTAATGATAATAGGTATAGTTCCTAATCTTTTGTCTGCACTTCTTGTTTTAGGTATCATGGGTATAATCAACCTGCCACTGGATATGATGACTATTACAATCGCTGCAATAACAGTAGGTATTGCTGTCGATAACAGCATTCACTATATATATCGTTTTAAAGAAGAATTTACTACATACAAAAATTATGAAGAGACAATAATCGCCTGCCATTCCAGCATTGGAAGAGCTATATTTTTTACTGGTATTACAGTGATATTCGGTTTTTCTATTCTTGTTCTCTCTAATTTCATACCTACAATTATTTTTGGAACATTGACTGGGTTTGCAATGCTTGTAGCGCTCGTATTAGTTCTGACTTTATTACCTAGATTATTAATATCTATGAAGCCACTCTGAGTGGTAGTTTATTATTCTTTGAGAGATGAAATAAGTGAGTCAATCCCATTTTGAGATACATGTTCTCTGAAATCTGCTCTATAGTTTTTCATCAAACTTATGCCATCAAAAATAATATCATAAACTTTCCAAGTGTTAGATTTTTTTATTAACCTATAATCAACAGCAATATCACCCCCAGGTATTAAGTATTTCGATTTCACATAAGCTATGTTATTTCTTTTGCCTGGTTCATAAGGCAGAAAAATCACTTTTTCTCCATCAAACGCTGTAATAGATTTCATATATGTACTGGTCATCCTATATTTAAAAGCCTCTACAAAGTTGCCTTTTTGATTCTCTGACAAGTTTGTCCATATTTTCTTACCCAGTATAATTTTTGACATAAGTTTAATATCAAGCTTTGGCATTACTGTGGAGTTCATTTTACTTCTGAGAAATTCCTCATCAGATTCAAACCTGTCCTTATATTTGGTGACTAATTGTGAAATCTCCTCAACTGATTCTTTCAAGAAGACATCAGGCCCAGTGCTTGAATAAACTACATCTGATAGCAAAAAAAAGGCTAACAAGAATGATATTTTTTTAATCATGGCTCTTATTTTAGTATATAATTTGTAATTATGTTACAGGGTATGCATAAATTTTCTTTATTCAATCTTTTTCTCTCAGCTTTAGCATTTATAGTGTTATTGTCAATTAATACATCTACCTCATATGCATCTGATGATGATCCTTTAGAACCAATGAACAGAGTAATCTTTGGTTTCAATGAGATAGTAGATGATAATATCTTAGAGCCTGTCGCTGAGGGATACAGATATATCACACCTGATCCTGTGGAGGACAGCATAAGTAATTTTTTTAATAATTTAGGGGAAATAAATACAATAGTTAATAGTGCATTGCAGATGAAACTAGATAAAACTATGACTTCCTCAAGTAGACTGATCATAAATTCAACAGTTGGAATTTTCGGCCTATTTGATGTCGCATCCACCTTGGGCATACAAAGGCATAGAGAAGACTTTGGTCAAACACTCGGACACTACGGTATCTCGCCCGGCCCATATCTTGTCTTGCCATTTTTTGGGCCAAGTTCATTTAGAGATGCTCCTGGTTTCTATGTAGATGTCATGATCGAAAAAGATATTTCGCCAATACATACAGAACTACATCACGAGGAGAGGCAGGTAATCCAGGCAACTAATGTAATTGATACAAGAGCTAATCTTCTCAAAGCTACTAAAATTATAGATACAGCTGCAAAAGATAAATATATTTTTCTTAGAGAATCATATCTTCAGAGAAGGGCAAAAATGGTTACAGATGGTAAGGACGTGCAAGACTTTGAAATTGACGTGCTTGAAATCAATTATTAAATCTCTAAATATTTCATATAATATCTATCCAATATGACAGAAGCTATACTATTCTCACTAGCAGGGTTAATATTATTGCTATTGGGTTCAAATTTTCTAGTAAGCTCTACTGAGCGATTCTCAAACACGTATAGAATTTCTGGATTCATAGCAAGTTTTTTTATAATTGGAATTGCTACTTCAGCTCCTGAAATTTTCATATCTATCGAATCTGCGCTCTTAGATCAAACTATACTTGCGATAGGTAATGCTATTGGTTCGAATTTATCTAATATTGCTCTAGTATTTGCTATATCAATATTTTTCATACCAAAAGAGAGCAACTCATCGGCTCTACCACGTAATGCATACATGGGTATGATTATTCTGACTCTAAGTATGTTCTTGCTTATTCGCTTTGACAGTTTATTTAGTATTGTTGATGCTTTGATCTTACTCGTTTTATTTTTAGGCATCTTATTCGTATTAGACAAGCATAATAATGCCAAGGACTATCAGGCTATAAAATATGACATGAGATTTAATCTATTAAAAATTATATTTCTAGTACTGAGTGGAATAATTCTTCTTGTTTATGGGTCTGGTTATTTTATTTATGGCGCGACTCAAATTGCCCTCTTCTATGGCATAAGCAGCTATGTAATTGGTTTAACTCTCACAGCTTTAGGAACGAGCCTACCTGAACTTACTGTCAGTATACAGTCTGCAAGAAAAGGAAAGGTCGATTTTGTCATAGGCAATATTATTGGTTCTAATATTTTTAATATAGCAATCGCAATGAGCATTGCTGGATTAATAAGCTCTTCAATGGTTACAGTGGCAGATTTTACAAGGGACATTATGTTTTTATTAATAGCCTCAAGTGTTTTTTATTTAATCATTAAATCAGATAAAATTTTCATAAAAACTGTATACTCTAGTCTATTAGTAATAACATATCTTGTATATGTATCATTCATACTTGGATAAATATGAAAAAAAAGTCTAACAAACAGCTTGCTAAAGAAATCATCAATAGGGAGATAGCTGCTCTCAAAAGAATGGTGAAGCTTTTAGATAATAATTTTGATAAAGCATGTGATGCTATTTCATTAAATAAGGGTAAAATAATTACACTTGGTTTGGGAAAATCAAGTTTTATTGCCAAAAAAATGGCAGCAACACTATGTAGCACTGGATCTGCGGCATTATTCCTTCATCCAGTTGAAGCTATGCACGGTGATGTCGGGGTGATATCAAAAAATGATGTTGCTATTGTATATTCAAACTCTGGTGAGACGGAGGAGATAATAAAATTATTGCCTATTTTGAAATTACTAAAGTGTGACATAATATCTATTACAGGTAACACTTCATCATCCCTTGCTAAGTACTCAAAAATTTCTCTAGATGCATCAGTGCTTCGAGAAGCATGTCCTAACAACTTGGCACCGACATCAAGCATAGTATGTGCCTTGGCGCTCTCAGATGCTCTTGCTATGGCGATTTCATATCAGAATAGTTTTACTATTAAAGATTTTGCTAAAACGCACCCCGAGGGTGAATTGGGAAGGAGACTATTAATTACTGTCTCAGACATCATGATAAGCAAAAAATTACCATTCATACATTGCGATGATAATTTTCCTAACCTCCTAAATAAAACTACTAAATATAATTTGGGTTTAGTAATGATAATAGATAATGAAAAAAAATTAATCGGTGTGATTACTGATGGAGATATTAAGAGAATAATAAAAAAATATAAAAATTTTGAATCAATCAAAATTAAAAATGTAATGACGAAAAAACCTTTTACAGTAGACTCAGAAATGTTGGCTGCAGAAGCGCTTACTATTCTTGAAGAGAACAACATAAGTACACTACCAGTAATAGATCAGGGTAAAATAGTAGGAATACTCAAGTTCGAAAATATAATTAAATCGATTAAATAATTTGACTATGGATCTAGAACTTATAAAAAACATTTACTCAAACGAACTAATCAAAAAAGCAAAAAACATTGAATTGTTAGCATTCGATGTTGATGGTGTTCTCACGGATGGTGGCCTTTACTATGATCACAAAGGAAATGAACTAAAGAAATTTCACGCTCAAGATGGTCATGGTATAAAGATAATGCAATCTATTGGAGTAAAGACAATGATTATTTCAGGAAGACAATCAGATTCCGTTGAGCATCGTGCAAGAGAATTAGGAATTGATTACGTCATACAGGGAAGTAGAAATAAACTTAAATCATTTTATGATTGCGAACTAAGTACATCGATGAAACATGTATGCTTCGTTGGGGATGATACTGTTGATGTCGAACTTTTGGAAACTGTTGGGATGTCAATAGTAGTGCCAAATACTAATCCGTTAATAGACAAAGAGAGTTTTGATTGGGTAACAAAAAGAAATGGCGGTAATGGAGCAATAAGGGATGTTTGTGACCTTATCTATTTTTCAAAGATACTTGATGATAAATTTTAATTTATTTATTATTTTTTTTTCCTTCCTATTATCATGTCACTCATCACTCGCAGATGATACAACTAATCAAAGAGAATTAAAAAATAAAGTATATAATTTTTCATCGAAGAATATTGATGCTGATATGTCTACTAAATGGAGGTTAACAGGATTATATTTGGAAAAGTACAAAGATAATTACACATTGATAAAGAATCCTAAACTCAAATTATTTAATTCTAATCTTATTACTAATATAAGCTCTGAAACAGCAATCGATCCTACAGGAAATATGGATGAAATTTATCTAAAAAGTAATGTGTTTGTAAATAGAGATAATCCTTCAACTGGGGATAATGTGAAACTATACACATCATACGCCATATTTTATTTACCAAAAAATCTAATTGAAACTGATCAAGATGTTACAATAATCACCTCTGATTCAACAACGACCGGGAATGGATTGTCTGCTAACCTTGAGTCTGGGCTAATAACCATTCT
>CEUV01042679.1_pt1 | contig 12301 bp, 5 predicted proteins | sample 356401 | NCBI WGS metagenome assembly CEUV01 (sample SAMEA2622710, study PRJEB7988) | marine metagenome | isolation source: saline water (ENVO:00002010), including
ATTAACAAATCTTAGACATACAGGGTCCTCAATACTTGCTATTGATATTGATAATGATGCTGATAAAGATTTAATTTTGGGAGATGTGTCATACAACAACCTGAACCTATTAACTAATGGAGGTAGTCCTGGCACCTCTATAATAACCAATGTTGATCAAAACTTTCCATCTAACAACACCAATACAATAGCCACAGATATAACCGCTTTTCCTGCTGCTTTTTTCTTAGATGTAAACAATGATGGACTAAAAGATTTAATAGCAAGTCCTAATATTGCCAACAATTGTGAAAACAAAGAAAGCTTGTGGCTGTATCTGAATGGCGGCAGCAATACTGCACCTGTTTTCAGCTTACATCAAAAAAACTTTCTTCAAGATAATACTCTAGATTTTGGAGCAGGCGCCTATCCGCTTTTTTACGACTACAACTCAGATGGACTGCTAGATATTATTTGCGGGAACTTCGGTTATTTCAATGGTGGAGACCATGTAGGACAACTGGCTGTTTTAGAAAACACAGGCACTACCAACCAAGCTGCTTTCACCTTGGTAGAGGATGATTTTGCCAATTTGAGCAACCTCCCCTTAAACACCTTGCTGAATATCCCGGTAGCAGGCGTATCGCCCACCTTTGGCGATTTGGATGGCGATGGCGATGACGACATGATTTTAGGTGATGCTGATGGCAAACTACACTATTTTGAAAACAGTGCTGGCTCAGGAAATCCTATCCAGATGAACTTACACACCAACAACTACTTCAATATAGATGTAGGGCAATATGCTGCACCTGTTCTTTGGGATTTGAATCAAGACAACCTGCTTGATTTAGTAATTGGTAAACTCACTGGCGATTTATTATATCTACCCAACAGTGGCACAAATACCACAGCTATTTTCGACACCATTATTAACGATTTTGGACAAGTACATGTAGCTAACCTCTTTGCAGGATACGGTTACAGTCGCCCCTATTTTTATACCGAAAACAATGCTACACAATTGTTGGTAGGATCGGAAAGTGGACATGTGTACCACTATAACAACATAGACAACAACCTAAATGGTAGCTTTGCTGTAGTAGACACTTTTGCTTTTGATATTTGGGACGGTATAAAAACTAGCGTAAGCTATCAAGACCTAAATAACGATAGTGTTCGAGACTTCCTGATTGGCAACCAATCGGGAGGCTTAATCTATTTTCAGTCGGATACCACCAATAACAACAGCATCATTGCAGAAGCGCCACAAAACTTACACATGTACCCCAATCCCGCCACACACACTATATACATAAGTATCCAAGGCGAAAAAACCATCTACAACATTTTGGGAGAAGTGGTCTTAAAAACCAGAAAAAAACGCATTAACATCCAAGGTTTAGCCAATGGCGTTTATTGGATAAGGTGCAACAAAACAGTAGGAAAATTTATCAAGCAATAAAAAAAGGGAGCAAATGCTCCCTTTTTTGTTTCTTTTATGCTTAGTCTAGAATAAATCCATATCGCTTAAAAGGTTGTTGGTTGCCTTAACCCCCGCAGCAGACTCTGCTAACAATCCTTTTTCGTTTTCGTCTAAGTCAATCTCAACAATTCTTTCAATTCCATTTTTACCCAAGATAATTGGAACACCAATTGTTAAATCGCTTAAGCCATACTCTCCTTCTAACAAAGCAGAACATGGGAACATTTTTTGTTGATCGCAAGCAATTGCTTGAACCAAAGAAGATACTGCTGCACCTGGCGCATACCAAGCAGAAGTACCCAACATACCCGTTAAAGTAGCACCTCCTACTTTCGTGTCAGCAGCTACTTGTGCCAATCTTTGTTCCGATAAGAATTCTGATGCTCTTACTGAATTTCTTGAAGCCAAACGCGTTAAAGGAACCATGCCTTTATCACTATGACCACCAATTACCATACCTTCTACATCTGATGCTGGACATCCTAATGCTTCTGACAATCTGTACTTGAAACGAGCGCTATCCAATGCACCACCCATACCAATGATTCTGTTCTTTGGTAATCCTGTTATTTTATGCGTTAAGTAAGTCATGGTATCCATTGGGTTACTCACGATAATCAAAATAACATTTGGCGAATGCTTGATTAAGTTTTCTGAAACAGTTTTTACGATTCCTGCATTGATACCGATTAACTCTTCACGAGTCATACCTGGTTTTCTAGGAATACCTGAAGTAATAACTGCTACATCGCTACCCGCTGTTTTGCTGTAATCGTTAGTGCTTCCTACAATTTTAGTATCAAAACCATTTAAAGAAGCTGTTTGCATCAAGTCCATGGCTTTACCTTCTGCAAAGTTCTCTTTGATGTCTACCAATACTACTTCTGAAGCAAAGTTTTTAATGGCAATATACTCGGCACAACTTGCACCTACCGCTCCTGCTCCTACTACTGTAACTTTCATAATTATATCTTGTTAAAATGATGTTTATTTTGAACGCTGCAAATGTAGTAAACACACCTCATTCAACAATATACCATCGCAAATTTATTCAGGTAATTATTGAAAACGTAATATTATTTTATCTTTAATTTAAACCCAATACTAAAGTTACTAGATTTGATGCATAGACAATTTATTCGTATTTTAGCCGATGCTCAAAACGAAAACAATGAGTTTCATGAACAAAATTTTATTTACTCTACTTATCTTAATTCCAAGTATAATCAATGGACAAGTTTTACAAGTTTGTTGTGATACCACTATATGCTCAAGTTCTCCTGTAACTTTGACTGCAGATATAACTGGCTCAATTAACCTAGGGAATTTACAAGCAGTAGCGCTCACTGATGATTCTTATACACCAGTAATACCGATTGGTTTTCAATTTGATTTCTTTGGAAATACCTATTCTGATTTATTGATAAGTTCTAATAATTATGTCACTTTTGATTTAGCCAATGCTGGAGGATACTCTGGTTGGAATATTGCAGGACCAATTCCTGGCAATGGAACAAATAATTCAATAATGGCTCCTTGGCAGGATATTAATCCTGGTCTTGGCGGAATTGTAGAATGGGGATCTTTTGGAACTGCTCCAAATAGAGTATTTGTTGTTAGATGGTACCAAATACCAATGTTTAGTTGTACATCTGATTTATTCTGTTCAGCTCTTTATCTATACGAAGGTTCAAATATTATCGAAACTTACATTGAAAATAAACCCTTGTGTGCAGCATGGAACGGAGGTGCGGCTATACATGGATTACAAAATGCTAATGGAACTATTTCTCATGTTGTAACTGACCCAATATTGGGTGCACCAAGAAATTTTCCACTTCAATGGACATGTACAAATGATGCTTGGGAATTTGTCCCAGACCCTACAAATCCAAATAACTATGTAATGAATCAGATTCCATTTGGTCAAATATTATCAAGTAATAATATTGTGTGGTACGACGATAATGGTAATCAAGTTGGTACAGGAGCAAGCATTACTGTTTCACCAACTGTAACAACAACTTATACTGCTACTGCTGTTGAATGTTTGAGCGGATCGTCTGTTTCAGGTAGCGCCACTGTATATGTTTCGGATTTAACATTAACTAATAATGTCAATGATGTACTATGTAATGGTGATGGAAATGGAAGCGTTACAATTACACCAATAGGAACTGCTCCTCCGTGGGATTTTGACTGGCAAGACAATAATGGAAACAACCTACAAACTAATTTGAATGCGAATGGACCTGTGTCATTGAACGGTTTAGACGGAGGAGTTTATGACGTAGTTGTAATAGACGATATGGGCTGTGTACTTACAGAAACAGTTACAGTAAACGAACCTACTCCGATCACCACAAATATAATTGGCGCAGACCTGAATTGTTACATGAGCAATGATGGCTCTATATCAGCTAGCGCAAACGGCGGCACCTCCGTATCCGGAAATTACAGCTACAGCTGGATAGGACCAAATGGATACACTTCTAACAATCCAAGTGTTCAAAACTTAGCTCCCGGAATATATACAGTAACCATCTCTGATGATAACGGCTGTACAGCTAACGATTCTTATAATGTATTAGAACCAACAGAACTCATTGCATCATTAGATAGTTATATTGATGTTACCTGTTTTGGATTTACTGATGGCGCTATTAACGCAACTATTAGTGGAGGAACTCCAAACTATATATTGAGTTGGTCAGGCCCAAACAGTTTCACCAGCTCATTAGAAGATTTGAACAACATAGCCCAAGGATCTTACACCCTCAGTGTAGTAGATGCGAACAACTGCCCTGCAACACTAAGTGTAAACATTGGAGAAGCTGGTATTTTAGTTAATACTTTTGTTACTTCTAACTACAATAATTATAATGTAAGTTGTAAAGGCTATAGTGATGGTATCATTGAAGTAACAACAACTGGTGGAACAGGTCCTTACGCTTATTCCTGGAGCGGACCTTCAGCCTACTCATCAAGTGATGAAGACATTATTGACCTTGTTGCTGGAACCTATAATTTATCGGTTACAGATGCTCAAAATTGTACTTCTAATGAAACAGTTACTTTAGAAGAACCATCTCCTTTAGTACTTATCCTAGAAAATCATAGCGACATTAGTTGCCACTACGAAAACAATGGCTTTATAGAAACTTCTTGTTGGGGGTCTGTATCTTCAGATAGCACATACAATTACCACTGGGATGGGCCGGACTTCTTTTTTGCCAACCAACCCGATATTTACAACCTTTCAGAAGGTGGATTATACACCCTTACTGTTACAGACGATAACGATTGTATTGCTACAGTAGAATATGATATGTATAAGCCAGAAGAATTAAGAGCTATTATTTACAACCTTAACGATACCATCACTGACAACTATCCTTTTGTTAACTTTTATGATCACTCTTTAGGAAATCCTGTAGGATGGACTTGGAGCATTTCAGACGGAACACCTAGTACATATGCGCAAGACCACATGAATCATCACTTTGTTGCTAAAGGCGATTATCAAGTAGAATTAAAAGTAGAAAACAGCAGCGGTTGTTTAGATAGTACACAAAAAACAATTCGTGTCATTGAAGAACACACCTTGTACGTACCCAATGCATTTACTCCTGATTTAGATGGAAGAAATGATGTATTTAGAGTGCAACACCATGCCTTAAGAGAGGAAACTTATCAAATTGCTATTTACGATCGCTTAGGCTCATTAGTACACAGCTCTAATGATCCTAATGATGAATGGAATGGAACCAACGATTTTACTGGCAACAAACTAGAAACTGGAGTTTTCACATACTACATAAGCTATCAAGACTGGGATGGTTGGAAATACGACCACACAAACTGTGAAAATTGTACTGGAACAGTTACACTAATTAGATAATCTCAATTTACAATTCAATAAAAAAGCCCACTTTAAAGTGGGCTTTTCTTTTATCTATTTACATTCTGAGTTAAGCATCAATATTAGCATATTTCGCATTAGCTTCAATAAATGCTCTCCTTGGCGGAACATCATCCCCCATTAACATTGAGAATACTCTATCAGCTTCAGCTGCACTATCAATACTAACTTGACGTAAAGTTCTTGCTTCAGGATTCATGGTTGTATCCCATAGCTGCTCTGCATTCATTTCTCCCAAACCTTTATAGCGTTGTATGTTTACGCTACCACCCATTTTTTCAGCTAGTAAATCACGTTCATCATCGCTCCAACAGTAGTGTTGCTCTTTGCCTTTCTTAATTAAGTAAAGTGGTGGAGTAGCAATGTATAAGTATCCATTCTCTACTAAAGGCTTCATATAACGGAAAAAGAATGTTAAAATTAGTGTCGCAATATGCGAACCATCAACATCGGCATCGGTCATAATTACAATCTTGTGGTAACGTAGTTTTTCTAAGTTCAACGCTTTACTATCTTCTTCTGTTCCTATCGTTACACCTAAGGCAGTAAACATGTTCTTAATTTCCTCATTTTCGAATACACGGTGTTGCATGGCTTTTTCTACATTCAATATTTTACCTCTCAAAGGTAAAATAGCTTGAAAGAAACGATCACGACCCTGCTTTGCTGTACCACCAGCAGAATCACCCTCTACCAAGAAAATTTCGCATTTCTCTGGATCCTTATCCGAACAATCGGCAAGTTTCCCAGGAAGTCCTGATCCTGACAAAACATTTTTACGTTGTACCATTTCGCGTGCTTTACGCGCAGCGTTACGCGCTTGTGCCGCTAATAATACCTTCTGTACAATTTGCTTGGCCATACCTGGATTTTCCTCTAGGTAATTATTCAACATTTCACCCACAGCCTGATCAACAGCACCTGTAACTTCTTTGTTTCCTAATTTGGTTTTGGTTTGCCCTTCAAATTGTGGCTCCATAACCTTTACGGAAATAACCGCTGTTAAACCTTCACGGAAGTCATCTCCTGCAATTTCATACTTTACTTTATCCAACATCCCCGATTCATCAGCATATTTCTTTAACGTTCTTGTTAATGCTCTTCTAAAACCTGAAAGGTGGGTTCCTCCCTCATGCGTATTTATGTTATTTACATAAGAGTGTATATTTTCCGAGTAAGATGTATTGTAATGCATAGCTACTTCTACCGGGACACCATTTTTCTCAGTTTCCATGTAAATAACACTATCCAATAACTTCTCTCGATTTTCATCAATTAAATCTACAAATTCACGCAAACCTCCTTCAGAGAAAAACTCATCTTTTACAAAATTGCCTTCTTCATCATTTCTTCTTTTATCCGTTAAAGAAAGGTGAATCCCTTTATTCAAGAAGGAAAGCTCACGTAAACGTGCTTGTAAAATATCATAGTGATAAATAGTATCTAAGAAGATTTCATTATCTGGTTTAAAGGTAACTTCTGTTCCTGTTTTATTTGTTGTTCCAACTTCTCTAACATCGTACTGTGGAATACCACGAGAATATTCTTGCTCGTGCACTTTTCCATTACGATGTACCGTAGCTTTTAAGTGTGAAGAAAGTGCATTTACACAAGAAACACCTACCCCATGGAGACCACCTGAAACCTTGTACGAATCCTTGTCAAATTTACCTCCAGCATGTAGCACTGTCATTACAACCTCTAAAGCTGATTTTTTCTCTTTTGGGTGCATATCAGTTGGTATACCACGGCCGTTATCTTGAACGGTGATAGAATTATCTTCATTGATTAACACATCAATGTGGGTACAGTGTCCTGCTAAAGCTTCATCAATGGAGTTATCTACAACTTCGTAAACTAAATGGTGCAATCCTTTTTGACCTACATCACCAATATACATGGCTGGTCTTTTGCGAACCGCCTCTAAACCCTCAAGAACTTGAATATTACCGGCACCATATTCCGGCTTATTCTCTACATTTTCGCTCATTATATTTTTCTATTTATTTTTAGCTGTTTTTCTAGTTAAAGACAAATGTAAAAAAAGCGCCCATATAGGCACTAAAAATCAGATATATATATCACTGTTTTTATTAACAATTAGTTGATAAGTTTTAGACTATAACTGATACGAAACACCCAACTGAATTTGACGCGGAATTACAGGGTAATTTTGCCAAATCTCGTATCCGCCAATCAATCGCTTACCACTTAAATATGCAGATAAAACCTTATTATATCGATACTCTACTTTTAAATCAAAGTCGATGATATTTCCTAAATCAATATATTTTATTTCATTGTCAAGTTGACCTGTACTTTCTGCTTCCCTTACAAAGGATGAATAAAAATCTACATGACCTATAATTTTATCTCCAAGGTTGTAAAAACAATTTAGGTTAACTTCAAAAGAAGGCATTCCTGAGGGGTAGGTTAATTTCGCTAGATTATAGTTATTGTATACTAAAGATAAATCAACACCTTTTTTTTCTGATGGATTCCAATTCGCATTTGCTTTAACAGAAAAGTGTTTGACATTATCATATAGTACAGAGAATTTATTTAGATAGTAATTTGGACTCTCATCTCTAGCAAAAAAGACCATATCTGTTCTATTAGCAAAAGAGAGTTCTGCACCCAAACGGATATCATAATTAAAGAAGGTGTTTAAACCAGCATATAAATCTACTGAAGAAGTATTTTTAAGTTCTGCAGCATCTCCATCATATATTAAAGCATTCAACACAAAAGGGTTTTCCTTGCTCAGACTCCAATATGAGTTCTTCTGCAGCCCAGAACGCACCCCTCCATAAAGCTTAAATATTTTAGGAACAATATCACAATCGACACGTAACTGAGGGTAGAAGTGAAAATTCAAACCTACAGTATCCGTCATCCTATTATTGATCACCTCATCGAATCCAGCACTTACTTTTACACCATAGAAATCACCGTAAAACCTTGGACTTAAAGAATAAACTCCTTCTCTAGCTTTTTCAGCTGCAAAAAGCATATCTGTGGCTGTATTATTTGTATATAAATCAGCTTTAAAACTAACCGAATAATCATAAGTTCCGAATCTCTTTTTAAATAGTGATTCAAAACCATAATTATTTTCAGTCATCTCGTTTAAATCGGAAAGATGTATACCTGTAAAATAACGTAACCTATCACGACTATTGTGTTTACTTTCTAAAGATACATTTAATTGAGAATAACCCCAATACTGATGTATTTGTTGTTCTGATAAACTATCATTCATACCGTGTGCAGAAAACATATTTCCAGATCTAGAAATATTTGCATTAACAATTCCAAAATCCAGAACCCCTTTTCCGTATGCTGCTATATTGGTTTGTTGAAATCCCGCATCATAACCTTTTATTTTAGCAGGGGAATTGTGATACCCAAACTCTACTCCATAACTCCACTGTTTATTGCGTAAGGAATTGTAGTAAACTTCAAAGGAAGGTAGTGCTGTATTGCCTAATCCCAGTTTCAAATAGGTCTGATACAAGCGAGGAATAGGCTCACCTTTAATTTTTGCAGCTCTTATCGTATCAATTTGATAAGCTGTTTGATATTGCTTTGGTAAAGTACTGTAATATACTTTCTTCTTTACTTTTACAGTATCAAAAATTTTAGGGATGTCTACTATTTTTCTCGCTGGAGGAATCGTAGGAATAAATTGCTCTACCACATCCACCTCTTGCACATCTAAATCTTGATCTTGCGCCCACAGATTAAAGGACGAAAAAATCAGTAGTGTAATTATAACCTTATTCTTCATCTTGCTCAAGTATTTCTTCTTCCATCAAATCATCAAAGTCAATCTCCATATCCTTCAATAAATCAATGATTATTTCAGATTCTTCTTGCGTTTGGTTTTGCTGTACTTCCAATGCTTCAATCGCTTGTTTTTTATCAATTGCCAATTGCTTCAATTCTTCTCCATCATGATTTTCTATCACACTTTCTAAAGTCGCTTTTGCTTGAAACAAATTACCCTGCGATAAATAAACATCTCCCAACAAGATAAAACCCTTTGCAATATGGTAATCATCCGTGAAGTTTTCTGCCAAACGGAATATTTGCTCTTCCGTTGCGGTGAAATCATCTTGCAAAAATAGTATGTAAGCTAACTGGTATTGCGCTTTTGCTCCTGCCTCCGAATTGGTTGCCGACACAATCCACTGATAATGCTTTTTGGCCAAATGATATTCTGATTGTTCAAAGGCATGATTAGCTATAATGCTACGCGCTTTCACTTGTAAATCATTATCTAATTTATCCAATGCCATTACTGCTTGGGCTGCGGCTAACATTTGATCAGCATTTTGCAGCTCAACATAACAGTTAAGCAATGCAATAGTTGCTTCTCTTTGCAACTCTTTATCCTGTGCTTGAGCTAACAACTGTGTATAATGTAAAGCAGCAACTCCGAAATCGTGTTGCCCTATCTCTATCCTTGCAGCTTGACTCAATGCTCTTTCCGTAAACTGATTTTGTTTGAATTCCAAAACAGCTAAATAGTCCGTCAAAGCTTCATTCTTACCAAGTGCAAATAGCGCTTCTGCATTGTAGAAATGCGCTGACAACTTAAATGCCGCTTGCGGGAAATTCTGTAAATACTCACCAAAAGCAGAAATAGCTCTTACATGCTCACCTTTAGCATACAACATCTCTGCAGCTTCATAAGTAATAGAATCTTGCGCTGAAGCACTAACACTTACATTAGATAACCCTTCTACATAATTAAAATACGACCTTACATCTCCTGCTTCTACAAATACATTTTTCAAGCCTACCAAAGCTTCTGATGATTCTGTAGTAGCAGGATAATCTTCAATAACTCGTTTAAAGTTAGCTATAGCTAGCGATGCATTGTCTGTGTTGTAGTGATACAATCCTAATTTTAACAATGCTTTTTTCACCAAAGGGCTATATGGATGATTATCTACTACATCTTGCAAATGCAATAAACCTTCTTCTTGCAAGCCATTCGAAAGATGAATATTTGCTAAGGCATATTTCGCATCATCAACATAAGGAGAAGCAGTATGTTCGATAATCAATTGTGATAAAGTTACTTTCTTCTTAGCTATTTCACCAGACAAACCATAACATATCGCTTGCTGATAAATAGCGTAATCTATATCGAAGACAGCCGTGTTTTCTGCTTGCGCGTAAAAATCAACAGCACGCATGTATTGCTTATTCATGAAGTAAGCATCTCCTACTCGCAAACAAGCATCATTCAACTTTTGCTCTTCTGCAGCATTTTTGATGTACTTACGAAACCATTTAATAGCCGAAGTATAATTTTGCTGTTGATACTGAGCATAACCTAAAGAATAGTACACATTAGCATATTCTGCTAATCTAAAAGATCCGGAAGCGTATAGAAATTTCTCAAATTGATTAACAGCTTGTGAAAACTCGCCTAAAGCATGAAATGCTTCTCCTTTCCAATAGTAAGACAAAGCTTTATATTCTGGCAAAGAAGTATATGTTAACGATTGATCAAAAAGTTGAATCGCCTTATCTTTGTCATCTTGATTAAACAACTCTAATCCTCTAAAAAACGCCATACGTTGATACACTTGCTTTTGTTCAAAAGTCAACTGACCTAAACGCTCTAAAGCTGCTAACGCTTCTATATAGTTACTAGATGAAGAGTAGGACTTCACTAAATAATCTTGCACTAATGGCAAAAATTTTGACTTCGGAAATTGTGTGATGTAATTTTGAAAAACACCAACAGCATCAGCATATGTTGCTTCTTGTTCATACACTAATTTCGCATGATTAAAAGCAGCATGTTCTTGCAGGTTTGCATCAAAATTAAAAGAAGCTGCATGCTTGTAAGCATTCAGAGCATATCCTTTCTGATTATTCTGCATATAACAATCCGCTAAATGATAAGCTGCATATTGAGCCAAGCTATCTTCCTCTTGCAATACCTCCTGAAAAAGAACAGAAGCCCGCTCTAAATTTCGCTCCTGATAATAAGCAAAACCTAGCTGATATTTATCTAGTCTTCCTATCTTTTGTGTTGTAGCATTTTGAAAGCGTTCTAGAAAAGTAATTGATTTTCCAAACTGATTGGTTCGATAATAAGCATCTCCTATTAAACGCGCAATCTCTGGAGATCGTTTGGTGTTAGCACTATCCAAAAGCGGCAAAGCAAAAATCAATAGCTCCTGATTTCTTCCTTGTAAATAATAAATCTGAGCAATATAATAGCGAACAATTGAACCAATACCTGGAACCTCCTTCAATGTTTCAAAACCATTCAGAGCAGTTGCATAATTTCCTTCCAAGTAAGCAATATGCGCAACATAGTACTTTGTTAAATCCTTGAATTTAAACTGCACCCCCTTCAACTCTTTAAAAGATAATTTTGCCTCTTCAAAATTTTCTTCAACAAAATAAGAGTACCCTTGTCGGAAATAGAACATATCACGTTCATCATTCTTTAATAAATCAGTATTAAGCTGCGCGTATTTAGCAATTGCTGCTGTATAGTTTTTCTCTCTAAAAAATAGATTTCCTAAATTGAACCGCACATCATTAACAAATAAACCTGTAGGGTATTCCTGCAAGTATTTTTCCAACTGAAAAGCAGCATCTTCATTAAAGAGCTCCATAGCACAAACAGCAAGATCAAATTGTCTTTCTTCTATTTGCAGTGGTGTTAAATTATCAACTTCTAAAGCACTTAAATACAATTGAGCCAAAGCATAGTTTCTTTTAGCTATCAACTCCTGTACTTTATTCCAATCAGCCGATTGTGCCGCTGCCCCAAACGAACTTAAAACAAAAGCAAAAAGAAAAATTTGGATTATGCGCATAGAATCAAATTTATGCTAATTTATCAAACATAGCTCCTTTGAAAGAAGCCCAACCTAGAA
>CEUV01073984.1_pt1 | contig 12276 bp, 11 predicted proteins | sample 356401 | NCBI WGS metagenome assembly CEUV01 (sample SAMEA2622710, study PRJEB7988) | marine metagenome | isolation source: saline water (ENVO:00002010), including
ACAATGACTAATGAGTATACTAATATACTTGATGCTGCTCTAGGCGCAGGTATGGATTTGCCTTATGCCTGTAAAGGTGGTGTATGTAGTACATGCAAGTGCAAAGTAGTTGAAGGAACTATAGAAATGATGTTAAATTATTGTTTAGAGGATCATGAATTGGAACAAAATCTTGTATTGAGTTGTCAATCTGTGCCTACCTCTGAAAAAGTGAGAGTAGATTTTGATGTATAAATACAGAAAAGACCTATTTTGTCTATAATATGAACTGATTATGAGTGAGAAAGAAATAAAAAATTTAGAGGAAATATTTGAAGCACGTATTGCTCGTGATGAAAAAATTGAGCCTAAAGATTGGATGCCTGAAAAATATCGGAAAACGCATATTCGTCAAATCAGTCAACATGCGCATTCAGAAATTGTAGGAATGCTTCCGGAAGGAAATTGGATTACAAGGGCACCTTCTTTACGAAGAAAAGCAGCTTTGCTAGCTAAAGTGCAAGATGAGGCAGGACACGGTTTATATCTTTACTCTGCTTGTGAAACACTTGGTATATCGAGAGAAGAGATGTATGAACAACTACATACTGGTAAAGCGAAATATTCTTCTATTTTCAATTACCCTACACTTACCTGGGCAGATATGGGTGCTATAGGTTGGCTAGTAGATGGAGCAGCAATCATAAATCAAGTTCCTCTTTGCAATACTTCATACGGGCCTTATGCAAGAGCGATGATAAGAGTATGCAAGGAAGAAAGTTTTCATCAGCGCCAAGGTTTTGAAAGCTTACTAACCCTATGTAAGGGTACTCCAGATCAAAAGAATATGGCACAAGATGCGCTTAATCGTTGGTGGTGGCCAAGTCTAATGATGTTTGGACCAACGGATGATGAAAGCACTCATACTGAGCAAAGTATGAAATGGAAATTGAAACGAAAAACCAATGACGAACTACGTCAACAATTCGTGGATCAGACAGTTCCTCAAGCAGAGATTCTAGGAATAACAATTCCTGACCCAGATCTCAAATGGAATGAAGAAAGGGGACACTATGATTTTGGCAAGATTAATTGGGATGAGTTTTGGCAAGTGGTAAAGGGCCATGGCCCGTGTAATAAACAGCGAATTAAGGATAGAGTTAGCGCTTGGGAAAAAGGAGCTTGGGTTCGAGATGCGGCAATAGCCTATGCAGAAAAGCAAGAAAAGAGAAACCAAGAAGAAAGAAAAGCAAGTTGATAAAAATTAGATAGTATGAAGAAAAACTGGCCGTTATGGGAAGTTTTTGTTAGAAGTAAAAATGGACTAGAGCATCGACATTTTGGTAGCCTACGGGCAGCGGATGCTGAAATGGCATTAGAAAATGCACGTGATGTATATACACGGCGTATGGAAGGTGTAAGTATTTGGGTGGTTGAGAGTAAAGATATCACTGCAAGTAATCCGGAAAATAATGGTGAACTATTTGAGCCGGCTCAGGATAAAGTATATAGGCATCCTACCTTTTATGAGCTACCGGACGAGTTAAAACATATGTAGTTGATGAATAAGGAAAGCTTGTATGATTACATCTTGACGATTGCAGACAATTGCTTGATTTTAGGACAACGTTTAGGTGAGCTATGTGGCCATGGACCAAGTTTAGAAACCGATATTGCAGGGACTAATATTTCACTTGATTTGATAGGCCAAACAAGAAGTTTCTATCAATACGCAGCGGATATTGAAGGAAAGGGAAAAACGGAAGACGATATTGCATTCCTGCGTTTAGAAAAAGATTATAAAAACTGTCTTCTTGTTGAACAACCAAATGATCACTTTGGTTACGTAATTGGACGACAATATTTATGGGATACGTTTTACCTGCTATTTTTAAATGAACTGCAAAACTCTTCTGATGAAACTTTGTCAGCAATTGCAAAAAAAGGAATAAAGGAAGTTAGTTATCATCGGAGATTTTCTGGGGATTGGGTAAAAAGATTAGGTGATGGTAGTGAGGAAAGTCATCTAAAAATGCAAGAAGTAGTAAATGGTCTATGGCCATATGTTGATGAACTATTTGACATGACAGGGGTGTCAAAGGAGTTGATTAAGCAGGGTATTGCTGTAGATTTATCCAAATTGCGCGAAACTTACTTTAAACAGGTTTCCGCTTTGCTAGAGGAGGCGACATTAGAAGTGCCAGAAAGGAAATACTTTGTTTATGGAGGAAAAAAAGGGGTGCATTCAGAATATTTTGGATATTTACTAAGCGATCTTCAATACATGCAACGTACTTATCCAAATATGACATGGTAAACTAAATAGTTTGACTAAGGACTCGAATATTAAACGTTCAAAAGCAATTGGAAAGCATCTGCATTTCAATAGCTCATATATCGAGCCAAATATAGATCCCCATTTGAGGGAGATTTTACAAAAAGTATCTGACCCTGAAATTCCTGTCTTAACGGTACTTGATTTAGGGGTTATTCGGGAAGCTATTGAGATAGATAATGTCATACATATTAAATTAACACCAACCTATTCGGGTTGTCCTGCAATGGATGTCTTAGGGGATGATTTAAAAACTGTTTTCTCAACAATTGGTAAAGAAGTTGAGGTTAAATTAGTACTTAGCCCTGCTTGGAGTACTGACTGGATTAGTGAAGAGGGCTTGCAAAAAATGGAAGCCTATGGTATAGCACGCCCATTGAGCGAGTCATTAGATAAAGAAGCCCTTATTGGCAATGCAAGAGTAGTAAAGTGTACGAATTGCGGAAGCAGAAATACAAAAAAAATAAGTCAATTTGGATCTACAGCTTGTAAAGCATTGTTCCAATGTGAAGATTGTCAAGAGCCCTTTGACTACTTTAAGTGTTTGAAGTAGAGGTAAACATTTTTCATCTTGATGTGCGCATCTAATTCGTTATATTTGTTGATAGTCACACTTTAGGCCATGAAAGATAATATTACTCTGTTACGGATTATTTCAATTACACTTATCACAATTATGATGTTTTCGTGTAAGAAGGATGGGGAAATAATTTCTGATAATGATGCGCCTTATTATGACGGTGTTCCTACAGTAGTTATTGAAAACTACATTAACCGTTTGTTTATTGATTTGATTGGTAGGGAACCACTAGATTTAGAGATGGCTGAAGAGCTTGCTGTTCTCAAAGGGGAAGATTTAAGTATAGCTGCTCGAGAAGAATTAATTGAGAAACTTCAAATGGATACTAATTTTATTCCTGGGGATTCTTCATATAAACATGCATATTATATGCGTTTTTATGAAATGTCTAAAGCCCGATTATTGGAGGCTGTAGCTGATCATGAGATTAATAGTGAGTTTATTAATCGGATATTAAATAATGCGTTTGCAGATTCTTTGGCGGGAGATAGTTTTGGTTTGGAGATTAATAACCAGAAGGTGTTGTTGCTAAAAAAAGTTTTAGCTATCCCTAGAGAATACCGCCTTGATTCGATAGGAATAAAAGATATCTATAGCCGTCTTTTAAATAATGCGGTTTATGATGAGATTAATATGAATACTTTCAACTTTCTGCGGGCATCTTTTAATGATTTGTTTTTTCGTTATCCAACACAAAGTGAATTTGATAGAGGATATAGCATGATTGAGTATGATCAATCTGAAATACTTTTTGGAGTTTCTGGACAAAATAAAGGTGATTTTATCTCCATACTTGTAAACTCTAAAGAGTTTTATGAGGGTATGGTAAAGTGGTTATATCAGACACTTCTGGCTAGAGAGCCGTCTACGGCAGAAGTGGTAGGGCATATGCAAACATTTTATGTTGATCATGATGTCCAAAAGCTACAGAGGAATATTATGGCAACGGATGAATATGCAAATTTTAATTAATGGTATGAGGGTGTATTTTAAATTAAAGACAATTTTAATTTACTTGCTTTTTCTAGCATTACCTTTCAGCTGTAAGAAACAGGATGATTCTTACATTGTAAATACTGAGTTGATTTTACCTGCCAACGCTTTTAAAACAAAGCAGAAAACAGATCAGCAGTATGTAGCTATTTTGCATGCTAATCTTTTTCAGCAAGCCTTGTCAGCAAATGAGCTTTATGATGTTGCCCAGTGTGTAGAATCTATAGGTGATAAAGAGGTTGCACGGGAAGTAATTATAAGTAACTTCATGAATAAGTCAGGTGTGATTATGCCAAGTGATTCAATGATGCGGGCAGATATTGATGGTTTTATTTATGAAACCTATAAGCGTTTTCTAGTTAGAGAACCTACAGAGGCAGAGACCACTTATTTTAAAAATTATATTAATTCAGATCCCAATGTAACACCAGAGTTGGTATATTTTGCTTTTGCACTATCCAACGAGTATCTCTTTTATTGATTAATGATAAATACAAATGGCAATCAATCGTAGAAATTTTATAAAAAAAAGCGGGACACTAGCAGCAGGGGCATTAATAGCGCCCTATATTCTTCCTTCTGGTAGATTGTTTGCTCAAACAGGAAGTCAGATTGCAGAACATGTTGTTTATGTTCTTTTTGCTGGTGGTGTTCGTCAGCAAGAGTCTGTTTTACAGCGCTATTTAGATGATAGTCAGGGGTTGGGTAGTAATTATGCGGGTAACATCATGCCCAATACTTTTGATGGAGCAGCACCAACACAAAAGATTGTATACGGAACTGGAGCAGGTGGCCCTACACCGATTCCTACCATATTAAGTCAAAGTTTACAACAGCAGGGTACGTTATTTAAAGAAATGAGAAGTCCAACTGCCTCACACTATAATGGACTTAACGCCTTATTACAGGGGAGTACTGCAAATACTCAGGGTTTGAAATCAAAGCCAATGTATCCGACTATTTTTGAATACCTGAGAAAGCATGGAGGGTTTCCAGCCACTAAAATTTGGTTTGTCGGCAATGGAATAGGAAATTCTGTGCCTTTGTTAAATTACAGTGAGTACAACGGATATGGCTCAAAATATGGAGCAAACTTTTTTGCACCTTCTATTACCTTTGGTGATAAAGGTTTTGACCATTTGTCCAATGCAAAGATTTATCATCCTGAAGATCAACTTTCGCCTATTTATCAAATGAAATATTTTCTAGATAATAGCTTTAAGAATTTAGGTAATGCTTTGCCTTTATTAAACAATACAGATGAGGAAAAGCAAGACATTAAAGCCTTCATGGATGAAATGATGAATAAAACTTCAGCGGGTACGATTGACTTTCCTCCAGTTGGAGATAATGGAGATCTTCATACAATTGGCTATGCGTGTGAAGTAATGCGTTGGTTCAAGCCTGCACTTACTGTTGTTAATATGAATAATGTTGATGGATGTCACAGTAACTTCACAGGTTATTTGAGAAACCTGCATCGGGCTGATCATGCATTGGGTCATATTTGGTCTTGTATTCAATCTATTCCAGAAATGGCAGGCAATACTGTTTTAATTGCGACCCCAGAGTGCGGAAGAAATCTCCAGCACAATAATATAATGGATACAGAGAATCAGTGGTATGCCTATGATCATTCAGATCAGAATTCACGAAGAGTGTTTAGTCTCATGGCTGGTGCAGGTGTTCCTAGTAACCTTCAGATAGGTAGTGAGACCAACCCAATTGGTTTAACAACAGATGGTGTCCCTACTATTGCCGAAATTTTAGGTGGAAATGCCTTAAAGAATGATGTTCTTAACAGTGGTTTCTTAGCACCGGGTACTCAATCTTTATTTGATAGAATATAATATGACCTATGTCTTATGTAAATAGATTTCTGCTTTTATTATCCGTTGTTATGGCCATAGTGTTTTTGGATTCTTGTAAAAAAGATGTAGCTATCAATCCATTTGATGATCCTTCTATACAAGCGCCAGTGGTTAATACAGATAGTGTAAATCTGGAACCAAATAGTTTCGCTTATTTACATAAAAATATTTTTAAGCCAACCTGCTCTAATTCAGGTTGTCATGATGGCACCTTTGAGCCTGATTTCAGAACGATTTACAGTTCTTATAATACTTTAGTATATCATCCGCTCATTTCTAATAACGCCGCAGGGACTTTTACCTACAGGGTTATGCCAGGGAATGCAGATTTATCTGTATTACATGAACGTTTGATAAATTTTATTCCAAATTCTTCTGGAATAATGCCTTTGGCAGTAGATCAGGGTTCAGATTGGGAGGAAAAAGAAACGGAGTATATTCAAAATATTAAAGATTGGATAAACGATGGGGCAAAGGATATTTATGGGAATATTCCTAGTCTTGGTAATTTACACCCTAAAGGAATTGGGATTGTAGCATTTCAATCTGGTACTACATCTAATCCTTATGTAAGGTTAGGTGGAAGTAATGCTCCGATTGAAGTGCCTGCATCTAATATTGATGTTTGGTTTGCGCTTGATGATGATCAAACAGCTGCAAGTCAAATGCAATTTAATAAATACAAGTTAAATGATTCCCCATATTATTTTACAGAAGTTGGTTATGGTGATTTGCAAATTGAATCAGCAATAACAGAAGATGATTTATGGGGATCACCAACCTCGTTTACGCACAAGGCAAGCCTGGATTTGTCTACCTTTTCAGTTGGCACATATCTTTATCTTAGAGTATATGTCCAAGATGAAGATCATCCTAACCCTGTTGAATTTCCTAATGATGGTTCGCATCAGTCGATGTTAGCCTATTTTACACTAAAGGTTATATGATAAAACAGATTTCAATCATATTGCTATGCTTTGTATTAATTACTTCTTGTAAAAAGGAAGACAATACGCCTAAAATTCCAGAGATAAGTCTTGTTTCTATTTCCCCCACAACTTTAGTACAGTTTGAAGAGCCAGTTAATATTGTAATTGGCTACAAGGATTTAGATGGTGATTTAGGTTTTGAGAATCCAGACTCCTTTGCGCTTCAGATTAAGGATAATAGATTGGAGGACCCAGATTGGTATCACGTTCCTCCTTTATCCCCTATTGGAAGTAATGTGTCCATTCAAGGAGAATTGGATATTCAAATTAGCTCTCTTTTCTTATTAGGGAATGGATCAGAGGAGCAAACCTCATTTACCATCAAAATGGTAGATAGAGCAGGCAATTGGAGTCAAGAAATTATGACGCCGCAGCTTATTATTAAAGATAGCCTGTAGCATTAGAATATAGTAATGACTGAGTTGAAGAGAAATAGATATCATATACCAGCTTTCTCCTGGAACCTTTTATGTTTCAGGCAAGCTGTCTTAATCTTATCCCTTCTATTTTATTCAATATCAGAATCTAATGCTCAGAATACGTTCAATATGCGAGATACGATTGTCCCAGATTGTAAAGGTTTTTTTTATGACAGTCAAGGACCATCTGCTTCTTACTTGTTTAGTGAGGATTATACTTTCACAATTAATAATGGTGGAGTTATTAGTATGTTCTTTAATGACTTTTTTACAGAAATAAATACGGATTCTATTCGATTTTTTGATGGTCCAGATACACTTTCTCCTCAAATAGGTCCCTCTTATAGTGGAGGGGTTGTATTGCCAACAATTGTAGCCAATAGTGGAGCTCTTACCATTCATTTTTCATCAGATGCTAACGTGCAAAGATCAGGCTGGGAAGCCTATTGGACAACTATAGCAAGTCCACCAGTACCGCCTATGATGTCGATTTCTCCAGCGCCATCTTGTAGTACCACTACAGTCGAATTAGTGTTTACATCACCCGTGCCCTGTGATTCGATTGAGGTAGGTGATTTTACAATTAATGGACTTTTAACAATACCTATACAGAATGTTATCCCTCAAAACTGTTTAAATGACAGCACTACATCAATACACCTGATATTGTCTTCTCCACTAGATGAAAACTGTAATTATACAGTAGATTATAATCTTGAATTACGTGATGCGTGTGATAGTATATGGTCATTTTTGCTTAATGATTCTTTTATGCTTTCTAGCTGTCCGCCTAAATTGACAATTGAAGTTGATGAGGATACAATATGTGTTGGAGCTTGTGCAACATTGGAGGCAATACTACCCAGTTGTCTTAATTATAATTACAATTGGAATAATGGCTTGGCGAGTAATTCAGGGCCATTTACTGTTTGTCCATCTGTGAGTACAACCTATACAGTAACTGTTCAGGATATCGGTGCTACAGGGCCTGCAGTATCTTCTTCAATAACTATTCATGTTCTAGATGCAAAAATCATTAGCTCAGACACAACATTATGTCAATCAGATTCAGCAATCATACTTACAGCATTGCATTCTGGGGGTATTTGGAGAGGCATTGGTATAACAGATAGTATTGGTGGTGTCTTTGATCCTGATAGCGCAGGTCCAGGAACTCATTTTGTAAGGTATAATATGAATGGGTTTTGTGAGGATACGCTTTGGATAGAAGTTAAACCTATAGATGCAGGATTGGATGAAGCAGCATGCCCAGGCTCTAATCCATTTCTTGTTGGCGGTTTTAGTCCAAATGGAGGTATATGGACAGGAGATTCAATTCAGTCAAATGGTTTATTTAATCCATTGCTTAATGGTATATATACAATTACATATACTTATAATGGTTGTTCTGAGGATAAGAAAGTCTATGTTGATAATATCTCAGGTCCTATACAAAAAGATACGGTTTGCCAATCCCTTCCACCATATGATATTAGTATAAGCCCATTTGGTGGTAAATGGTTTGGGGCGGGCATTATAGATTCCGTATATGGCACTTTCGATCCAGATGAGGTAGGTGGAGGTTTACAGCATGTGGAATATCATATAAATGGTTGTGTGGATACGTTTGAGATATTCGTCAATGAAATTGAGGTCAGTGATAAAGAATTTGTATGTCCCTATCAAAGTCCATTGTTTATTACGCCTTCACCCACACCTCTTGGTGGATGGTGGAAGGGTATAGGTGTACTCGATTCTATAACTGGTTGGTATGACCCAGGAGTTTTGGGTTTCATAAATGGATGGGATACTTTGGTGTACGAAATCCCTAATGGCTGTCAAGATACTATGTTGATGCGTATCCGTGAAACAACAATTGGAGAAGACAGCGTATTCTTTTGTATTGATGATGATTCTATGAAGTTAAATTGGGCGACTGTTCAAAGGTTTCCTTTTGGTGGACTCTGGTCGGGTGCTGGGCTAATTTCTAATCTTTATTTTAAGCCGTCTCTAGCAGGACCAGGCACTCATACATTATTCTACACAGCTAATGAGTGCACGGATAGTATTGTTATGGTAGTATATCCTGAAGTTATTTCATTAGATACCTTAATGTGCAGTAGTCAACCGTCTTTTATTATTCAACAAATGCCCCCCGGAGGTCATTGGTGGGCTAATGGAGCAGGTATTATTGATAGCTCGACAGGTTTGTTTGACCCAAGTGTGGCACTTCAAGATACTCAATTTGTGTATTTTGACAACCCAGCTGGATGTGTTGATTCCGTTCTAATCGCTGTATATCCTTTTGAAGCAGCTAGTATCTCTGGTTTAGATTCTTTTTATTGCTTTAAGGATCAAGATTTTCAACTAGTATTTACGCCAGCTACAGCCTCCATTATAGGTCCTTTGAATAATAATCATTTTAATCCTACAATAGCGGGAGAGGGACAACATAGTATTATGGTAGAATACGGTTCTGGAGTTTGTTACACAATGGATTCTTTGCAAATTACTGTTTTACCCGAATTGACAAGTGCATTGACTGCTACTGAGGATACTATTTGTTTCGGTCAAGGTGTACAACTCACTGTTACTGCTTCGGGTGGGGAACCTGGAGTTTTATATACTTATTCTTGGAATCAAGGGCTTTTTCCAATAGAGAGTAATAATGTAAATCCACAAGTTAATACGACATATGTTTCTACAGTTTCAGATGGATGTTCTGACGATGCCGTAGATTCCATAAATATCATAATTGCAGAACAGTTTGATGTTTCTTTTGAAACCAGTGATTTGTTATGCTATGGATTACAGGGTTACGCTAAAGCTAATGTATCTGGAAGTAGTAATTATGCTTATCACTGGAGTACCACTCCAATTCAAACATCGGATAGTCTTGTGGGTTTTGCAGGGGATAGTTATACAATTACCATTACGGATTTGGTTTCAGGCTGTACATTGGATACTCTAATCAAAGTGCCAAATTATAGCATTGTTAATGCCTTATTTAGTATTAGTCCTAATTTGCCTTGTGTTTCTTACGAACAGAAGGATATTCTTCGATTCATTGATTTAAGTAATAATGTTGATAGTGGATACTGGGATTTTGGGAACGATTCAATAACGAACTATGTATATGGAGAAAACCCCTCGACAAGCTTTACAGAGTCTGGATACTATAATGTAAGCTTAACCGCCTATAATGAAGGGGGATGTATGGATGAATACAGTTTAGAATTATGTATTTATGATCCTGCCGATCTGTTTGTAGCAGACGCATTTTCTCCAAATGGCGATGGTGTAAATGATGTTTTATATGTTCGTGCAAATGGTATTTCAACATTAGACTTTTTTATATTCAATCGATGGGGTAAAAAAGTATTTGAATCTCACAGTATCCATCATGGATGGGATGGTAGTTTTGAAGGTAAGGACTTAAACACTGAGGTATTTATTTATCACGTGTCCGCTGTAACTAATCAAGGAGAAATAATACGTAAAAAGGGAAATGTAACTTTAATCAAATAATACTCTTAATTTCTTTAGTGAAAAGATTTTGAAGTGCTTGCAAAATCTAATTCACGTTATAATTAAATGTGATTTCTATTGCTTGTAATTGGTGTCGTGATTATCCATCACTTGCTTAGCAATCGCATGTAAGTCGGTATTAAAGCCCGTTTCGTGGTTATTGGTGCTAAGATCAACATTATAAATACTATTAAGCCAGATTAGAGAGCCTGTTTCTATAATAATTTGTCCTTGATGTCCTTTTTCATCTGTAAAAAGTGAATTATGCTTTGGGCCCATGAAACCAATATTATCTAATAACGCTCCATCTTCATACATTTGATTTAATTCTACTCCTGCCCATCCTGTGGGAATTGAGAAAATATTTGTAGATGGGAATTCCAATCTTAATTGATTTATCATTTCATTGTGAACAATATCATTTACAACAAAGCCATAAAAATCTTGCATTGTGTTAAAACTAAAAACTTGTATCATTGAATCCCATTTCTGTGGAAAATCAATTTGCGGTATAGCAATAAATATAGTTATATCTGGATTGTTCTGTAATGCATATTCTATCCATGCTCTATGACCTTCCACTCGATCATTTGGGTTGCTTGTGTCATGCCCTGAAGTCATTCCAAAAATCTCAATATTCCCTTCATCAAGGGCTGATTTAATGTCATTATGTGCTTGGGTTGTTGAATCATTCCAGAAATTAATTGGTCTTCCATTTTCTCCTCCTCGAGTAATAAGAGTACTGTTGTGATTGTTGAATCCAGCGTCAAGGGCCAATGTGTCAATTTTTTGAGCATAAGGTTTAAAAAAACTATTCCCTATAAGTAGCATATTATAGCCTTTTTCATTATTTGAATCAGGTTCATCTTCTTTCTTACAGGAAAAGCAAACTAAGATTAATGTGATTATCCACAAATTTTTAAAATTCATTTTATTTCGTTTTTACTATTCTAATTGCTTGATTATCAGTTTTAAAGACATAGATATCAGGGGGTAGGTTAGATAGATTAATGGTGCTTGTTTCTGAATTTATATGACCGCTAATCATTAACTCTCCAAGTATATTATATATCATGTATTGTTTGACAGATGTCAAATCCATTTTAATGGTAATTTGATCGCTGAATGGATTTGGATAAGCCAGGTAATCTGTGTCAGTTTTGATGGTTCTATTGCTTGAAGCTAATGTGCTACATCCAATAAGACCATTAATGTTGTATTTAGAAACAAAATTCCAAATTTCCTCAGAAGCATCAATCGTCATATTTCCAAAACTTCCAGGCCAATCATGTCCTCCACCTATCACTTTTAATTCCTCCACGTAGGCACAACCTGATGCAGTTAACCAAGTATATCGCTCAACACTTGGACTGACAATATTAACAACAGCAGTTGTATCACAATTGTTATGTGTTGCCCAATACATATGTGTTGCTGCTGCAGAAAGATAATATTCTATCCCTAGATATATTATTCCATTGTATGGAGAAGTTATGTCATCCGTACCAAGTATTGTAAGAACTCCAGTGGGATGCGACGGAGAGCAAAAACTATTTGGATTTGCTTGCATGGTTCTTGCTAC